>Ga0335078_10001366_pt1 | contig 36984 bp, 32 predicted proteins | sample Lox_Sample_32_FD_206711 | JGI IMG/M metagenome (GOLD analysis project Ga0335078, IMG submission 206711) | Soil microbial communities from Loxahatchee National Wildlife Refuge, Florida, United States - Lox_Sample_3.2 | ecosystem: Environmental > Terrestrial > Soil > Wetlands | place: USA... | reverse complement strand
CAAATGGCTGGGACTGCCGGTCGTGCGGCGCTTCGGCAAGTACGTCTTTCTGAAACCTGCGAAGCTCGACGCGGCCACCGCGTGGGTTCAGCGCTTCGGTGCGACGGGGATTTTCTTTGCGCGACTGTTGCCGGTCGTACGCCACCTCGTGTCGATCCCGGCCGGCATTCTCTCCATGCCGTTCACGCGCTTCAGCCTCGCGACGATCACGGGTGCAGGACTTTGGTGCACCATTCTTTCGCTCTACGGCGCGCAAGTCATCACGCCCGAAATGATCCACGCCAACGATCCCGAGGCGATGGTTCGCGCGGTGAAGGCGAAGCTCGGATTGATCGTCGTCGGCGTCGTGGTCCTCGCGCTCGCGTACGTCGCGATGCTCTTCCTTCGCAATCGCGCGTCCGCACCGAACGAAGCGAAGGGCTGACCTTTCATCGGGCGACATGTTCCGGCGCTCGCGGCGCCGATGGGTTACATTTCGCGCATGGCGACCCAAGTCACGCCGGCCGAGCAGTACACGTCGGACGGCGAAGTCCCGGCCGAGCTCGAGCAAATCAAAAAGGCTGCCGCCGCTTGGCGCGCCACCACGCTCGCGAAGAGCGAAGCCAAGATGCCGCCGCGCCGCGAGCGCTTCTCGACGTGGAGCGACGCCGACGTGCCCGACCTCCTCACGCCCGCCGAGAAGCATGTAAAGTACATGCGAGATCTCGGCTTTCCGGGCGAGTTTCCGTACACGCGCGGCGTGCAGCCGAACATGTACCGCGGCCGCCTCTGGACGATGCGCATGTTCGCGGGCTTCGGCACGCCCGAGCAGACGAACGCGCGCTTCAAATATTTGCTCGAGCAAGGTCAGACGGGGCTCTCCACCGCCTTCGATTTTCCGACGCTCATGGGCTACGACTCCGACTCGCCGCGCGCGCTCGGCGAGGTCGGGATGTGCGGCGTCGCGGTCGACACGCTGCGCGACATGGAAGTTTTGTACGGCGGCATCCCGCTCGACCAAGTCACGACGTCGATGACGATCAACGGACCGGCGATCGTGCTGCTCGCGTTCTACGTCGCGCTCGCCGACGTGCGCGGAATTCCGCGCACCGCGATCGGCGGCACGGTGCAGAACGATTGCCTCAAGGAGTTCATCGCGCAGCACGCTTGGCTCGTCCCGCCGCGGCCCGCGATGCGCATCGTCACCGACATGATCGAGTTCTGCTCCACCGAGGTCCCCAAGTGGAACACCGTCTCGATCAGCGGCTACCACATTCGCGAAGCGGGAGCGACGGCGGCGCAAGAGCTCGCGTTCACGCTCGCGGACGGAATCGGATACGTCGAGTCGTGTCTCGAGCGCGGCCTCGACATCGACGCGTTCGCGCCGCGCCTCTCGTTCTTCTTCGACGTGCACAACGACTTCTTCGAGGAGATCGCGAAATTCCGCGCCGCGCGAAGAATCTGGGCGCGCTTGATGAAGGATCGCTTCGGCGCGAAGAAAACGGAGTCGATGAAATTGCGAACGCACGCGCAGACCGCGGGCGTGTCGCTGACTGCGCAGCAGCCGTACAACAACGTCGTGCGCGTCGCGCTTCAAGCGATGGCCGCCGTCCTCGGCGGAACGCAATCGCTCCACACGAACTCGCTCGACGAGACCTACGCGCTCCCCACCGAAGACGCCGTGACGATCGCGCTCCGCACGCAGCAGATCATCGCCGAAGAGACCGGCGTCGCGAGCGCGATCGATCCGCTCGGCGGAAGCTACTTCGTCGAAGAGATGACCGATCGCATCGAAGCCGAGGCGCTCGGTTACATCCGCCGCATCGACGAGATGGGCGGGATGGTCTCCGCGATCGAGAAGGGTTATCCGCAGCGCGAGATCGCGGCGAGCGCGTATCGATTCCAGCGCCAGCTCGAACAAGGTGAGCGCGTGATGGTCGGCGTGAACAAGTACGCGACCGATCACGCCGCGAACGTCCCCGTCTTGCGCATCGACGAGACCGTTCAGAAAAAGCAGATGGAGGGTCTGCGCGCGGTGAAGGCCGCGCGCGACGCAGCGCGCGCGAAGGCGGCGCTCGACGCCGTGCGCGCGGCGTCGACGAGCGGAAAAAATTTGATGCCGCCGATCATCGACGCGGCGAAGGCGTACTGCACGCAACAAGAGATCTGCGACGTGCTCCGCGAGACGATGGGCACGTACACCGACCCGGCGGAGTTCTAGACGATGCCCTGAGCGCGCAAGTCGTCGCTCCGCACCGGCGTGTAGACGGGCGGCGCGCCGAGCTTGAGCATCGCGCGCACTTCGTCGACGGGTTTCTCGAGCAGCGACTCCCAATCTTGTGACGGGAGCCACTCGGCGCGGCGGCCGCGACGATACCCGTCGACCACGACGGCCAAATCCGTGCGCCCTATCCCTTTGAGGATAGCCGCGCACACGATGAGCGCGATCGCAGTGTTCCAATGTTGGCCGACGATGAACGCGAGGAGCGAGAGCTCGCCGAGCACGTCGCCGCGATAGCCGGTCGCCGCGTGCCAGAGATCGTGCGTGTCGCGCATGCGATCGCGGATGAACGCCATCTCCGCATCGATGGGCTCGAGGCGTCGATCGGTGACGCTCGCGTCGCGGATGCCTTCCGCCGAGATGTTCTCGCTCTCGACGAACGCGAGGTACGCGCGGCCGAGCGAGCCGTCGGGCATCGCGCGCAGACGCGCGCGGTCGCCGAGGATCGAAACGATGTCCGGTTTGTCGTGGAGGATGCGGCGACCCGTCTCCGTCTTTCGGAAACCCGCGCGGAGCCTGTAGTGCGCGAAGCCCGACATCGACTCGATCAGCGAGAAGACCTGCGGCAAGTCGTCGGGGTTCTGGAGGAGCGCGCGGAGCGAACGCGCCGCGCGCGGGAAATCGAAGGCGGGGCGAGGAAGTGCGGAGAGGTTCATTATCTACAATGATGTAGATAGCTATGTTGACAGGATTGTCAATAGCGCCGAGGCTGTCCTCCGATGCCCAAGGCGACCACGCGAAAACGCAGGACCGCGGAAGAAGCGCGCGAGGCCATCCTCGATGCGGCGGAGAAGCGCCTCGCCGTCGTCGGACCGATGGGCATTCGACTCCACGACGTCGCCAAGGACGTCGGCGTGTCGCACCCGACCGTGCTCCACCATTTCGGCGATCGCGACGCGCTCGTCGAGGCCGTCGTGAACCGCGCGCTCGACTCGCTCCACGTGAGCTTGCTCGCCGCGCTCGCCGCGTCGACGCCCGGACCGAACCAAGTGAGCGAGCTGCTCGAGCGCGTCGACGTCGCGCTCACCCAGAGCGGACACGCGCGCGCGTTCCTCTGGCTCGCGCTCGGAGGCTACCCGATGACCGCCGACGATCTGCGCATTCGTTCCTTCGCGGACGTCGTGCACGAGGTGCGACGCGAGAAGCGCAGGGCGTCGAAGCGCGACGTCCCCACGTACGAAGACACGTACTTCTCCGTGCTCCTGCCCGCGCTCGCGTTGATGACGCTCTCGGTGCTCGATCAAAAAAAACACGCGAAGCGCGAGCTCGACGCCGCGCACTTTCGCAGGTGGCTCGCGAAGCTCATTCACCATCACCTCGAGACCGCGACATGAGTTTAGCGCGCGGCGACGCGTGGCGCGATCGCGTCCGCCGTCTCGCGCGCTTGTCGCACGCAATCGGGGATGCCCGTCCCGCGATAACCGTTCCCGACGACGTACGCGTTCGGCAGCGCGCGCAGTCGATCGTCGAACGCGCGCATGCGCGCGAGGTGACCGACTTCGGGCTGCGGGCTCGCGCGCACGTGGCGAAACACGCGCGCGAGGATCGGATCGCCCATGCGTCCGAGGAGCTCGCCGAGCTCGCTTCGCGCGATGTCGACGAGCTCGCCGTCGCTCGCGTCGAGCGCGCTCTCGCGGCCCGCGCCGCCGACGAACGCGCGGAGGAGCACGCGGCCGACGGGCGCGCGTCCTTCCCACTTGCTCGTGACGAACGTACACGCGACGAGCTTGTTCTTCGCGGTGCGCGGGACGACGAATCCGCTCGCGTCGAGCGGATGCGCGATCGCGTCGCGTTCGTAACCGAGGAAAATCGCGGCGGAGGACCCACAACGAATCTCGCCGGCGAGACGCGCGAGCTCTCCATCGAGCGCAGCGAGGAGCGTCGCGGTGTGCGGCGGCGGCGTCGCGATCACGATCGCGTCCGCGCGCAGCGTCTCGCGCGACGTCGCGATTTCGTACGCGCCGCGCGCGCGCGCGATGGACTCCGCGCGCACCGAGAGACGCACGTCGACGAGCTTCGCGAGCGTCTCCGGAAAACGCGACATGCCCGATCGCAACGAGTAGAACGCGCTCGCGCTCTTGTGCGACGCGCCGTTCGCTCCATTCGCGCTCTTCTTCCGCGCGCGCATTTGCGCTCGCATCGCGCGCACGAGCGAGCCGTATTTTCTTTCCTGTTCGACGAGCTGCGGAAACGCCGCGCGCACCGAGAGCGAGCCCGCGTCGCCCGCGAAGATCCCTCCGAGCAGCGGCGCGGCGAGCCGATCGCGCGCCTCCGATCCGAGGCGCCGCGCGACGAAATCGCCGACGGACTCGTCGTCGTCGCCTTCGTACCGCGCGCGCGGCACGAGCGGCTCGAACGCCATGCGCGCCTTGCCGCGCAGCGAAAACAACCGCGTCGACACCATCGGCGCGATGCGCGTGGGAACGCCGAGCACGACGCCCTCCGGCATCGCGTGGAGCGTCGAATTCCATGCAACATACACGCGTCGATTGGCTTCGGTCGTCCCGATGAGCTCGCCCTCGAGGCCGATGGCACGCGCGAGCGCCGTGGCTTCGGGCTTCGTCACGAGCCAACCGTCCGGCCCCGCGTCCATCACGAAGCCTTCTTCGCGCTCGGTGCGCACGTTGCCGCCGGCGCGCGACGACGCCTCGAGCACGACGACGTCCGCGCGATCGCGGAGCGCGTGCGCGCACGCGAGGCCCGTCATCCCCGCTCCGATCACGACGACCTTCACGCGCGCTCCTTCGCGACGCGCGCGAAGATCGTCGCGAGCACCGCGACGAAATCGTCGTCGTCGTTGAGCGAGCGCGTTCGTGAAAACGAGAGACCGCGCGCTTCGGCCATCGCCTTCGCTTCGACGTCGAGGTCGTGGAGGATCTCGACGTGGTCGGCGAGAAATCCGATCGGCGCGAAGACGACGCGGCGAAATCGTCGTGCCACGTCGTCGAGCGTCGCTTCGATCGTCGGGCCGAGCCATTCGGACGCGTCCGATCCGGGGCCCTGGCTCTGAAACGCGACGAGCGCTTCGCCGAATCGATCGCCCACGCGATCGATCACGCCGCGCGCGGCGGCGCGCGCCTCGCGCTCGTACGCGTCGCCCGCTTCGATCACGTGCTTCGGGAGCGAGTGCGCGGTGAGCACGAGCGCGGCTTGCTTCGACGCGTGCTCGAGCGCGCGCTCCGCGAACGCATCGAGCAGCGCGGGCTCGCTTCCCCAATCGTCCGCTGCGACGATCGTTTTGCCTTCGAGATCGCGCCGCGCCGCGTCCGCGTACACGCGCGACGAGTGTTGCGCGAGCGGGATCACGATCACGCGCTCGGTGTCCTTCGCGATCACGTCGCGCGGATACGGCTTCCACAAACGCGACGCCGCGCGCACCGGCACGCCGATCGCGCGCTCCAACTTCTCGGCGACGCGCGCGCTGATCGCGTTGAGCGGCGAGCCTCCGATCGTTTCGTACCGATGACGAAGCTCTCGAACGAGAGAGTCCGGCGCGTCCTTTCCGCGCCGCACGTTCTTCAGAAACGCTGGGAGATCGTCGAGATCGTCGACCGTTCCGTGCCCGACGAGGAGCACTTCGGTCTTCATTTTCTCGCGCTCTCTTCGTGCACGAAATCGACGAGCGCCTTCACGCTGTCGACGGGCGTCTCCGGCAAAATCCCGTGGCCCAGGTTGAAGACGTGACCGGCGCGTCCGCCCGCCGCGTCCAAAATCCGCTTCGCGTGTTTCTTGATCACGTCGAGCGGCGCGAACAAAACCGTCGGGTCCAAATTCCCCTGCACGCCGCGATCGTGACCGACGCGCTTCCAACCCTCGTCGAACGGCGTCCGCCAATCGAGGCCGATGACGTCGCCGCCCGCGTCGCGCTGAAGATCCAAGAGCGCTTGCGTTCCCGTTCCGAAGTGAATCACCGGCACGCCCCGCAAACCGCGGAGCACGTGCGCGACGTGCGGCTGCACGAACTCGACGTAGTCCTCGCGCGAGAGCTGACCCACCCACGAGTCGAAGAGCTGAACGCAGTCCGCGCCCGCTTCGATCTGCGCTTCGAGATACCGGCGCACGACCTCGGCGAGCTTGCCCATCAGCGCGTTCCACGCGTCCGGCTCGGCGTACATGAGCTTCTTCGTCTTCGCGAAGTGCGTGCTCTTGCCGCCTTCGATGAGATAGCTCGCGAGCGTGAACGGCGCGCCGGCGAACCCGATGAGCGGGACGGAGATTTCTTTTTTGATCGCGACGATCGCGTCGAGCACGTATGCGAGCCCTTCGTGCGGGTCGATCGTGCGGAGCGCGTCGATCTGCGCGCGCGAGCGAATCGGCTCGTGGACGACGGGGCCCTCCCCCTTGGCGAACTCGAACGGCGCGCCCATCGGCTCGAGCGGGAGCAAAATGTCGGCGAACAAAATCGCCGCGTCGACCCCGAAACGAAGCGGTTGCAGCGTGACCGCGCACGCGAGCTCCGGCGTCTTGCAAATCTCGAGGAGCGTGTGTTTTTCGCGGAGCGCGCGGTATTCGCTCATGTAGCGCCCCGCTTGCCGCATCAACCAAATCGGCGTGGCGTCCACGGGCTCGCGCCGGCATGCGCGAAGGAATCTTGAATCCGTTCGACGGATCGAGCTGCTCACCGCCATCTTCTTATCAGGATGCGCCTACCCCGCCGCGCGCAAAAGCGAGACCGAACCGCGCGCCTACATTGAACGCTTGCACACTACACATTTTGAAAATCTTCCCGATTCGTTTGGAAGCTTTTCTATGCACCATGTAAAGTTCCATTGTCGCCGTTACCAGGTCGATGGTTGAGAGAAGGAGATCGGATGCGGAAGCTTGGATGGTTTGCTTTGGCGTTTGGCGGTTGTGCGGTCGCGTTCATCGCGTGCGGGAGTGACGACAGCTCCGTGTTCGACGGCGGCACGAACGGCGACGCGAACGGCAACAACGACTCGACGCTTCCAGGCGATGGATCCAACGGCGGCGATGGCGCGTGCACCGGTCCATTCTGCGGCGTCGACGCCGGCGACGGCGGCGGCGGAACGTGCACGAACCTCTGCCTGAAACAAGTGAGCTGCCCCAACGCGCCCGACGGCGGCCCCGTCACCACCACGATCAGCGGCACCGTTTACGATCCCGCCGATCAAGTTCCGCTCTACAACGTCGCCGTCTACGTTCCGAACGCGGCGCTCTCGCCCATCACGCACGGCGCGACCTGCGACAGCTGCGGCGCGACGCTCTCGGGCGATCCGCTCGTCGCCACGCTCACGGATTCGTCGGGTCACTTCTCGCTCGGCAACGTGCCGGTCACGACGAACCTTCCCCTCGTGATGCAAGTCGGCAAATGGCGCCGCCGCATCAACATCTCCAGCGTCAACTCGTGCGTCGACAATCCGATCACGGACAAGACGATGACGCGCCTCGCGACGAAGCCGCAAGAGACGTCGCCCGACGACGACATCCCGCAAATCGCGCTCACGACGGGCGGCGCCGACGCGCTCGAGTGCTTGCCGCTCAAAATCGGAATCGATCAGGGTCAGTTCACGAACGTCGCCGGCGGCGGACGCGTGCACATCTACCAAGGTCAAGGCGGCTCGGCGCTCGCGAGCCAAACGGCGTCGGCGACGAGCTTCTGGGCGGACAACGGCGCGTCGGGCACCGAACCGCTCGTCGACTACGACATGGTGATGCTCGGGTGCGAGGGCAACACGTACCCGAACGAAAAACCGTCGACCGCGCTCCAAGCGATGCAGGACTACGCGAACTCCGGCGGACGCGTGTTCGGCACGCACTACCACTACTACTGGATTCAGAGCAGCCCGCAGCCGTGGCCGATCACGGCGACGTGGGATCACGGAAACGATCCGTCGAACCAGACGAACTGGCCGGTGCTCATCGATCAGACGTTCCCGAAGGGTGTCGCGTTCGCGCAGTGGATGCTCGCGAACGGCGGATCGACGACGCTCGGCACGTTCGACATCTCCCAAGCGCGACACGACGTCGACGCGATCGACAATCAACCGACGAACAACCCCGTGTCGACGCGTTGGGTTTACAGCAATCCCAACAACCCGACGCAGAACAACCCGGCGCTCACCGAGTACTACTCGTTCAACACGCCGGTGTATCAAAACGGCGCGCCCGACGCGGCGCCCGACGGTGGGCCCGCGCAGTGCGGCAAGGTGGTCTTCTCGGACCTTCACGTCGCATCCGGAAACAACCCGGGCGGAACGTTCCCGCAGAACTGCGTGCAACAAGGTGGTTTGACGGCGCAAGAGAAGGCGCTCGAGTTCTTGCTGTTCGATCTCTCGTCGTGCGTCCAAAACGAGACGCAGCCACCGCCGCCACCGGGACCGAACTGAGCACCGCCAAAAAGCGGTGTCGAACTCGGCGGCGAACCCGCTGACGTGTAGAATGATTCGAGGAGGTCGGGATGCGCACGCTTGGCTTGTTCGGTTTGGCTGTGGGCGTGACGGTCGCCGTGTCGATGGCGCCCGGATGCGGCGACGACTCCTCGCAGTTCGACGGCGGCGACGGATCGATCGGCGGCGACGGCGCGTGCAGCGGACCGTTTTGCAATCCGTTCACCGACGGGACGACGACCGGGGACGGTCAAGCCTGCACGAACCTTTGCTTGAAGCAGGTGAACTGCGGAGGGTCGGGCACGACGTCCATCAGCGGCACGGTCTACGATCCCGCCGATCAAGTTCCGCTCTACGACGTCGCGGTGTACGTCCCGAACGCGCCGCTCTCGCCAATCACGCACGGCGCGACGTGCGACCAGTGCGGCTCGACGCTCTCCGGCGATCCGCTCGTCGCGACGCTCACGGACGCGGCTGGTAAGTTCACGCTTACCAACGTTCCCGTCACGACGGACTTGCCGCTCGTGATCCAGATCGGGAAATGGCGCCGTCACATCACGATCCCGAGCGTGACGCAATGCCAGGACAACCCGATCACCGACAAGACGCAGACGCGCTTGCCGACGAAGCCGCAAGAGACCTCGCCCGACGACGACATCCCGTACATCGCGCAGACGACCGGCGGCGCCGACGCGCTCGAGTGCATGCTCCCGAAGATCGGCATCGACCCGGGCCAGTTCGTGAACGTCGGCACGGCGGGTCGCGTGAACATCTACCAAGGCGTCGGCGGATCGGCGCTGCAAGGCGGCTCGCCGAACGTGAACACGTTCTGGACGTCGCCGACGAACTTGCTCGCCTACGACATGGTGCTCATGGGCTGCGAAGGCGGCACGCATCCCGAGAACAAAACGGGCACGTCGCTCCAGAACATGGAGACGTACGCGAACGCCGGCGGCCGCGTCTTCGGCACGCACTACCACTACTACTGGATCGAGAGTAACCCCGCGCCCTCGCTCTGGCCGACGACGGCCACGTTCGATCACGCGAACAACCCGCCGCAAACCAACTGGCCCGTCACGATCGATCAGACGTACGCGAAGGGTCAGGCGTTCGCGCAGTGGATGCTCAACGTCGGCGCGTCGACGACGCTCGGCATCTTCGACATCGATCAAGGACGCCACGACGTCGACGCGGTGAACACGCAACCGCCGACCGATCCGGTGAGCGTGCGCTGGGTCTACGGGACGAACCCGAGCATGGTCGAGTATTACACGTTCGACACGCCGGTCGGCACGACGAGCGACAAGCAGTGCGGCAAGGTCGTGTTCTCCGATTTGCACGTCGCGGCGGGCGACCAAGTCGGCGGGACGTTCCCGAACAACTGCAACAAGAACGCGCTGACGCCGCAAGAGAAGGCGCTCGAGTTCTTGCTCTTCGATTTGTCGTCGTGCATCACGAACGACACGCAACCGCCGCCCCCGCCCGTGAACTAGAGCGGGATCGCCCACGTCAGGCCGGCGCGGATTTCGTAGACCGGTGCGTCGTTCGTGCGCGCGAGGCGCGTCGCGGCGTCGAACGCGAGGTTGTCGCGCGCGCGGAAGATGAACCCGACGAGCGCGGAGGGCGTCGCGACGTCCCCGTGGACATCGACGTAGAGCTCCGCGACCGGGCGAACGCGCGTCGGAATTGCTTCGAGGATCGCGCCCATGAAAATGTCCTCGTGTGCGTCGACGGAGCGCGCGATCGACGCGTTGAAGTGCACGATGAAATCGCGCCACGCCTGCGACGCGATGAACCCGAGGTACACGCCCGCGTCGGTCCACGCGCCGTGCGTGAGCTCCGGCAAGAGCACGCCGAGCTCCGTCGCGAGCGAGAGTCCACTTTTTCCTTGGAGCGATCCCTCGCGCAGCACGTGCTTCAGAAAAATCCCGCCGTCGCCAAACGTCGCGTCGCCGCCCGAGAACGGAAAGTCGCCGACGCCTTGCACGACGAGCTCCCATCGCGGAAGGATTCCGAAGTTGAGCACCGCGTTCGGCGCGACGAGCGAGCTCTCGTGGGCGCTCCGCAGATAACCCACCGGGCCGAGCTCAAGCTCGAGCTCACCGAGCTCCGCGACGTCCGCGTCGGTGCCGTCGAAGGGACGATACGCGCGCGCGTCGCGCGCGGTGAGCACCAGCGCGCCGGCCGCGAGCACAACGAGCGAGCGCGCCGCGCGCGGCTTCAACTGTATTTCGTGTTCTCGAGCAGGATGACGTTCGTCTTGCTGCGCGATTCGCCGACGCTCGTGATGTAGACCGCGGGTTGATCCTGCACGGGACAAACCTTTTCGCACGCGCCGCACCCGATGCACAAAGACGGATCGACGTGCGGCCGCTGGAGCTTCACCTGCTTCATCGCGGGCGGCTCTCCGTTCGGGCCCGGCTTCGAGTCGCGCACGGGCGCTTCGACCTCTTCGACCCAAATCGCCTTCGGCGACGTCGGACAAAACTCTTCGCACACGATGCACGGCGTCTGCATCGACCAAGGCAAGCAGCGCCCGTGATCGTAGAACGCGGTTCCGATTTTGATCGGCGGCTGATCGATGCCGAGCTTTTCCTTCTCGGTGATCTTCTGGATGGCGCCCGTCGGGCACACTTGGCCGCAGAGCACGCACGAGTGTTCGCAGTAGCCGATGCGCGCGATGAGGATCGGCGTCCAGATGCCTTCGATTCCCGCCTCGAAGAACGCGGGGTGGAGCGCGTTGTTCGGGCACACTTTCATGCATTCTGCACATCGAATGCAGCGCTCGAGGAACTGCCGCTCCTCGACGGCGCCCGGCGGGCGAATCACCTTCGCGTGGTAGTTCACGTCGAGCGAGTCCGCGACGCGCGCGACGGGCAAGAGCACCGCGCCCGCAGCGGCCGCGGCCATGCCCGTTCGGCGATCGGTGTCGGGCTTCGTGATCGCGCTCACGCGGTTCGGGAGAAAACGGAATTTGATCACGTCCTCCGGGCACGCGTTCTCGCAGTTCAAGCACATGTGGCACTCGTCTTGTCGCCACTTCACGCCGCCCTGCGGAGAGTCCGCGCCTTGGCAGTGCACGAGACACAAATTGCAGTCGGTGCATTTCGCGTGATCCTTCTCCATGCCGAAGAGCGCGAAGCGCGAGAACACGCCGAGGAACGCGCCGAGCGGACAGAGCACGCGACACCAGAACCGCGGAATGAAGCGGTTCAAGAACAAGACGCCCACGAGCAAGAAGACGATGAGCCACGTCTGGTGAAAGTACGATTGGTGCGCTTGCCACACGGTGCGCGCGAGGAAGTCTTGCGTGTGGTCGGCGCCGCTTTGAATCGCGCGAGACGGCACGTGTGTCTCGATGCCGGACGCGCCGCGACCGGTGAGGTACTGCGCGGCGGGGATCACGCCGAGGCCTATCGATCGCACCGCGACGCAAATCGGATCGAACATTCCGCCGATCGCCGATCCCGCGATCGCCGCGAGGAGAAACGCGTAGAGCAAGTAGTACTTCGCGCGCTGGTAAGCGTGCGTCTTGTTCGCTTCGACGCGCGCCGCGCCGCGCCCGCGACGCGACGGAAGGAGCCATCCGAAGAAATGGTGGAGCGTTCCGAACGGGCAGATCCATCCGCAGAACACGCGACCGAAGACGAGCGTGAGCGCGAGCAGGCCGATGCTCCAGAGAAGCCCGCGGTAGACGGTGTGCGTCGAGAGCGCGGTCATCGCGGCGACGAACGGGTCCGCGAGCAAATACGCTTCGACGGGCAGCGGCAAACGCACCGCTTGATCCGCCGACGCCGCGAACGATCCGCGAAACGCCGTCTGGAACAAGAAGTACATGAAGAGCGCGAAGAAGAAGACTTGCGACGCGCGCCGCACCCACTTCAAGACGCGGATGCTCGTGCGCGCTGGAATTCCCGATCCTGGAAGCTTCGTGCTCTTGAAGAAGCGCGACCAAAAGCGCGTTCGCGCTGCAGGTCCCGCCGCGCGCGCGACCCGCTCGCCACCATCGAGCGAAGGCACGGCGCCCGCCTTGCCCGTCTTCCACGGGATGGGTTCTGCCTCGCTCACTTCAGACTTCTTTCACGCGGAGGTTTTCCCAATACATCGTGCCGATGCCGCGCTCGTTGGCCATCTTCAAGTAGCTGAGGTTGTCGCGGTGTTGGCCGATGAGCGTGCACGCGTACGCGTCGGCGGCGACTTGATCCACGCTCGCGATCACGGTGTGCATCTCGCGCGTGTCGTCGATGTTGCCGCCTTGCGGGCCGTTGCGCACGAGCACGCGCGTCGCGTCGATGACGGTGAGCGACGGACGCATGAACGTCGCGAGATCGGCGATCGACGTGTCGATGTTTTGATGAAGCCGATTGCGGCGACCGCCGAGCACGCCGTACCAATTTTTCATGGCCGCCGTGAACTTCGCCAAGTTGTGGTGCTTCGCGACGGGCACGTTGATGACTTTGTCGGCGTCGACGAGCGTCGTGAAGACGGGCCACTCGTCGAGCACGTCGCCTTGAAGACGCATCGTTCGATAACGATGCTCGGCCGGAAGAACGACCTCCGCGCCCGCGGCGTATGCCTTGCTCCAGATGCCCGAGCGTTGAAAGCAGCGGTTCGGATCGTTGCACGATCCGTCGGCGACGACGACGCGCTTCGCGCCCGCGTCGTACGCGGCTCTCACCACCGCGGCGACGACGTCCGGGTTGGTGTTCGCCGCGTGCACCGGCATGCGATCCCAACCGATGTTCGGCTTCACCACGACGACGTCGTGGCGCGCGATGAAGCGCTTCATCCCGCCGAGCCCGTCGAGCGCGCGCGCGACGAGCTCTTCTTGCGTCGCCGTTCCGTCCGGTTGTTTCGCGATCGCGAGCTCCGCGAATTGTTTGTCCTTGAGGACGTTCGGATCGCGGAAGTCGCGCACTTGGCGCGCGCCCTGCGCTTGCGTCACGTCGAAGCCGCCCTTGTCCCAGATCGCGCGCCCGACGATCGCGCCGCCCGCGAGCACCCCAGCCGCTGCGCCCGTGCGCACGAGCATCTCGCGACGCGAGGTCTTTTTCTGGTCGCTCGAGCTCACGGCCTTGGTTTTACCGCGCGCGCGCGTCGAGCGGCAAGGAGACGGCAGTTTTTCGCGATTCCGGCGTGTCCCGCGTGCGCGGCTCAAGCGTCGCGCGCGACGCAAACGCATGATTTCGCCCACAAGAAAATGTATGGTGGATTCACATGGGTCGGGCGGCGGTGGCGCGAGAGCACCAAGCGACGAGAGAAAGCGCGCGAGAGATCCTTCCGCGCGAGCAACACGTGAGCTTCTCGACCGCGTCGCACGAAGCGCTCTTCGCGCAATCCGACGAACCGCGCTGCGACGTGTGCCAAGCGCTCCTGCGCGACGACGACGACGCCGGCGCCGGAATGTACGTGTGGTCGCGCGGCGGCGAGATCACGCGCGAAGAGGCTCCGCTTTGCAAAGAGTGCGGCGGCGCGATCTTCGCGAGCGCGCTCGGCATGATCGACTTCGACGACGAAGAGTGACCCTTTCCCTCGCCGCGCAGGCTTCTGGTCGACGAGACTAAAGCTCCGGCGAGAGGAATCGCGCGAGCTGTTCGATCGTCGTGCGCTCGCGGACGCGAGGGCCTTCGCGCGTCGACTCGGCGATGAGCGCGTCGACGAACGCGCGCACGTCGGCGATCGCGCGCGGCGAGTAGAGCGCGATCGCGTCCTCGTAATTGAGCTGCAGACTGCGCATGTCGAAGTTCGGCGAGCCGACGTACGCGAACGCGTCGTCCACGATCATCGCCTTCGCGTGGACCATCCCGTGCGGGTAGTAGTGCACGATGACGCCCGACGCCACGAGCTCGCGGATCAAATCGCGGCGCGCGACGTCGGCGACCGCGTGATTCGAAACCGATGGCACGACGAGCTCGGCGCGCACGCCGCGGCGCGCGGCGAGCACGAGCGCGTGCTGGAGCGCGTCGTCCGGCACGTAGTACGGCGTGACGATCGCGACGCGCGTTCGCGCTTCGCCGATCACGCTCCAAAACAAATCGTAGACCGTGTCGGTCGCGAAATCCGGGCCGCTCGGGACGAGCTGCGCGACCTCGTCGCCGCGCGCCCCAATCTCTTCCTCGCGCGGACGCGCGGCTCCGCTCGCCTTCCCTCCGGCGAACGCCCAGTCGGATTCGAACATCGCCTCCGCGTCGTACGCGATCGATCCGCGCACGATCGCGGAGACGTCGCGCCAGCGCGGCTCGCCGTTTTTTCGCGGGCCCCTCCCCATGTATTCGTCGGCGAGGTTCATCCCGCCTCCGAAGACGATCTCGCGATCGATCACGGCGAGCTTGCGGTGGCTCCGCAAATTCGTGCGTCCGCGGATCGGCGAGTGACCGAGCGGCATGAACGCGCGGACCTCGCCCTTCGGTTCGATCGCGTCGCGCGCGATCGAGAAGGTGCGCGCGCATCCGACCGCGTCGAGGATCACGCGGACGCGCACGCCGCCCGCCGCGCGCTCCGCGAGCGCGTCGATCACGGCGCGCCCCGTGTCGTCGCGGCCGAGGATGAACATCGTGAGGTCGATCGATTTCTTCGCGCCGCGCAAGAGCTCGATCAGCGCATCGAACGCGCGCTCCCCGTCCGCGAGGAGCTCGAACGATTGCCCGACGCGCGGCGGCGCGACCCCCGCGTCCGCGAGCACGCGCGACGTCTTCGGCGCGCGATCCATCTCGCCCTGCGTCCACCGCTCGGATTTCGCAGCAGGTCCCTTCGCGCGCGCGGGAAACTTTCGACTCCCGAGGAGCAAGAAGAGCGGGATCGTCGCGAACGGAACGAACACGAACCCGAGCATCCACGCGATCGTGCTCTGCGACGTGCGCCGCGCGCCTTTGATGCGCGCGAGCATCACGAACGACGCGAGCACGCCGATCACCGTCACCGCGTGCGAGAGGAGGTAGCTCCGCATGTCACGCCGCGCCGGTCGCGTCGTCGTCTCGATCGTGCGGGTACTTGCGCTTCGAGTGCTCGAGACAAATCGCGCGGAGGCCCATCGGCACGTTCGTCGACTCGATCACGAGCTTGAGCTCGTGGCGCAGGAGCAAATTCGCGAGCGGCGTCGTGAGCTCGATCGGCGAGAGCGGATTCAAGACGAGCGCGAGGCGCACGCGCGGGCGGTGCGCCCACCGCTGCGAGCGCGCGACCTCCGTCAAGAGCTCGGGTCGCCCGGGAACGCGCGCGACGAATCGCACGACGTCGTCCTCGGTGAGCCGCGGATTGCGCAGCACGCCGCGGATCACGTCGGGGTGCGGATCGCCGAGGAGACGCTCGAGCAGGTTGCGATCGGTTTTCTTCGCGAGCGATTTTCTCTCGCCGAGCGTGAGGGGTCGACCGAATCCGTAATCGGGTGCGCGCTGCGATCGCGGGCCGGGCGCGAGCGAGCGCGACGGACGGCGCAACAGCCGATCGAGCGCGACGAGCCCGGACCCCGCCGCCTCCTCGCGGAGCCTTTGCGCCGCTTTCTCCGCGCGCGGATCGTTCATCGCGTCGACGATCGCGACGAGCGCCTCCTTCGCGATTTCGTCGCCCTGCTCCGCGTCGACGCAGAGCGCGTCGAGCTGCGCGCCGAAATCCGCTGGGTCCTCCACGGCGGTGCGGTCGATCACGAAATCGCGACGCAGCGCCGGATCCGCGAGCGCAACGATCGCACGCGACAGGAGCATCTCAAAATCCGAGGTCGGTGCCGCCGCTGTGTGCGTTCGCGTTCGGAGCGTGCGACGCGCCGGGCTTCGCGGTCGCAGGGGTCGCGTTGGTCGCGTTCGCGTGCGCGTGCGTGCTCGCGGCGGGCGCGACGGGCGCGGTGCTCACCGTCGTCGGCGTCGCGCTCGCCGCCGTCGCGATTGCGGGCGCCGTGCTCGGCGCGCTCGTGCTCGTGTCGGCCGCGACGGTCGAAGTCGCCGCGGTCGCGCTGTTCGTGCTCGCGGTGCTCGTGCTCGCGGTCGCGCCGTTCGCAGCGGGCTCGTGTGTCCGCGTCGCGAACACCGCGCCGACGATCGCGAGCACGGCGACGACTCCGCCCGCGCCGAGCACGATCGGCAACATCGATTTCTTCTTCGGCGTCTCGTCGATCGTGCCCGCGTGCGCGTAGGGCGTCGGCGCGCCAGGCCCCGTTTGCAACGCGGGGTTCGGGGTCGCGGCCGCTGCGTAAGGACCCGACCCCGCCGCCGGATTCGGCGTCGTCGTTCCGATGCCGGGACCCGTGATCGGATTCGGCGTGTTGAGCGGGAGGGTCGCGCCGCGCACCATCGCGTTCACCTCGCGCGCGGTCATCACTTCGGTCGCCGCGCCTTGGCTGAGCGCGGTCGCGAGCGCGTCCGCGAGCTCCTTCGCGGTTTGGAATCGGTCGTTCGGGTCGCGCGCGCACGCCTTCGCGAACCACGCGTCGATCGACGGCGGAAGCCCCGGCCGCTCTTGCGACGGCATCGGCAGCGGCTTCACCATGATCTGCATCAAGAGATCGCCGAGCGCGTCGCTCTCGAACGGGCGCTTGCCCGTCAGACACTCGAACACGATCACGCCGAGCGCCCACAAATCCGAACGCCCGTCGATCGACTTGTTTCCCTGCGCCTGCTCCGGGCTCATGTAATACGGCGTGCCGAGCATCGCGCCGGTCTTCGTGTTGCCGCCGATGTCGAGGTTCGGGTTCTTCGATTTCGCGATCCCGAAGTCGAGGATCTTGACGATGTCGCGATCGTCGTCGTGGACGAGGAACAAATTGTCGGGCTTGAGATCGCGGTGAACGATGCCCTGCTGGTGCGCCTTGCCGAGCGCGCGGCACACCTGGCCGATGATGGTCGTGGTCTCCGCTGGCGAGAGCGCGCCGACTTGCACGATGCGCTTGCTGAGCTCTTGCCCGTCGAGGAGCTCCATCGCGATGTAAGGCATCCCCTCCCAAATGTCGTGATCGAGGATTTGCACCACGTGCGGCGATCGCAGCGCGGCCGCAGCCTTCGCCTCGCGCTGAAAGCGCGCTTGCATCTCGGGGACGCTCGCGAAATCGCCTTCGATGAACTTCACCGCGCACGGGATGTCGAGCGCGAGGTGCGTCGCTTGCCACACCGAGCCCATCCCTCCGCGGCCGAGGAGCCGGTTCAACCGGAACTTTCCCGCGACGACGACGTTCTCCCCGAGCTGCATGGCGCGCTAGCCGCGATCCTAGCACCGTTACTCTTGCAAGTTGCGAGTTTGCTGAGCAACCTTACTTTGGTGCCGAACGACCCCAAGACACAGATTCCGGGCGGCGGGATCGACGAAGAGATCGACGTCAAAATCCGTCCCAAGTCGACGACACCGCGCCGCTACAAGGTCATTTTTCACAACGACGACTACACGACGATGGAATTCGTCGTCCTCGCGCTCATTCAGTTCTTCCACAAGAGCGAAACGGAAGCGACGTACATCATGTTGACGGTGCACAAAAAAGGAAGCGGCGTCGCCGGCGTCTACACGCGCGACGTGGCCGAGACGAAGGTCCAGAAAGTCACGGAGTTCGCGCGCGACAACGGCATGCCGCTGCTCGTCACCGCCGAGCCAGAGTCGAACGAATGAGAATCAGCCCCGAAGTCGAAATCGCGCTCTCCGTCGCGACGAACGAAGCGGCGCGACGCCACCACGAGTACGTCACGGTCGAGCATCTGCTCTACGCCCTCCTCTTCGACGACGCGACCGCGGACATCGTGAAGAACGCGGGCGGCGACGTGAAGGCGCTCAAGAAAAAGCTCGAAACCTTCCTCGACGACATGGAGCAGCTCGAGGACGAAGTTCAACCGACCGCGTCGCTCGGCGTCCAGCGCGCGATTCGCCGCGCCGCGATGCACGTGCAATCGAGCGGCAAAGAAGAGGTGAAAGGCGCGAACGTGCTCGTCGCGATGTTCGCGGAGCCCGACTCGTTCGCCGTGTCCGCGCTCGAGTCGCTCGGCGTGACGCGGCTCGACATCGTGTCGTTCATCTCGCACGGCACGTCGAAGCTCCTCGGCGAGCACGCGGGAATGGAAGGCGCGGACGTCACTGGAGATCCCCGCAAAGTGGACGCCGCGGGCGAAGGCGGGATGCGCAATCCGCTCGAGTCGTTCACCGTGCTCCTCAACAAAGAGGCCGCGGAGGGTCGCATCGATCCGCTCGTCGGACGCCAGCGCGAGGTCGCGCGCATCGTTCAAATTCTCGCGCGTCGCAAGAAGAACAACCCCGTGCTCGTCGGCGACTCCGGCGTCGGCAAGACGGCGATCGTCGACGGCCTCGCGCTCGCGATTCACGAAAATCGTGTCCCGAAGGCGCTCGCGGGCGCGCAGGTCTACTCGCTCGACATGGGCGCGCTCCTCGCCGGCACGCGTTACCGCGGCGATTTCGAAGAGCGCTTGAAGGGCGTTTTGAAAGCGCTCAAAGACGTCGAAAAAGCGATCCTCTTCATCGACGAGATCCACACGATCGTCGGCGCGGGCGCGACGAGCGGCGGATCGATGGACGCGTCGAACTTGCTCAAGCCGGCGCTCGCGTCGGGCAACTTGCGCTGCATCGGATCGACGACGTTCGAGGAGTACCGCTCGCACGTCGAAAAAGATCGCGCGCTCGCGCGACGCTTCCAGCGCGTCGAGGTGCTCGAGCCGAGCGTGGACGAAACGAAGCTGATCCTGCGGGGCCTCCAGCCGAAATACGAAGCGTTCCACGAAGTGAAGTACGACGACGAGTCCGTCGATCAAGCCGCGTCGCTCGCCGCGAAGTACCTCAACGATCGCCGCCTACCCGACAAAGCGATCGATCTCCTCGACGAATCCGGCGCCGCAGTGAAGCTCGCGGCGCACGAGATGCCCGAAGGGGAAAAACCGCACGTCACCGTTTCGGACGTCGAGACGGTGCTCGCGCGTATGGCGCAGATCCCGCCGCGCACCGTGCAGAGCGACGACAAAGCCAAGCTCAAGACGCTCGAGGCCGATCTCAAATCCGTCGTCTTCGGACAAGAAGAAGCGATTCGTCAGCTCGCCGCCGCGATCAAGCTCTCGCGCGCCGGCCTCCGCAGCCCCGAAAAACCGATCGGCGCGTTCCTGCTCACCGGACCCACCGGCGTCGGAAAAACGGAGGTCGCGAAACAGCTCGCGCGCATCCTCGGCGTGCAATTTCTCCGCTTCGACATGAGCGAGTACATGGAACGCCACTCGGTGTCGCGTTTGATCGGCGCGCCGCCGGGCTACGTCGGCTTCGATCAAGGCGGGCTCCTCACCGACGCGATCAGCAAGACGCCGCACGCCGTGCTCCTCCTCGACGAAATGGAGAAGGCGCACCAAGACGTCTTCAACATCCTCTTGCAGGTGATGGACCACGGCAAGCTCACCGACAACAACGGCAAGGCCGCCGATTTCCGTCACGTCATTCTCCTCATGACGAGCAACGTCGGCGCGCGCGATCTCGCGCGTCGCTCGGTGGGCTTCGACGGCGGACGCAACATCGGCGACGCGGATCGCGAGTTCAAGCTCATGTTCAGCCCCGAGTTCCGAAACCGCCTCGACGCGCGCATCGCGTTCAACGCGCTGAGCAAGGAGACGATGGCGAGCATCGTCGACAAGTACGTCAAGGAGCTCGAGTCGCAGCTCGCGGATCGCAAAGTCGAGATCGTGGTGGACGCGGCGGCCCGCGCGCACCTCGCCGACAAAGGCTACGATCCGGATTTCGGCGCGCGCCCGCTCGCGCGCGTCATCCAAGAAGAAGTGAAGCGCCCGCTCGGCGACGAGCTCCTCTTCGGTCACCTCGAAAATGGAGGCAAAGTCGTCGTTGGCTTCGCCGACGGAAAGCTCACGTTCACGTTCGAGAAAGACGCCGTGAACGCGTAGTCAAAACCGCGCGCGATTTGCGGCATCCAACGTCCCATGACCACCTCGATTGGAGTCTTGGGACCGATTTCGGAGTCTTTGAAGAGCGCGCTTCGCGAGCGCGGTCACGACGTCCACGACGGCACGGACGACGTCGTGCTCGTCGCGGCGCCCCGTGGGGATCTGCCCGCAATTTCGGGTGAATCCGTCGCGATCGCGCTCTCGGATGCACCCGCCGCTGCGTACCGACACGGCGCTCTTTTCGTGTTGCCGGAGTCCAGCGACGCGACGCTCGTCAGCGAGATCGCGGAACGCGCGCGAACCGTGTTTGCCAATCGTCGCGCCGCCGCGCAGCTGGCGAGCTCGACGCTCGCTTCGCTCGAGCGCGAGGCGATTTTGTCGGCGATGAAGGCCGCCGCCGGCAGCACGGCACGCGCAGCAGCGATGCTCGACATCAGCGTACGCAAGGTCCAGTACAAGCTCCACGAGTACGGCGTGCCGTTGACGCGCAGCAAATCGAAGGAGAAAAAAGCCTCCGCGTGACGCAGATACTGAACTGGTGTACAGTCTCTTTGTGAGACGACTCCCAGTCGAAAATCCGTCGAACCGCTTCGCGGAGTCCGAGGTCGTCTACCTCGAAGGCGAAGACGTCCCTCAAGCGGAGCTCGAGGTTTACTTCGACAAGAGCGGCTCGGTGCTCGCGAAGAACGACAGTCCCGACGTCGGCTTCGACTTCAGCGTGAACCCCTACCGCGGATGTTTCCACGGCTGCGCGTACTGCTACGCGCGGCCGACGCACGAATATCTCAGCTTCGGAGCGGGCACGGACTTCGAGCGCAAGATCGTCGTGAAGCGGGACGCCCCCGAGCTCTTGCGAAAGGCGCTCTCGGCGAAGGGTTGGCGCGGCGACGTCGTGATGTTCTCCGGCGTCACCGATTGTTATCAGCCGCTCGAAGCGCGCTATCGGCTCACGCGCGCGTGCCTCGAGGTGTGTGCGGAATACAACAATCCCGCGCGCGTGATCACGAAGTCCGCGCTTGTCGAACGCGACATCGACGTGCTCCTTCGCGCGCGCGCGTCGGTGGCGGTGAGCATCCCCTTCGCGAGCGAGGCGCACGCGCGCGCGCTCGAGCCCTACGTGACGACGCCCGCGCGCCGCATGAAGACGATCGAGCGCCTCGCGAAAGCGGGCGTCGCCGTCGGCGTCAGCGTCGCGCCGATCATCCCGGGGCTCACGGACGAAGAGTTTCCGGAGATTCTCTCTCGCGCGCGCGACGCGGGGGCGACGTTCGCGTTCTACGTGCTCCTGCGTTTGCCAGGTCACGTGCGCGACGTGTTCGAGTCGCGCATTCGCGCGGCGCTTCCGGACAAAGCGGAGCGCGTGCTCTCGCACGTGAAGCAGTCGCGCATGTCTCGTGACGGAGGAAAGATGTATGATGCAACCTTCGGAAAGCGCGGGACGGGAGAAGGGCCGTACGCGGACGCGATCGCGAAGCTGTTCGACGCGACGGCGAAGCGCCTCGGTTTCGGTGAAGCTGCGAACGCGATGACGACGCGCGCGACGACGCGAGAAGAAGGAGCCACGTCGGGCTTCGCCGCGCGCGGTCAGCTCCCGCTCTTTCGGTGACGTGGTACCGTGCGCCGCGTGAAACGCGCGCGGCTCGCTCTCTTCGTTCTCGCGCTCGCGGGGATCGCGCACGGGGACGGCGACGTTCGCACCGAGGCGCAAATCGACGCCGGCGCGAGGTACGACGACGACGCGTCGCTCCCCGCGCACGCCGACGACGTCGTCGACTACACGATGACCGCCGAGCTCGACCCGAGCGCGCACACCGTTCACGGCGAAGGAAAAATCGTGTGGCGCAACACGAGCGAGAAACCCACGAGCGAAGTGTGGGTGCATCTTTACTTGAACGCGTTCAAGAACGAGGAGTCGACGTTCATGCGCGAGCCGTCCGCGGGATCGCGCGGCAACGGCGGCGTCGCGGATTGGGGCGCAATCGACGTGCGAAAGTTTTCGCTCGACGGCGTCGACCTTTGGCCCTCCGCGGACAAAACCGGCGGGCGCCCCGGCGATCTCGACGAGACCGACGTGCGCGTGCCACTCCCGCACGACGTCGCGCCGGGCGCGAGCGCGACGTTCGACATGACGTGGGACGACAAGCTTCCGACTGTCGTCGAGCGCACCGGGTACCACGGATCGTTTCACATGATCGCGCAGTGGTTTCCGAAGATCGCGCGCCTCGAGCCCGATGGAACGTGGGCGCATTTTCCGTTTCACCACCTCGCGGAGTTCTACGCGGACTTCGGCACGTACGACGTCACGATCAAAGCGCCGAAGGCTTTCGTGATGGGCGCGACCGGGCCCGTGGTCGAAGCGCGCGACGAGGGGGACCTGCACGTCGAACGGCACGTACAACGCGACGTGCACGACTTCGCGTGGACCGCCTTCGATCAGTACCAAGAACGCACGGAGAAAATCGCGGGCGTCGACGTGCGCGTCCTCTTCCCGCGCGGGTACGGCGTCGTCGCAGAGCGATCGCTCGAGACCATCCGCTTCGCGCTCCCGCACTACAACGCGCGCTACGGAAAATATCCGTACGGCGTCCTCACGATCGTGCACCCGCCCGAAGGCGCGGAAGAAGCGGGCGGCATGGAGTATCCGACGCTCTTCACGAGCGAAGGGAGTTGGTACGGGCCGCCCGGCGTGAACGTCATCGAGCTCGTCACGATCCACGAGTTCGGTCATCAGTGGTTCTACGGGCTGCTCGCGTCGGACGAAGTCACGTGGCCGTTCCTCGACGAAGGAATGAACAGCTACGCGGAGGAGGAGGGGCTTCGCGCCTGGCGCGGCGCGGGCAACGTGATCGATTTCATGGGGCTCGAGATCGACGACGCGGAGATCGACGCGAATTTCCCGGGGGCGCGCGTGCACGACGCGCCCGTCGCACAGCCCGCGTTCGAATTTCCGACCGGCGGACACTACGGCGCGCTCGTCTACGAGCGCACCGCCGCGATCTTCGAAACGGTGGATCGCGTGTGGGGTCGCGAGCTCGGCGCGCGCGCGATCGGACGCTACGCGCGCCGCGCGCGCTTTCGCCATCCCACGCCGGAGGATTTGCTCACGAGCTACGAAGAGGTCGTCGGTCACGACGCGCGCGCGATGATCGAAGAGGCGCTCTTCCACGAAGGGTGGGTCGATTTTCGCGTCGAACAAATCCACACGCCGCGCGTCGCGCGCGCGCTCGGCATCTTCGATCGCGACGGAAAGCGCGAGACGGTGAAGGACGACTCGATCAACGCGTCGAACGAGTACGACGGGTTCGTGCTCGTCGCGCGAGAAGGCACGCTCGTGATGCCGGTCGACGTCGAGCTCACGCTGCAAGACGGGACGACGCAGCGACTCTCGTGGGACGGGAAGGAGAAATTCACGCGTCTTGCGTTCCACGGCACCTCCCCCGTCGCGTTCGCCGTCGTCGATCCGGATCACAAGGTGCTGCTCGATCAGGATCACACGAACGACTTCATGCGCAGCGGCGACGCGCCGACTCCGCCGTCGCAGCGCGTCTTCGAACGGCTCACGTACGCCGCGCAAATGTTCTTCTCGGAGATCGCGCCATGAACGATCCGATCCTCGTCCCGTCGTCGCGCGGACCGATCAGCGGGATCGACACGTCGGGGCCCGAGTCCGTACGCAAGGACACGCGCTTGCTCCTCGTGTCGAACGACGCGATGCGCGCGCGGCGACGACCTGTCGCGCTGTTTGTATATTACATGTATCAACTCGCGCTCGCGCTCGTCGTCGCGTGGCCGGTTTCGCGCGGGCTCGCGCGCGCGTTCGGCGGACACCCGCGCGGCGACTCGGTGCTCTTCGACGACGGCGGTTGGGCGATCCTCGCGCTTCGCTCGGCGTGGGAGCGCGTCTCGCCCGCGTTCTTCGCGCTGCTCGCGATCGTCGCGATCTTCGGCGCGGTGCTCGGGCTCGTTCCGCTCTCCGCGCTGCTCACGTCGATTTCGCACGCGACGCCCGACACGCGCGCGCCGCGACCGCGTCACCTCGCGCCGTACGTCATCGCGACGTTCGCGCCGCTCACGTGGATCTTCGCGCTCGGCGCGGCGCTCGAGCTCGCGCTCTCGGCGGTCGCGCTGTGGACGTTCGGCGCGGTGGGCGAAGCGGTGCGCGCGCGGACGTCGGATCCGCGCGCGGATCAAATCGCCGTGCTCGCGTGCTTCATCGTGCTTATGTTCGCAGGCGCGGCGTGCGTCGTGCACGATCTCGCGCGCGCCGCGCTCGTTCGGCATCGCACCGGCGCGTTCGGCGCGATTCGCGCGGCGCTCGTCACGTTTCGACGGATGCCGCGCGTCGCGTGGTCGTGGGCCTGGCGTGGCGGCGTGTCGATCGCGGTCGTGATCGTCGTCGCGGCGATCGTGCCCCGGCTCGGAACGAAAGGAGCCGCGTCGCTGATCGTGATCGCGCTCTTGCATCAGGTCGTCGCGCTCGCACGTACTGCGTTGCGTGCGTCGTGGCTCGCGCGCGCTCTGCGGGCCGTGGACGCGGCGCCGAGGTCACGGACGCGCTGAAACTTTTCAGCGACGTTTTTTATGTTTTCAGAACGCGTTCGTTGTTATGCACGAGAGGTTGTTTTCGTTTCGTTTCGCAGCAAGCACGCTCGGAGCCGTCTCCGTCGCGTGGGCCTTCGCAACCACCGGTTGCTCGCACACCGAGCCCGCCGCGGCGCAACCCGAGACGCGCATCGTCCCATCCACCGCGCAGAAAACCGGCTTCGATCGCACCGACCGGCGCAGCGCGCGCCGCGGGCGCGTGCAAGAGCTCCAGCTGCTCCCCTCCCCGTCCGGCGGAATTCTCGAGAGCGATCTCGACGACGACGATCGCCCCGCGCGCAACAACGGGCTCTGCCCGCCGGACATGGCGAGCATCGACGATCGCTACTGCATCGATCGCTTCGAAGCGTCGCTCGTCGAAATTCTCCCGAACGGCGACGAGCGTCCGTGGTCTCCGTTCGACGTCGTCGATCGCTCGCAGGGCCGCTCGACGACGCCGATCGTCCGCGCGGTGAGCGCGCAGGGCGTGACGCCGCAAGCTTACGTGTCCGAGGTGCAAGCGAAGGCGGCGTGCGCCCGATCCGGAAAGCGTCTCTGCAAAGCGGACGAGTGGCGGAAGGCGTGCATGGGTCCGCAGCGCACGACGTACCCGTACGGCAGTCACAACGAGACCGGTCGATGCAACGATCAGGGACGCTCGCCGATGTCGGTCGTGTTCGGGCTCGGCGGCGGGAGCAACGCGAAGATCTACTCGTCGCACATGAACGATCCGCGCCTCAATTCGCTCGCGGGGACGGTCTCGAAGACCGGCTCGCATTCGGGCTGCACGAACGAGTACGGCGTCTACGACATGGTCGGCAACGTGCACGAGTGGGTCGACGATCCCGACGGCACGTTCCTCGGCGGCTACTACCTCGACACGCACCAGCTCGGTGACGGCTGCAACTACCGCACGCCCGGGCACGACATCTACTACCACGACTACTCGACCGGCTTCCGTTGCTGCGCCGACGTCGCGCAATAACACGCGCCGCGATCGCAACTTTCTTCATCGTCGCTTGCGCGGCCGCTCCGCTCGCGATTCCGCCCGCGCCGCCGCTCGGCGTCTCGCTGCGCGAAGAGGTCGACGCCGCCTCGAATGCGTTCGCGTTCGCGCGCGTTGACGATTGTGTGCTGCCCGATTTCATCGCGAACGACGCAGCAGGTCCCCGCGTGATCGAAGACGTCGCGTATGGCGACGACAAAAAGCAAAAGTACGATCTCGCATTGCCGGACGACGACGCGGCGACGACGCGCGCGCTCGTCGTGATCGTGCACGGCGGCGGGTGGACGTCGGGCGGGAAGCGGCTGTTTCGGCCCACCATCCGCATGCTCGCGACGCTCGGGTACGCCGCGGCGAGCGTCGGATATCGACTCGCCGAAGACGCCGCGCGCGCGTTTCCGATCGGGCTCGAAGACGTGCGGTGCGCGATCCGCGCGGTGACGTCGCGCGTCGCCGCGAGAAAGACGATCCTGCTCGGCGCGTCCGCGGGCGGGCACCTCGCTGCGCTCGCCGCGCTCGCGCCCGACGCGCCGCGTTGGGACGGCGAGTGCGCGGATCGTCGCGCGTTGAAGATCGACGGCGCGATCCTCTATTACGCGCCGCTCGAGATCGACCACGCGCGCGATCGCTACGTGCCGATCATGAGACAGGCCGTCGACGAATTTCTCTTCGGCGCGAAGACGTACAAAGATCTCGACGGCGCGATCGACGAGGACGGAAGTGACTATCTCGCGCGTGCGCACGACGCGACGCCGCGTCACCTCGTCGCGCCGGGCGCGCCGCCGATGCTTCTCTTGAACGGCGGCTCGGACGCGATCGTGCCCATCGCGGACGCGCGCGATTTCTCCACCGCGCTCGACGCGGCGCATGTCCCGAACCTCGTCGTCGAGCTCCCGGATCAAGGCCACGGATTTTCCGTGCTCGGGCACAAACCTGCGGTAAAACCGGCGAGCTGTACGACGCTCCGTTTTTTGGAGCAAATCTCGGCGCAGTGATATGTGCAGAATGCAAATGATAGCGCGCGCAGTATGTCTCGCGGGAATCGCGTCCGTGGCGAACGTCGCCTCGTGCCAGCGGACGAGCGGGCAGTCGCAACCGCAACCCATGTCCGCGACGACGACGCTCTCGGCGCAATCGAGCGCGCAGCCGACGCAGAGCGCGCGCACGACGCAGCTCGCGACCATCGTGCCCGCAAGACCCGTGTGCGAGCCGCTCGAACAATCCGCGTACGACATCGGCCCGCTCGACGCACGCTGGATCGCGAACGTGCCGCTCGGATCGATCGTCGATGACGCGCACGGGCTAGACTCGTTCTACGCGCGACTCGCGCGGGTCGCGCGCGGCAAAGCGAAGGACCACGTTCGCATCGCGGTCTACGGCGATTCGAACATGACGATGGACTACATCACCGGTTCGATGCGCCGCGTCTTCCAAGCGAAGTTCGGCGACGCCGGTCACGGCTACGTCGCGATGGCGCGCCCGTGGTCGTGGTACCACCACATGGACATCAACCAGACGCTCTCCGAATCGAAGTGGAGGAAAATCTCCACGTCGACCGATCAAGTCTCCGACGGACACTACGGCTTCGCGAACATCGCGAACGAGAGCGACAAGGTCGGCGCGTGGAGCGCGCTCGCGACCGCGGACGACACGCAGCCCGTCGGGAAGAGCGTCAGCTCGATCGATGTATTCTACATGAAACGCCCGAACGGCGGCTCTTTCGAGGTGAAAATCGACGGGGAGAAGACGCGCGACGTGACGGCCGCGTCGACCGACGTGACGTCCGCGTTCGAGCACTTCGACGTGCCCGACGGGCCGCACAAGCTCGAGGTCGTCGTGACGGCGGGCAACGTGCGCCTCTTCGGCGCGTCGCTCGAGCGAGGCAAGCCCAGCGTCATCGTCGACTCGCTCGGAACCGGCGCGCTCAACTACGAGCAGATGACGCACGTGAGCGCCGCGTCGCGCGACCCGATGCTCGAGCGCCGCAAGTACGACCTCGTCGTCTTCTTGATCGGAACCAACTTGTTCGCGCCCGGGCTCCACGAAAAATGGATGACGACCGACATCGACGCGATCGAGAGGGCCGTGCCGAAGACGCCGATCATGATCCTCACGCCGCCGGACATCGAGCTCCACGCGGACGACGCGCACTCCGATCCGCGCATCGTCGCGCTCGGGAAGCAACTCGCGGACATCGCGAAGCGCCACGAGTGGGCGTTCTGGGATTTTCGCGCGGCGATGGGCGGGGATCTCTCGATGGTCCGCTTCCACAAAGCAGGGCTCGCGTCGCAGGATCTCGTTCACCTCACGCACGACGGCGGGTTCTTGATGGGGAACCGCTTCGCACACGCGATCATGGACGGATTCGACGCGTACGTGAAGGCGCACCCCGACGCGGGATGCGACGGCGACTGATCCTCACTTCACGAGGTTCTTCATGAGCGCTTCGTAGCGCCGCGCGGGACCATCCCACGATCGATCGAGCCGCATCACGCGCTTCACGAGCGCGGACCACTGCGGGATCGCGCGGGCCGCGAGCGCGCGCTCGGTCGCCGCGACGAGCGCCTTCGCGCTCTCCTCTTCGAAGAGAAATCCGGTGCCCGTCTCGAGCTTCGCGTCGCAATCGACCACGGTGTCGACGAGACCGCCCGTCGCGCGCGCGACGGGGAGCGCGCCGTAGCGCTGCGCGTATTGCTGCACGAGACCGCACGGCTCGAATCGGCTTGGCACGAGCACGACGTCCGCCGCGGAGAGCATGCGATGCACGACGGGCTCGGGCGCGCTCTTCACGAACACGACGCGCCCTTCGCTCTTCGCCACCACGGCTTCGATCCGCGCGACGAGCTCGGGATCTCCGTCACCCGCGATCGCGAACTGCGCGTCGGTCGCGCGAAGCAGCGTCGGGATCGCCGCGGCGACGAGATCGATCCCCTTCTGATGCACCATGCGTCCGATCGAAACGACGAGCGGCGCGGGCTCGAGGGGCAAACCAAGCTCGCGTTGCAGCGCGCCTTTGCAGCGCGCGCGGCCGCTCGGATCTTGCGCGTCGTAGCGCGTCGCGAGCGCGGCGTCCGTCGCGGGGTTCCACACGGCGTAGTCGATGCCGTTCAAGATTCCGATGACGGGCCTTCCGCGATCGGCGCGTGCGCGTACGACGCCGTCGAGCCCCGCGCCGCTCACTTCGGTCGCGATCTCGCGCGCGTAGGTGGGGCTCACCGTCGTCACCGCGTCCGCCGTGACGAGACCGAGCTTGAGGAAATTGAGCTTGCCGAAGAACTCGCCCCTGTCCGGCGTGAAATGCCGCGACTCGAGACCGACCGCGGTCACCTGCTCGCGTCCGAAGACGCCTTGGTGCGCCATGTTGTGGATCGTGAGCACGGTCTTCGTGTCGCGTCGGCCTTCGGCAGGACCGAGCAAATCCTCGAGGTACGTCGGCACGAGCGCGGAGGGCCAATCGTGGCAGTGCACGACGTCGAACGGCGCGCCGCTCGCGGCGCGCTGACGCGCGATCTCCGCCGCAGCGAACGAGAGGAGCGCGAAGCGCGTCGCGTTGTCCGGATAATCTTCGCCGCGCTCGCCGTAGATTCCGTCGGCGGCGCGCACGTCGCCTTGCGGAACGCGATCGAAGAACCCCGGCGCGTCGACGAGCACGATGTCGACTTGCGACGCGAGCCGCCCGTCGAAGAGCGTGATGTCGTAGCCGATGCCGCCGAGGACGGCGTGCACCGGCGTGAGGCGCCGCGCGACGAGGAGCCCGCCGTGCTCGAACGCCGGAAACCGCGGCAAGACGACGGTGACTTTGTGGCCGAGCGCGCGGAGCGCCTTCGGGAGCGCCGCCGCGACGTCCGCGAGCCCTCCCACTTTGACGAAGGGCGCGAGCTCTGTCGTGACGAAGAGGATGTCCATGGTGCTACGCGCGGCCGTTGTAGCATGCACACTTCGAAAAGTGACGCGCCTTCGCTGGAGTGAAAATCGCGGCTACTCGCGCCCGCCGGGCGTGCCGGAGGGTTCGGTGCTCTCCGTGTTTCGCGTTCCGCCCGAGGTCGCCGGTCAGCGGCTCGACTTGTTTCTCCAAGCGCAGTTCCGCCGGACGAGCCGCACGCGCACGAAGGCCATCGTGAAGCTCAGCGCGTTCGACGATCGCGGCAAGCGCCTCCGCCCCGGCTCGCGCGTCACGTCGAATCAAATCATCCTGCTCTGGAGGGCCCCGTGGGACGAGACCGTCGTACCCACGAACGTCGCCGTGCTCTACGAAGACGAGCACCTCCTCGCGGTGGACAAACCCGCGAAGCTCCCCGTGCACCCGACGGCGCGCTACCACAAGAACACGCTCATCAAGATCCTCCAGAGCGCGCGGCCCAAAGAGTTTCTCTCGCTCGGCCACCGTTTGGATCGCGAGACGAGCGGCGTGCTGCTCGTCTCGAAGACGCCCGCGTGCGACAAGGCGCTCAAGCGCGATCTCGAGATGCGCGTGGGCATCGAAAAGATCTACACCGCGATCACGTGGGGCGTGCCGTGCAAACCGGGCGAACGCTTGCGCGTCGACCGCAGCCTCGAGCTCGATCCCGAGAGCCGCACGAAGGTGAAGATGCGCATCGGTCGCACCGAGGACGCGCTCTCTGCGACGACGATTTTCCGCGGACAAGACGCGACCGACGACGGCGCGTACGCGCTCGTGCGCTGCGATCTGCTCACGGGACGCCAACACCAAATCCGCGTGCACCTCGCGTCGCTCGGCACGCCGATCGTCGGCGACAAGCTCTACGCGCTCGACGAAGGATTCTTCATCCGCGACGCGGACGGCGTGCTCACCGAAGAAGACATCGCGAACCTCGAGCTCCCGCGCCACGCGCTCCACGCGACCGAGCTCCGCCTCGCGCACCCGATCACGCGCGCGCCGCTCGCGATCTCCGCGCCCCTCCCCGAAGATCTGCGCGCGTTTTGGGACGCGGTCAAATCCCGCGCGGCACGCGATCGAGATCGACCTGCTCGAGCGCCGCGCGAATGAGCGCGCTGCGATTCGCCTTCGTCATCCCGCGCGACTTGAGCTCGGCGACGAGCTGATCGAGTCGCTCGAGGTCCTTCGTGTACATCGAGATGCAAATGACTTTGTAGTGCGTCGGTTTCTCGCTCTGCGCGTAGAAGCGCTCGGAGAGCACGCCGCTCACGTCTTCGGAGGTCGCGGCGTCGAAGCTGTCGTCGTGGGTCATGATCGTCGTTCCTTCGGTTCAGGCGGTCGCCGCGAGCTTTTGTTCGTGGCCGTGCAGAATGCGTTCGACGACGCGCGCGTAGTCTTGCGCGGCGTTCGAATCGGGCGCGTGCTCGAAGATCGTCTTCGCGGACGCGGGAGCTTCCTTGACGCGCGTCGCCTGCCGCACCGGCGAGAGACAACGATCGCCGAAGTGCTTCTCGAGCGACTCGAGCGCGTCCCGGCAGATGCGCGCGCGCGCATCGTAAAACGTCGGGAGGACCCCCCAGATTTGCACCGGATGATGAAGCAGCGTGTTGACGCTCTTCACGGTCTTGATCACCTGACGTACGCCGACGAGCGAGAGAAAATCGCACGCGACGGGCACGAGCACGCCGTCCGCGAAGACGAGCGCGTTTTGATTCAAGAGCGAGAGCGACGGCGAGCAATCGAGGAGCACGACGTCGTAATCCGCGCCGACCGACTCGAGCCGATCGCGGAGCACGCGATCGCGATTCTGGCGTCCCGCGAGGTAGAGCTCCGCGGCCGCGAGCGTCTCGTTCGACGCGATGACGTCGAGGTTCGGCCGCACGTTCGTCGCCGCCGCGCGCGGCGCGAGCCCCATCACGAGCACGTGATAGAGGCTGCGCTCCGCTTTCATGCCGAGCGAGTGCGCGACGTTGCCTTGCGAATCGGTGTCGACGACGAGCACGCGGAGCCCGCGCGCCGCGAGCCCCGCGGCGACGCTGACGCACGTCGTGGTCTTCCCCGTGCCGCCTTTGTGATTGAAGACGGCGATGCGCCGTGGCGCCGCGACGCTCGCTCCCATCGGACGCAGCACCGGCGGGAGCTCGTCACCCGCGACGATCTGCGTGCGACACGCATCGCTGCACGCGTATTTCCGCGAGCCCTTCACGTGGAGCACGTGGAGCGCGAGCTCGACGCGGAATCGTTTGTGGCACGCGTCGCACGTCGCGCCGTCCGCGCGCACGTTCGCGGCGTGGCATCGTTGCGAGCAGAAGAACGCGAAGCCGCCGTCGCGCTCCTCCATTTGGTAACGGAACTGCACGTCGAACGCGCTGCCGCACACGCTGCACGTCTCGGAGAGGGTCCGCTCGGTCATGAGGCGACCGATGCCACGTCTTATCGAAGTGGGCCAAATTTCCGTCCGGCCCGAGATCGTTCGGATCCGAACGATCCGACCGTTCAATGACGAAAGTGCCGGACGCCCGTGACGATCATCGCGAGGCCGAGCGCGTCCGCCGTCGCGATCACGTCAGCGTCCTTCACGCTCCCGCCCGGCTGCGCCACCGCGGTCACGCCCTTCTTCGCGGCCGCCTCGACGCCATCTGGAAACGGAAAGAACGCGTCCGATGCGAGCACCGATCCGCGTGCCAAATCACCGGCTTTTTCACATGCAATCTGCACGGAAACCACGCGAGACATTTGCCCCGCGCCGACGCCCACCGTGCGCAGACCTTCGCCGTCGCCGCGCGCGAGCACGATCGCGTTCGACTTCACGTGCTTGCAGACGCGCCACGCGAACTCGAGCGCCGCGATTTCCTCTTTCGTCGGCGCCCGCTTGGACACCACTTTTCCATTCGTCACTTCACCCGGCCCGGTCGCGTCCCGCGTCTGCACGACGAGCCCGCCGCCGACGCGCTTGAACTGAAGCGACGCGTGATCCGCGCCGAGCCACGCGCCCGTCGCGAGCAGACGGAGGTTCTTCTTTTGGCGCAGCGTCTCGAGCGCGCCCGCGGAAAAGCTGGGCGCGACGATGCACTCGAGGAACGTCTCCGCGAGGAGCTTCGCGGTTTTTTCGTCGACCTCCCGGTTCAGGGCGACGATCCCGCCGAACGCGGAGAGCGCGTCCGCTTCACGCGCGCGGTGGTACGCTTTCGACAGATCGTCGTCGACCGCGACGCCGCACGGGTTCGTGTGCTTCACGACGACGGCAGCAGGCTTTTCGAACTCGCGAACTGCATCAAGAGCCGCTTCCACATCGACGAGATTGTTGAACGAAAGCTCCTTGCCTCCCGCGCCGAGGCTCTCCGCGCGCGCGAGCGAGCCCACGGCCGCGTTGTGCTCGACGTAGAACGCGCCTTTCTGATGCGGATTCTCCCCGTACCGGAGGCCGTACGCCTTCTCGAACGGAAGCGTGAGGTACTTGGGGAAGAGATCGTTCGGATCCGAACGATCTCGCGACAAATATCCGGAAATCGCCGCGTCGTACGCCGCCGTGTGCGCGAACGCCTTCGCCGCGAGCGCGGCGCGCGTCGTGTCGCTCACCTCACCCGTCGCGCGAATCTCGCCGAGCACGCGGTCATAGTCCGCCGGATCGCACACCACCGCGACGCGCGCGTGGTTCTTCGCCGCCGAGCGCACCATCGACGGCCCGCCGATGTCGATGTTCTCGACGATCTCCTCGTGCGTCGACTTCGGATTCGCGACCGTCTTTTCGAACGGATACAGGTTCACGACCACGAGATCGATTTCGCGCGCGCCGATGCGCTCCAAATCGGCCGCGTCGCGCGCGCCGCGCGACAAAATCCCGCCGTGGACGCGCGGGTGAAGCGTCTTCACGCGTCCGTCCATCACCTCGGGAGAGCCCGTGTAGCTCTCGACCGTCTCGACGGGCACGCCCTCGGCCGCGAGCGCCTTCGCGGTGCCGCCGCTCGAAAGGATCCGAACGTTCTTCTCCGCGAGCGCGCGGACGAAAGGAACGAGATTCGTTTTGTCGGAGACCGAGACCAGCGCTGTTCGAACGGGCATGCGCCCGACTCTACATGCCGTCGGCTTCGCCGCCGAGCGGTTACTCGATCTCGGCCTCGGCGAACGCTTCGACGTCGAATTCGTCCGAAGTCGCCTCGGGCGCGGTCGATTCGGCGGCGTCGGCGACCTCGAAATCGTCGTCGTCGTCATCGTCCTCGACTGCAGCCTCGGTCTCCTCGTCGTCGTCCGCCGACAGAATCGGCAGGCGGCGCTTTCCGATTGGCCCCTCGTCGACGTAATCGCGCAGCGCCGCCATGTCTCGGAGGGCCTGCAATTTCGCCAACCCCTTCACTTCGACCTGACGAATGCGCTCGCGCGTCAGGTTCATGATCGCGCCGACTTCTTCGAGCGTCGCGCCGCCGCGATCCGCGACGTCGAGCGCGCACGTCTCGTTCATCTCCCAAACCTCGAGGTCCGGGAAATTCAGCTTGATCGCGCCCGTGCGCGCCGACACGTCGAGGTACAAGTGGTGCTTGCACGACACGAACGGGCACGGACGCTCGCCACCCTGGCAGTCCTCGCGCGCCACGGGCTTCTCCACGCCCTCGACGTCCGGATACAGAAGCCGTCCGAGCTCGAGCTCGCGCTTCGTCATGCGCTTGACGCTGATCGTCCGCGCGCGCACTTCGCGCTTGCGACGCGAACGGCGCTGCTCGCGCGTGACCGTCTCTTCTTCGAGCGCGGGTTCGGCCGCGAGCGCCAAAGCACCTTCGGTCTGCGGCGTCTGTTCGGTGTTCTCGCTCTCGCCTTCGTCGATCGTGGCCATCGCAACCTCCCGAGTGAGTTTCGGATGGAGCTCGGCTAACCGACGTCTTTGCGTTGCGACTCCAGTCTCGCGCGCATCGACAATCGCGTCTCGACGCTCGTCAGCTTCGCCATCAGCTCCGCTGCGAGCGTCTTCGCCTCGCCTAGCTCCTTAAGGACCGCGCGGGTTTGTGCTTCTTGGACGTCGTCTCGTGGTTTGACCGCCGAAGCGAGCGCCGAAAAGACACGCTCGAGGGATTGCTCAAGCTCCTCGATGTCCCCGCGTACGAAAAGAAACTCTCTCTGAATCTCTTCAATCGTGTAGTGGGCGAGCATCGCTTTGAGGTGCTGGATGCGACGAACGACCGAGGTCGGGTAAAGCCCCTGCGATCCCCGTTGCGTTCCAGCGATCGCGACCCTTCGGCTCCTCGGCAAAAGACCGAGTTGCACGTACTTCCGCAAGCTGGCTTCCGTGAAACGGACGCCTTTGCGGACGAAGAGATCGACGATCTGTTCCGACGTGATCCCTTCGGCGTGCTCTCGCTCGATGCGACTCAGCTCGTCGTCGGTGAACACCTCGGATTTCCCCGAAGCCTCCACTACATGTTTTTCCCGACCGCTGCGCATGCTGCCCTCGGCGATCGTGGAACGTCACGGTCGCGACTGTATTCTACTCAAAAGAATATCGTCAATCCATCTTCCGGGTTTATTTTGCGCCGTCCATCGATGGATGCGATTTTGCGAGGTTGGCTCCATCGTATGACGAACAATGTCACACCCTAGCTCTGCGATTTCGTGAAATCGCGCGATCAGGCAGCTTTTCCGTGCTCGGATGGAGTGTCTGTATTCCATTGTGCGCTGGATGTGTGTATTGCGCAAACAATCGGCTGAGCCCCAAAACGCGCGATGCGTGTACTCTGCAATGCGATCTGCATGCTTCGCTTGAGTGGATGAATGGCGACGCTCGACGGCGCGCGCGATGCGGCCTACCGTAGCGCCCGCTTGAAGCCCGAAGAGACGATCCGCGACGTCGTCTGCCGCGATGCGCGCGTGCGCGTGAGCGAGGTCGGCCCCGCTCGAGCCGGTGCGCCGCCGCTCGTCTTGCTCCATGATTTCCTCTCCGATCGCGACGAGTGGGCTGCCGTGCGCGCGCCTTTCGCGGAGAAGTTCCGCGTGCTCAGCGTGGATTTGCCCGGGTTCGGCGAGAGCGAGAAGCCGCGGCCGGGGCGATTTTCGTACGACTTCGACGCGTTCGCGGACGCGATCGTCGACGTGGCGGCGGCGCTCGACGCGGCGCCGTTCTCGGCGTGTGGACATGGGCTCGGCGCCGCGATCGCGATCGCGACGGCCGAGCGACACCCGTCGAGCGTCGAGCGCGTGGTGCTCGCGTGCCCGCCGATTTTCGGGGGACGCGCGATCGCGCGCGCGCGCGCGTTCACGGCGCCCGTGGTCGGCGCGGCGCTCTTCAAGCAGCTCGTCGGAAAACGCGCGCTCGCGCGTCACTTCGACAAGAGCGCCAAGGACCCGCGCGTCGCGCGGCTCTTCGACGAGCTCGACGCGCCCGCCGCGCGCGAAGCCGCCGCGACCACGCTCGCCGCGCTGAACGACACGCGGACGCTCGAAGCGCGCCTCGCGCGCGTCGCGTCACCCGCGCTCGTCGTGTGGGGCCGCAACGACCCGCTCGCGTCCGCCGCGATCGCGAAGAAGCTCGTGCGCGCGCTGCCCGACGCGCGCCTCGAGCTGCTCGATTGTGGACACTCGCCGGCCGAGGAGGTGCCCGACGTGTTCGCGACGCGCGCGCTCGCGTTTCTCGAGAGCAAGCGCGCGGCCTCCTCGAGCCCGAACGTCACGCGCGCGTCGGCGAGGCGCGCGTCGTGATCTCGACGATCCTCGATCCGCGCGCGCGGCGTCGCTTCTGGAAAAATCGCGGCGCGCGCGTCGGCGTCGCGCTCGTCGGCGTGCTCGTCGTTTTCGCGCTCGCAGGACCGTTGTTCGCGCGTCACGATCCTTACGTCTCGGATTTTTCGCGCGGCGCGACCACGCTCGGCGAGCCGGTCGGACCGAGCTCGCTCTATTGGCTCGGCACCGATCGCGTGTTTCGCGACGTGTACGTTCGCCTCGCGTACGGCGCCCGCTTGTCGCTCGTCATCGCGATCTCCGCGACGCTGATCTCGACGGTGATCGGCGCAGGCGTGGGGCTCGTCGCGGGATTTTACGAAGGCACGAAGGGC
>Ga0335078_10001365_pt1 | contig 36996 bp, 35 predicted proteins | sample Lox_Sample_32_FD_206711 | JGI IMG/M metagenome (GOLD analysis project Ga0335078, IMG submission 206711) | Soil microbial communities from Loxahatchee National Wildlife Refuge, Florida, United States - Lox_Sample_3.2 | ecosystem: Environmental > Terrestrial > Soil > Wetlands | place: USA... | reverse complement strand
TCCGAACGCGCTCGACGAAGATCTCGAGCGCGCCGTCGAAGCGCCGATGGAGTGCTTCGAAGGATTTTCGCGCATGGTGCGCCGCAACGATCGCGCGGTGAAGCTCGTGATGGTCGGCGGGCGCGTCGCGTTTTCGAACGGCGCGCCGAGCGCGATCCTCGGCCGCGAAAAGCTCGGTCGCGTCCTGCGCGCGTGTTAGCTTCGCGCGCGCTTTGAAGGCTCTCACCTTCCGAATCGAGCTCCCGCGCCTCGCGTTTGCGAAAGTGTTCGGCGCGATCGCGCCGCGCGCGTACGTCTCGGGTTTCGGCGCCGTGCAGTGCGAGAAGGTGGACGAGCCGAAGCCGCACGGCGAAGCCGAAAAGCGAGAGGAGTGGGTCGTCGTGCGCCCGGATCTCGCGGGGATCTGCGGGAGCGACGTGATGCAAGTGTTCCTCGAGGCCGCGACGGACAACCCGCTCAGCGCGGTCGTCTCCGCGCCGCACGTGATGGGTCACGAGGTCGTCGGCACGGTGCTCGAAGTCGGAAAGCGCGTCACGCGCTTCGCGCGCGACGATCGCGTCGCCGTCTCGCCGTGGCTCTCGTGCTCGGTGCGCGCGCTCGCGCCGTGCGCGCAGTGCGAGCGCGGCGATTACCCGCTGTGCGAGCATTTCTTCGACGGCGCGATCGCGCGCGGCATGCACCTCGGGAATTGTCGCGACGTCGGCGGCGGCTTCGCGGAGACGATGTGCCTTCACGAGTCGATGCTGTTTCCGATCCCGGACGGTGTGTCGTTCGACGACGCGGTCCTCGCCGATCCGTTCGCCGTCGCCCTCCACGCGGTGCTCCGCGCGCCGCCCGAGCGCGGCGAGACCGTGCTCGTCTGGGGCTGCGGCTCGCTCGGCTTGATGACGATTCACCTCCTTTCGGTTTTGTTTCCCGGCGTGACCATCCTCGCGATCGATCACAAACCGCGCATGAAGGATCTCGTCGCGCGGCTCGGCGCGCACCGCTTGTTCACGTCGCGCGGCAAGGAGCTCGTCGCCGAGATCGGCGAGCACCTGAAGGCGCCGATGCGCAAGCCGTTCTTCGGGTTGCCGTGGCTCCAGACCGGCGTCGACAAAATCTACGACACCGTCGGCGCGCCGAGCACGCTCGAAATCGGCGTGCGCGTCGTGCGACCGCGCGCGTCGATCGTGATGGTGGGCGTCGCGCAGCCGCGCCGCTTCGAGTGGACGCCGCTCTATTTCAAAGAGATCTCCCTGCTCGGCTCGAATGCGTACGGCGTGGAGACGCTCGAAGGAAAGCGCGCGCACGGCATCGCGCTCTTTCTCGAGATGCTCGAGAAGAAGCGCTTGGATTTCTCCGGCGTCGTCACGCATCGCTTTGCGCTCGATCGGTTCGGCGACGCGTTCATGAGCGTCTACGACAAGCGCAGGAGCGGCGCGATCAAGGTGCTCTTCGATCCGCAGGCGAAATCGTGAAAGGCGTGCTCTTCGAGATGTCATTTCCGCGGCTCGCCGCCGCGCGCGTCGCTGGATTTTTTTCGACGAGCGGGTTCGTCGCGCCGTTCGGCCCGACGCGCCTGCGCGATCTCCCCGACCCGAGGCCACTGGGCGACGATTGGGTCACCGTCGTTCCCACCGTGACGGGCGTCTGCGGAAGCGACGTGAAACAAATTTTCCTCGACGCCGACGTCGACAACCCGCTGCGCGCGCTCATCTCGTTTCCGCACGTGCTCGGTCACGAGGTCGCCGCCCGCGTGATCGAAGCGGGACCTGCCGTGCGGCGCGTGAAGATCGGCGATCGCGTCGCCGTCTCGCCGTGGCTCCCGTGCGAGGTGCGCGGCTTTCCGAAATGCGCGTACTGCGCGCGCGGCGATCTCTCGCTCTGTCAGAATTTCACGAAGGGCCCGTTCGCCGACGGCATCCACGCGGGAAACTGCCGCGACGTCCCCGGAGGCTACAGCGATCGCATGATCGCGCACGAGTCGATGTGCTTTCCGATTCCGGAGAACGTGAAGGACGAAGTCGCCGCGCTCTCCGATCCGTTCTCCGTCGCGCTGCACGCGATTCGCAAGGCGCCGCCGCGCGCCGGCGAGACGGTCGTCGTGTACGGATGCGGGCCGCTCGGGTTGCTCACCGTGCACGCGCTCGCGCGTTTGTATCCCGACGCGCACGTCGTCGCGGTCGACGTGCACGACTACCTCGAGCCTTTCGCGAAATCGATGGGCGCGCACGATTACGTCGCGGGGAGCGGCGCGGAGCTCGTCGAAAAAATCGCGGCGCTCACGAAGAGCGAAGTGCGCGCGGTGCGCTTCGCGCTCCCGTGGGTCGTGACGGGCGGCGTCGATCGCGTCTACGACACCGTCGGCGTCGCCGAGACGCTCGAGACCGCGGTGCGCTTGGTCAAGCCGCTCGGCACGGTGCTCCTCGTCGGCGTCGGGACGCCGCGTCGCTACGAGTGGACGCCGATTTTTTTCCGCGAAGTGAGCGTCATCGGATCGAACGCCTACGGCGTCGAGGATTTCCCCGAGGGCCGCATGCACGGATTCGAGCACTATCTCCGGCTTTGCGCGGAGGGCCGGCTCGATCCGACGCCGATGATCACGCACCGGTTCTCGCTCGCGCAGTACCGTGCCGCGTTCGTGACGGCGCGCGACAAACGACGCCATGCGTCGGTGAAGGTCATCTTCGATTTCAGGTGACCTCGCGTTTGGTGGGGTGGGAATATTCCACCCATGCGCCACACCGCCGTTCGTCTTTCTTTTGTCGGCTCACTCCTTCTCATGTTCGCCGCGTGCGGCGGCGGAACGAAGACTGGCTTCGGTCCGGGCGACGCGTCGGACGACGCGACCACGATCGACGGCGCGAGCGGCGACGGCGGATTGACGTTCAACGTGGACGGCGGCGATGCCGCGCCGAACTGCACGCAGTGCTCCGGCGATCTCCACGAGGTGCTCACGTGCGGCGACAATCCGCAGGTCGTGCAGACGTGCACGGGCGATCAAGGCTGCGGCCCGAGCGGGTGCATCAACGCGTGCGACGCCGCGGCCGCGAGCAAGAGCTCGATCGGCTGCGACTACTACGCGATCCCGCCGGATGCGTGGACGCACAAGAGCTGCTTCGCCGCGTTCGTCACCAACAACTGGACGAGCGACATGAAGGTCTCGCTCGTGTGGAAAGGCACGACGATCGACGCGACGCCGTACGCGTACATCCCGACCGGCAAGGGCACGAGCATCACGTACACGCCGGTACCTTCGACGGGCATCCCGCAGAACAGCATGGCGATCGTGATGATCAACCAAATGCCGAACAACGACATCTACTGGGTGCCGTGCCCGACGGGGACGCAAGCTGCGATCACGACCGAGGACGTCGCCATGAGCGGGACGAGCCTCGGCAACGCGGTCGAGATTCAGACGAGCGTGCCCGCGGTGGTCTACGACGTGTATCCGTACGGCGGCGCGGCGTCGTACATGTCGAGCGCGACGCTGCTCATTCCAACCACCGCGTGGGACACGAACTTCGTCGCGACGACGATGGCCGAGACGCCCGCGACGACCCCCGGAATCGATTTCGTTGCGCAACAAGACGGCACGCAGATCACGCTGCTCCCGACGGAGAACATCACCGGCGCCACCGGCGTCTCTCCGGCGACGAAGAACACGCCCGTCACGTACTCGCTCGACAAAGGTCAGACGATTCGCATCATGCAAGCGCCGGACGGGACCGGCGCGGATTTGAGCGGGAGCATCGTGCAGTCGACGGCGCCGATCGGCGTGTGGGGCGAGCACTTCTGCATGTACTTGACGACGAGCCCGCCGACGTGGCGCATCGTCGGCGCGGTCAAGGGCACGACGCTCACGTACGATCCCGCGGTGTCCGGTGCGCCCACGACGCTCGACGAAGGTCAGATGGTGGAGTTCGCAGGGCCCGGCGCGTTCCACGTGCAGTCGCAAGACGCGCAACACCCGTTCTATCTCGCGGCGCACCGGCCGGGCGGCGATTGCGACGCCGCGCACCAGGAAATCCCGCCGATCCAAGCGCTCGGAAACGAGTACGTCGCGATCGCGAATGAGGCGACCGACTACGCGAGCGGCGGACCCGAGACGGTCAACGTCGTTCCTCCGCAGCAGTACCTCACGTCGTACCAGTTCTTCACCGATCCGACGTACGGCAACACGGACCTCGCGCTCGTGCGCGTGAAGACGAACGGCGCCTTCGCGGACGTGACGCTCGATTGCATCAACGGACCGATCACCGGTTGGCAGGCGGTCGGGACGAGCGGCAACTACGAGTACGTTCACATCGACGTGCAACACAACAGCGCGGACGTCGGCAACTGCAGCAACGGATTGCACAACATCAAGAGCACGGCGCCGCTCGGCATCACCGTGTGGGGCTATCAGAACGCGGTGAGCTACGCGTATCCGGCGGGCGCGAGCGTGAAGCCGATCAACACGGTCGTCGTGCCGCCGACTCCGAACTGAGCTCGCGATCAGAACGCGATCGCGAATCCTGCGGTCGCGCCGCTGCGCGCGGGCGACACGACGGGCGCGATGCGCACGCGGCTCTGTCCGATGATCGCGAGCGTCGCGCCGAGCACCATCGTCGCGAGCCCGGCGGCCTCGAGCACCTCCGTGTTCGCGTAGTCGCTCGCGCTCAAGCACGATCCCAAAATCGGAACCGACACGGAGAGCGGCGCGTTGCACTTCGCGGGTTTGATCAGGAGGACCCCGAGCCACACGTAGCTCGCGACGATCGCGGCGAAGCCCGTCGCGCCAAAGACGATGCCCGTCGTCGTGAGCGCGGGGCTGAACGCGCGCGACGTGGGTGGGTGCGCCGTGTTTCCGTCGAGCTCGGCGGCGCGCCGAGCGAGCGCGTCGAGCACTTCGTCGGCGCGAGCGAGCGTCACGTCGGTGCCGAGATCCACCTCGAGCACGAGCTCGCCTCCCTCGGTGCGCGCGAGGACCGGCGGTGACTCGCGCGACGCACAGTGAATCGCGCCGTGCTCGACGGACATCTTCGCGTCGCACGCCGCGCGCGCGAGCGCGTCGGGCTCCGCGGTCGTCGGAAGGTGCACGGCGACGCGCACGTCGACGTCGCCTCCACCGTCGGCGCGCGCAAGCGCGGACACGAGCGTGAGCCCAAGCGCGCCGAGCGCGGTGGCGAAGCGCATCACGGCGCGCTCCACGAGAGCACGCCGCGCGCGAGCGTCGCCGTCGCGCCCATCGTGAACGCTTCGTTGCGCGCGCCGTGTCCGAACGGCGCCCCGCGGTACACGGGGATCCCGAGGCGCGCGGTGCGCTCCTCGATCACGCGCTCGACGGTCACGCCGTCGGGCCCGGGCGCGCACTCCGCGAAATCGCCGAACACGATCGCCGACGCGCGCGCGAAGTGATCGCCCTCGAGCAGCGACGTGAGCATGCGATCGACGCGGTACGGCCGCTCGGTGACGTCCTCGAGCATCACGATCGCGCCGTCGGGCACGTCGAGCGCGTTCGCCGCGGCGAGCGCGTGGAGCAGCGCGAGGTTCCCGCCGAAGAGCGGCCCGCGCGCGTCACCCTTCGAAATCACGCGCAGGTCCCCGTAGGATCGCGCGTCGCACGGGCGCTCGAGCGACGCGAGGAGCGCGCCGCGATTTTGCGCGAGACGCGCGTTCGACGACGCACCGAGCCCGGTGACGTTCGGCGCGTGGAGAGACGCGACGCCCGCCGCGCTCGCGAACGCGTGGAGCGCGGTCGTGTCGGAAAAACCCACGACCCATTTCGGGGCGCGCGCGAATTCGTCCCACGGCAAACGCGACACGACGCGCGTCGCGCCGTACCCGCCGCGCGCGACGAAGATCGCGCGCACGCTCGGATCGCGCATCGCGCGCGCGGTCTCCTCCGCGCGCCGCTCGTCGTCGCCCGCGAGATACCCGTCGCGTGAAAACAGATCCTCGCGCACGACGAGCGCGTAACGTTGCGCGAGCCACGCGAGACCCGCGAGCAACGCCGCGCGCGGAAACGGGCTCGACGGCGCGACGATCGCGACGCGATCGCCCGCGCGGAGGGGTTCGGGAATCGAGATCATCGGTTCGAACGCGAGTACAGTAGCGGATGTGAGCCCATGGTGAAGCCGCTCGCTCTGCTCCCGCGCGTGGGTTTGCTCGGCGGCGTCCTCTCGCGCACGATCGATCGCTCGCTCAGCGGCATGCTCGGCGAAGATTTCGAGGCGCGCCTCGCGCGCGTGCCGCTGAACCTCGGATCCTCCGGCGTCGATCCGTTCGGGCTCGATCCGCAGTGGACGAAGTACACGCTCGCGGTCGCCGCGACTCTCCACCGGAAATACTTTAGAAGCGAAGTATTCGGCGCGTCCAACGTGCCGAGCGGGCGCGTGCTCCTCATCTCGAACCACTCGGGCCAAGTTCCGATCGACGGCATGCTCATCGGCGCCGCGATGTTCATGGACGTGGAGCCGCCGCGCTTCATTCGCGCGATGGTCGAGAAGTGGTCGCAGACGCTTCCGTTCGTTTCGCTTTTGTTCGCGCGCGTCGGACAGGTCGTCGGCGTGCCCGAGAACGCGCGTCGCTTGCTCGAACAAGACGAAGCGCTCCTCGTGTTCCCCGAAGGCGCGCGGGGCATCTCGAAGACGTTCGACAAGCGTTACCAGCTGAGCGACTTCGGGCTCGGCTTCATGCGACTCGCGATCGAGACGGGCGCGCCCATCGTGCCCGTCGCGGTGATCGGCGGCGAAGAGCAGTACGTGTCGATCGCCAACATCGATTCGCTCGCGCGCCTCTTCAAGATGCCCGCGTTCCCGGTGATGCCGCAGATGCTCTTGCCCGGCGGCGTGCTCCCCCTCCCCACGCGATACCGAATCCACTTCGGCGAGCCGATGCGCTTCGAGGGCGACGCCGACGACGACGACTCGGTCATGGAAGAAAAAGTCTGGGTCGTCCGCCAGACGATCCAATCGATGATCAACCGCGGACTCCGCGACCGAAAGCACGTCTTCTGGTGAAACGATCGAAGCGTCCCAACAAGATCGTGATCACCGGCGTGTGCGGTCGGCTCGGGCGGCGCGTCGCGCGCGTGCTGCATCGCGAGCGGCCGGTCGTCGGCGTCGATCGTCGCGATTTCGTCGGCAAACCGAAAGACATCGAGCACCAGAAGCTCGATCTGCGTCGCAAGAAGTTGCGCGACGTGTTTCGCGCGGGCGACGTGGAAGCCGTGATTCACCTCGGCGTCATGCACGATCCTCGCGCGTCGGCGTCCGAGCACCACTCGTGGAACGTCGAGGGCTTCGGCAAGCTGCTCGACTACGTCGCGCAGTTCAACGTTCCGAAGCTCGTCGTGCTCTCGAGCGCGAACGTCTACGGACCGCAGCCGCACAACCCGCAGTTTCTCACCGAGGAAGCGCCCCTCCTCGGCGGCGCGCGCTTCAGCGAGATCCGAGATTTGATCGAAGTCGACATGCTCGCGCAGAGCTTCTTCTGGAAGCACCCGAACGTGCAGACCGTGATCTTGCGGCCGGTGCACATCCTCGGGCGCGTGAGGAACGCGGCTTCGAATTTCTTGCGCCTGCAGCGTGTTCCGACGCTGCTCGGGTACGACCCGATGGTGCAAGTGATTCACGAAGCGGACGTCGTGTCCGCGATCGTGTGCGCGCTCGACGCGGGCAAGCGCGGCATCTTCAACGTCGCGGGCCCCGAGCCCATGCCGCTCTCGCGCGTCTTGCGGATCCTCGATCGCTCCGTCTTGCCGATCCCGTATTCGCTCGCCAAGCCCGTCATCAACCGCATGTTCGCGCTGCACCTCACGAGCTTTCCGGCGCCCGAGCTCGATCACATTCGCTACGTGTGCATGGTCGACGATCGCCGCGCGCGCGAAGAGCTCGGCTACTCGCCCGCGAACGACGCCGAGGAGACGGTGCGCGCGGTGGAGGATTGACGCGCTCTAGCCTTCGCGCCAGAAGCCGGTGTCTTCGAGCGAAAACGTGCGCGTCTTGCCGTCGTCGCTGCGCAGGATCATGCGCGCAGGCGGCGCGTCGCTGCGCGCGTACGCCAAGAACGTCCACTTGCGCGCGTCGTCTTCGAGGTCCGCCGCGAGGCTCGTCTTCTTGAAGAGCTTGAGCGCTTTGCCTTCTTTGTCGTCCGCTTCGGGCCAGTCGATCATCGACGCCCTTCGTAGCAAATTCGCGCGTCCTTGTCTCGATTCGGCGGCGTGACGGTGCGCACCGCGACGAGACTTCGAATGTTAGGATCACGGCATGTCACGCGACGCAGTGCTCGACGCGATCGTCATGGTGGTCGCGTCCGACGGCGAGGTCACCGAGCGCGAGATGGATCTCGCGCGCGCGGCCGCGCGGGACCTGCCGAGCCTCGAGCCGCTCCACGCGGATTTGGATCGCGCGCTCGGCGAGGCGTTCGAGCGGTTCGTCGATCAAGGGACCGACGCGCGGCTCGCGGCGATGGCCGGTGCGAACGCGAACGATCGCATCGAGGTGCTCCTCGCGGCGATCGTGGCCGCTGCGGTCGACGGCGCGCCCACCGAGGACGAGCTCGCGTGCGTGAAGCGCATCGGCGGCGCGCTCGGCGCGACCGACGACGAAATCGCGCGCGTCGTGTCGCGCGCGGGACCTCACTGATTCGCGAGCGGAACCTCGTGGCACTCGCTCTCGGTCGACGACGTACCGCGCCGGCCGACTCCGCCGCGCGAAGACTCGGTGCACGAATAGCGCGCTTGCTTGCCGCAACCGCTCACGACGATCCCCGCGTCGGTGAGCTGCGCGCTGTCGCGGTCGCTCGGACACTGGTAGCTAGTCTCGAACTGCGAGATCGCCATCGACTCGTACGACGCGCACCCCGCGAGCGACATGGCGAGGAGCGTGAGGAGCTTCATTTCGGATTCTGGCGGGGCGGACGGGACTCGAACCCGCGGCCTCCGGCGTGACAGGCCGGCGTTATAACCAACTTAACTACCGCCCCAGAATGGGCTGAACTGCAAACTTGAAGCGTGTAGGCGGGACAGGTTTCGAACCTGCGACATCCGGCTTGTAAGGCCAGCGCTCTGCCACTGAGCTACCCGCCCAAAAAAGGGTTGGAAAAGCGACGCGAACCATACTGACGCAGCGGCGGCGGTCAAGCTGAAACATTGGTTTGCGAATCGACCAGTGAATGCGAGCCCGCCGCTCGCACCGTAGAACGCATGCTTCCGCAAGAAGAAGAACGCTTCGAAGATTTCACTTCGTACGATGCGCCCGTCACGCCCGGCGCGCGCGCCGCGCGGCGCGCGTCGATCCTCCAGCGGCTCGAGGCGTATCGCATCCTCCCGCCCGCGCACGATCGTTTGGACGATCGCGTCCTCGAGCTCGTCGAGCAGCTCTTCGTGACGTGGTTCGAGCTCGGTGACGACGGCTCGCGCCGCGCGGCCGTCTCGTATTTGTTCGCGAGCGAGTGCGATCTCCGCGCGACCATCCTCGCGATCGTGCCGCTCTACTACGACGCGCTCTTCTTCGACGACTTCACGCCGACGCGCGATTTGATCGAGATCGCGCTGGTCGCGCACGCGAAGTGGCGGCGTTGGCTCACGGGTGATTCGTCGTCGGCGTGACCATCTTTCGCATTTCGTCGAGCGTGCGCTCGATCGCGCGGAAATTGGTGGCGCCCGCGAGCACGAACAAAAGACCGAACGACGCGACGTTCGTCGGCGCGACCGCGGGCGCGTTCGCGTAACCGAGCATCCGACCCCAGCCGGCGTACGCTTGCGTTCCGATGATGAGCGTGCCGGCTTCGGTGTGCGATCCGACGCCGAACGACGCGAGCAAGCGGTTCACCTGCGACTGCGCGACGGCGTTCGCGCCGAGCCCATCGACCGCGGAGAAATCCGTCGCGACGCCGCCGAGCAAGCTGAGCGACTTGCTCGTGAAGTACTCGACACCCGCGCCGACGTTCACCGTCGGTTGAAAGCGCGTGTTGCGCGTGAGCGCCGCCTGCGTGCTCGCGCCGCCGGAGAGCTCGGTGCCCTGCATGTCGAGCTCGATCGCGTGTCCGTCGGCGAGCGCGAGGTGCCCGTCGATCTCGAACGTGACGCGCGGCGCTTGGTACGCGATGCCAATTCCGAATCGCGCGGGCTCGCGACCGTGGAACCCTCCTTGCCCGACGTACGTCGTCGTCGTTCCGGCTTGCGTGACGTAGTCGCTGAGATTTCCGTGACCATAAACGGAAAAATCCGGCGATTGGATCGACGCGCCAAACGTCGTGCGATCGATCGCGAGCGTCGCGCCGAGCACCGCCGTGAGCCCGAAGTCGCTCCCGCTCGCGCCGTCTTCGAACACGTTCGCCGTCGTGCCGTCGGTCGACACCGATCCCACGCTCGCGAACGAAGAAAAATTGGAGAAGACGCCTTGCAGCGAAGCGCCGAGCGCGAAGGCGTCGGTCACGTTCACCGCGTACGTCGGTCCGATCGCGAACCGCTGCCAACCCCAACGCACCGAGCTCGTCTCGATCGTGCCGGGCGTCGCGGTTTGAAACCCCTGCCCCACCCAGTCGAACTGCTGCAGCTCGGTCGTGCCGAAGCACGCGGCGAGCTTCTGCGATCCCGCGCGGCTGTCTTTGTCCGTGGGCGCGTAGAGCTGCGGCAGTCCGAAGAACAAGCACGCCGTCGACGGCACGGCGTTTCCCGAGATGCGCGAGATGTCCGCGCCCTGCGCGTACCAACTCGACGCGTGGAGCACGTCGAGCGAGAGAATGCTCACGCTGAGCGCGAGGGTCGACTCGACGCGCACGACCGTGGCGGGGTTCAAGAACGGCGCGGCGCCGTCCGTTCCGATCGCGATGCCCGTGTCACCCATCAGCGCGGAGCGTCCGCCGAGCGCGACGGAGTTGTAGTTGCCTTGCGCGCGCGCCGCGGGAGCGCCGAGCGCGATCGCAACGACCACACTCGCGCTCCAGTGTTTCAGCGCCACGGACAGAGCTCGTTGTCGATGGCCGGGGCGCAACGCGCGAGCGTGGTCTCGAGCGCGTCGCGAGAAGGCATGCATCGAGCTTAGCAGAGCGCGCTACGATGCCGCGCATGTGGAAAGGACGCGGCGAGCCGGACAGGCGACCCAACTTGTTCGGCGGGCTCGGCGAAGTGCGCGTGTGGAGCTTGATGGACGGCGAGCTTCCGCCGTTCGACTGCGTGCTCGGATGCGAGCTCGACCCGGGCGGCTCCGTCGGCGCGCACGCGCAAGACCGCTGCACGGAGATCCTCGTCGTCACGGAAGGACGCGGCGACGCGCGCGCCGGGCGCGACGTCATCGCGCTCGAGCCCGGCGTCGTCGTGCGGCTCCCGCTCGGCGAGTCCCTCGCGCTGCGCAACGGATCGCAGACCGAGGTGCTGCGTTATTTGATCGTGAAGGTCGAGTGACGCGCGCTCATTGAACGGGCGTGCCGCCCGGACGCTCCGGATCCATCGCCGGAGGCGGCTTCGTTCCCGCGGGCGTCTTCGAGACGTGCGTCACGAGCTCGCCGGACACGTACTCCATGACGTCCTTCGGCGCGCCGAACACTTGATCCGGATTCGGCAAGCAGAGCGCCTCGCGGAGCACGTCGTCCATGTGCTCGACGAGCACGATGCGCATCGCCTTGAGCACGCGGCGCGGGACCTCCCGCAGATCTTTTCGGTTCTCGCGCGGCACGACCACGGTCGTGATCCCCGAGCGGTGCGCCGCGAGCAGCTTCTCTTTGAGCCCGCCGATCGGCATCACGCGCCCGCGCAGCGTGATCTCTCCGGTCATCGCGAGATCGCGCTTCACGGGAACTTTGATGAGCGCGCTCGCGAGCGACGTCGCCATCGTGACGCCCGCGGAGGGCCCGTCTTTGCGAATGAACTCGGGGAAGTGAACGTGCACGTCGAGCTTTTGGTAAAACTCCGGCTCGAGCCCGAGCATGCCCGCGCGCGAGCGCACGTAGCTCATCGCCGCCTGCGCGCTCTCCTCCATCCCCTTCTCGAGCAAGCCGGTGATCACGAGCTTGCCCTTGCCCGGCACCACCGCGACCTCGCACGCGAGGAGCTCGCCGCCGCCGTTCGACGTCACGCTGAGCCCGCTCGTGAGCCCGATCTCGTCGTGCTCTTCTTTCTTGCCGACGCGGAACTTCGGGACGCCCAAATACTGCGGCACGTCTTTTCCGGTCACTTCGATCGGCTCGATCTTCACGGCGGCCTCGGTCTCGGGGGCCGCGTCGCCGCGCGACTCGACGACCTTCTTCGCGATCTTGCGGCAGATCCCCGAGATCTCGCGCTCGAGCGAGCGCACGCCGGCCTCGCGCGTGTAGTGGTGAATCACGGTCCGCACCGCGCTCTCCGTGATCGTGATCGGGATCTCGTCGAGCCCGCACTCTTTTTTCTGGCGCGGCACGAGGTACTTCATCGCGATGTTGAGCTTCTCGAACTCGGTGTACCCGCTCAGTTGGATGATCTCCATGCGGTCTTGGAGCGGAACCGGAATGCCCGAGAGCGTGTTCGCCGTGGTGATGAACATCACGTCGCTGAGGTCGTAGTCGATGTCCAAGTAGTGATCGTTGAACGAGTGGTTCTGCTCGGGATCCAAAACCTCGAGCAGCGCCGCCGCGGGATCGCCGCGAAAATCGCTCGACATCTTGTCGACCTCGTCGAGCAAGAACACGGGATTGCCCGTTCCCGCCTTCTTCAAGCTCTGGATGATCTTTCCGGGCATCGCGCCGATGTACGTGCGGCGGTGTCCGCGAATCTCCGCTTCGTCGCGCACGCCGCCGAGCGCGAGGCGCACGAATTTTCGCCCCGTCGATCGCGCGATCGATTTCGCCAGCGACGTCTTTCCGACGCCGGGAGGACCCACCAAACACAAAACCGGCCCGCGGAGCTTCTTCGTGAGCGCTTGCACCGCGAGGTACTCGACGATGCGCTCTTTGATCTTTTTGAGGCCGTAGTGATCCTCGTCGAGGATCGTCTCGGCGCCTTTGAGATCGAAGTTCTCGTCGCTCTTTTCGTACCAAGGCAGGCCCAAAATCCAATCGACGTAGTTGCGCACGACGGTCGCTTCGGCGGACGTCGGGTGCATCATTTCGAGCTTCTTCAGCTCTTTTTTGACCTTCGCGGTGGCTTCTTTGCTCATCCGCTTGGCTTTGAGCTGCTCTTCGAGCTCTTGGATCTCGTTCTTGTCGCGCTCGCCGCCCAGCTCGCGCTGGATCGCCTGCATCTGCTCGTTGAGGTAGTACTCCTTCTGCGTCTTCTCCATCTGCTTCTTGACGCGCGATCGGATCTTCTTCTCGACTTGGAGAATTTCGATCTCGGCCTGCATCAATTCGTGGAGTCGCTCGAGGCGTTTGACGGCGTCGTCGGCTTCGAGGAGCGCTTGGCGATCGGCGAGCTTGATCGTCGGAAGACACGCGACGATCGCGTCGCTCAAACGCGCCGGGTCGTCGATCGTCTGCACGCCCATCAAGACTTCGGGCTGAACCTTCTTGTTCAGCTTCACGTACATCTCGAACGCCGCTTGCACGCTGCGCATGAGCGCTTCGACTTCGACGCCCGCGCGCGCGGTCTCTTCGATCTCCGCGACCTCGACGAGGAAAAACTCGTCGGTCTGCACGAACTTCTTCACGCTCGCGCGCTTGCGGCCTTCGACGATGACTTTGACGGTGCCGTCGGGCAATCGCAGGAGCTGCTTCACGACGCCGATGGTTCCGACTTGGAAGATGTCGTCGGGCGTCGGCTCGTTGGTCTTCGCGTTTTTCTGCGCGGCGAGGAAGATCTCTTTTCCCGCCGCCATCGCCGCGTCGAGCGCGTTGATCGATCGCTCGCGGCCGACGAAGAGCTGACTCTCCATGTGCGGGAACACGATGATGTCGCGGAGCGGCAGGAGTGGGATCGCTTTGCGTCGCTGCGCGGGCTGCTTCGGGTCGTCCGTGTTGCGGAAGAACATGTGAATGAAGGTTTACCCGCAAAGCCGCGATCCGCCAACCGCGCGGTGCTACGTTTTTACGATGCGATGGACGCTCTCGATTCTCTTCTTGGCTTCATGTTCGAACGACGTGTTCGTGAGTGGGGACGGCGGCGGGAGCGACGCGACGACATCGGACGCGTCGCAACCGGACGCGGGCGTGATCGATGGAGGCGCCAGCGACGCGGCGGTGCCGTGCGAAGTCGACGCGACGACGAATTGCGGCAACTGCGCTGCGAGCTGTTGCGTGAGCACGCAAGGCGCAGCGTGCAGCGTGTGCTCAAACAGCGGCTTCACGCTCAGCTGCAGGTCCCCCGCGGATTGCATTGCCGTGCCGACGACGGATGGCGGTCAAGTGGCTCAACCCATCTGCTGTCTCGACACGCTCGACGTCACGCTCAAATGTCCGCGCGAGATCAACCCCACGTCCGGGGAATCGACGTGTTTGATGACCTGCACGGGCACGCGCCTTTGCAGCAAGGATAGCGATTGCCCGAGTCAACGATGCTCGCACGCCGTCTTCGAGATCGACACGTCCGTGACGATCGGCGTGTGCGATCCCTGAGCTACGCGAGCTCGGCTTCTTTTTGATAGACGATGATCGGCGACTCGTTCTTGCTGATCACGTCCTCGTTCACGATGACTTCCTTGATGCCGCCGCCGGGTTGCGCCGCGCGCGAAGGAATGTCGTACATGATGTCGAGCATCGCGTGCTCGAGGATGGCGCGAAGACCGCGCGCGCCGCTCTGACGCGCGAGCGCTTCCTTCGCGACCGCTTGCAGCGCGCCCTTCGTGAACTTCAGCTTCACGCCGTCCATCTCGAAGAGCTTTTGGTACTGCTTCACGAGCGCGTTCTTCGGCTTCGTGAGGATGTCGATGAGAGCTTCTTCGTTGAGCTCGTGGAGCGTCGCGAGCACCGGCAAGCGCCCGATGAACTCGGGGATCAAACCGAACTTGAGGAGATCCTCGGGCTGCACCTGCTCGAGCAACTCACCGAGCTTGAAGTCCTTCTTCGACTTGATGTCCGCCGAGAAGCCCATCGTCTGCTGACCGATGCGCCGCTGGACGATCTGCTCGAGCCCCACGAACGCGCCGCCGCAGATGAACAAGATGTTCGTCGTGTCGATCTGCAGGAAATCCTGCTGCGGGTGTTTGCGTCCGCCCTTCGGCGGGACGTTCGCGATCGTGCCCTCGATGATCTTGAGGAGCGCCTGCTGCACGCCCTCGCCGCTCACGTCGCGCGTGATGCTCGGGTTGTCGCTCTTGCGCGAGATCTTGTCGATCTCGTCGATGTACACGATGCCGCGCTGCGCGCGCTCGACGTCGTGATCGGCGTTTTGCAAGAGCTGCACGATGATGTTCTCGACGTCTTCGCCGACGTAACCCGCTTCGGTGAGCGTCGTCGCGTCCGCGATCGCGAACGGCACCGACAAAATCTTCGCGAGCGTCTGCGCGAGGAGCGTCTTGCCCGAGCCCGTCGGGCCGAGGAGCAAGATGTTCGACTTGGCGAGCTCGACGTCGTCGCTGCCGACTTTGCTGTCGATGCGCTTGTAGTGGTTGTGGACGGCGACGGCGAGGTTCTTCTTCGCGCGCTCCTGTCCGATCACGTAGTCGTCGAGGATCGCCTTGATCTCGCTCGGCTTCGGAACCGGATGCGACGACGCGTAGGGCTCTTCCTTCTCGACTTCTTCCGCGATGATGTCGTTGCAAAGCCCGATGCACTCGTCGCAGATGTAGACCGTCGGTCCTGCGATGAGCTTCTTCACTTCCTTCTGCGATTTGCCGCAAAAAGAGCAGTTCAGATTCCCGTTCTGGTGATCGTCTCTGCGATTTCCGCCCGACATTGCCTACCTTCGAAGCTTACGCAGGTGTTCCGAACGCGGCAAGGAACTAGTCCTTGCTGCCCTTGACCTTCGGCTGGAGCACGTCGTCGATGAGGCCGTACTCCTTGGCCGCGACCGAGCCCATCCAATAGTCGCGATCGATGTCCTTGTGGATTTGGTCCTTCGACTTGCCCGTCGTCTGCGCATAAATGTCGATGAGGACGTCCTTCAAGTGCCGCGACTCGCGCGCCATGATTTCGATGTCCGTCGTTTGACCGCGCGCGCCGCCGTGCGGCTGGTGGATCATCACGCGCGCGTTCGGCAGAGCCATGCGGCGTCCCTTCTGACCCGCGGTGAGCAGCACGGACGCCATCGACGCCGCCATCCCGAGACACGTCGTCGCCACCTGACAGCGCACGTGTTGCATGGTGTCGAAAATCGCGAGACCGCTCGTGATCACGCCACCGGGCGAGTTGATGTACAGCATGATGTCCTTGTCCGGGTCCTCGCTCTCGAGGAACAGGAACTGCGCGATGATGATGTTGGCGACGTCGTCGTTGATCTCGGTTCCCAAGAAGACGATACGGTCCTTCAAGAGCCGGCTGAAGATGTCCCAATTGCGCTCGCCGCGGTGCGTCGTCTCGACGACGGTCGGGTACGGGATGAAGTCCTCGTGCTGCTCGATCACATGAGCCGCTTGGTCACGATTTTTCGGTCGCATCATCACTTCTTCCCCTTTTTGGGTTTGGCCTCGTCTTTTTCAACTGCCTCTTTGGGCGGGAGGTCGCCGTCCGTGATTTTCGATTTGCTCTCGAGGTAGTCGAGGATTTTGTCTTCGAGGATCATCCCGATGAGCATGTCTCGCTTTTGCTTGTCGCGGTACTCGACGCGGAGCTTGGCGATGTTCTTCCCGCTGTCCTGCGCGAGCTCGGCGAGTCCCTTCTCGATGTCGTCGTCGGTGACCTTCATGTCGAGCTTCTTCGCGATGGCCGCCATGAGCAAACCAGCGCGGACCTTTTTCTCGGCGTCCGCCCGAATCGCCGCCTGCATCTCCTTGAGCTGATCCTGCGTGATGCGCTGGCCGGTGCGGCGCGCGTTCATCACGAGCTCTTGCTCGAGCACGCGCGCTTGTTGCTCGACGAGCGACGGTGGGAGCTCGAGCGGATTTTCGTCGTTGAGCTTCTGCACGATCTGCTCGGCGACCGCGATTTCGGTTTTGTCCTTCATCGCCTTTTCGAGCTTGGTGTGCACGTCGGCGCGGAGCTCGACGAGCGTCTGGAAGTTTCCTGCGTCTTTCGCGAGCTCGTCGTCGAGCGTGGGGAGCACGCGCTCCTTCACGTCGGTCAGCGTGACCTTGAACACGCCCGTCTTGTTCTTGAAGTCGGCGCGCGGGTGGTTCGGTCCGAACTGCGAGCTTACGTCGAACGCGTCGCCGATGTTCTTCCCGACGAGCGCCGCGTCGATTTCGGGGAGCGCCTGCTGCGCGCCGATCTCGATCTGCACGCCTTGTCCGCCGCCGTCCTTCACTTCTTTCCCGTCGACCGAAATCGTGAAATCGATCGACACGACATCGCCCGTCTTCGCGGGTCGCGCGGGCTCCGGCGTCTTGAGCGTCGCGTGTTGCAGGCGGATCGCTTCGAGCTGCTCTTCGACCATCGCGTCGGTGACTTCGTTCTTCGGGCGCACGATCTCGAAGCCTTCGTGCTTCACCTCGGCGACGTCCGGCGTGACCTCGAACCGCGCGACGTACGAGAACTCTTTCTTCGCGTCCACCTCGCCGGGCTCGACGGCCGGCTGCGTGATCGGAACGACGTTCTCCTTGCTGAGCGCCTGCGGGAGCGTCGTGTTCACGATCGCGTTCACGACGTCGCCGAGCACTTGATTGCCGTAGATGCGCGCGAGCACGTCGCGCGGCGCCTTGCCCGGACGGAACCCGCGGATGTGCGCGCGCTTCGCGAGCGTCTGGTACGCCTTGTCGATCTCGCTCTTCACCGATTCGGCGGGGACATGCACCGAAAGCTCGAGCATCACCGGAGAAACACGCTTCGTCGTGACCTGCATGAGGAGCGGCAACATACTTTGCACGCCGCGCAAATCAACGATCGAAGCACAAAAAGAAAAGCCCCCGCGCGGGAGGCGACCGCGCGAGGGCGAACGTGCGACGCGCGGGAGGATGCGCGTGCACGTTAAGCTTGATGAGTCTCAGTCGTCTTCGAAGGATTCGGGGTCGTACTCGTCGACGGTGTCGTCGAAGAGCATGTCGCTCGCGCCGAACGTGGCTTCGTGGATCAAGTCGTCGAGGTTGAAGCCAGCCTGAGAGTCACGACCGAGCTCCTCGCGTTCGAAGTCTTCAAGCGATCGATAGCTTTTGGGCACGAGCATTGTTCGTTCTCCGTGAGAGCTCGCGACGATTTCCAGAAGCCGCTCATCACCCGCACGTTGGTGTCGTCGTCTTTGTTGAGGGCTTCGTCGAAGGTCGTCGTCACGAGAGTTATCCTACATCTGGCGACACCATACGACAGCGGCACCATGCGTCCAAAAAAAGCGCGCCGAAAAAAACGGCGCGCGATAGAAGCGATGCGTGGCGAAGACGAAGAAAAAAAGTGATCGCACGCACGTCATCGCCGTCGTGAATCAGAAGGGCGGCGTCGGGAAGACGACGACCGCGGTGAACCTCGCGGCGAGCGTCGCGGCCGCCGAAAAAAGTTGTCTGCTCCTCGATCTCGATCCGCAAGCGAACGCGTCGAGCGGCGTCGGCGTGCGGCAGCGGAGCGTCGAAAAAAGCGTGTATGATGCACTCATCGGCCGCCGCACGCTCGGCGAGATCATCCGCAACACGGACATCGCGCACCTCGACGTCGCGCCGGCCACGCAGGATCTCGCCGCCGCGGAGCTCGAGCTCGTCGACGATCGCGACCGCGCGTACAAACTGAAGAAGGCGCTCGCGCCGATCGTCGCGGAGAAAAAATACGAGTACGTGATGATCGACTGCCCGCCGTCGCTCGGGTTGCTCACGGTGAACGCGCTCACCGCGGCGACGCACGTGCTCGTCCCGCTGCAGTGCGAGTACTACGCGCTCGAGGGGCTCACGAATTTGATGGCGACGATCGATCGCGTGAAGGCGTCGACGAACGCGGATCTCGAAGTGCAAGGCGTCGTGCTCACGATGTTCGATCCGCGCAACAACCTCGCGCACCAAGTCGCGGAGGAAGTGAAGAAGCACTTCTACGTGTTCGACTCCGTCATTCCGCGCAACGTGCGCTTGAGCGAAGCGCCGTCGCACGGCAAACCCGCGCTCCTCTACGACGCCGCTTCGAAGGGCGCGCAAGGTTATCTCTCGCTCGCGCGCGAGCTGATTCATGCCGGGTAAAGGGGGACTTCCCGAAAAGAGGCGCGCGCTCGGGCTTGGGCTCGACGCGCTCTTGCCGGTCGCAGCGCCGAAGAGCGCGTACGGCGACAAGAGCGTCTTCTCGCTCCCCATCGAGCGCATCGTTCCGCAGAAGGGTCAGCCGCGTCAGCACTTCGCGCCCAAGGCGCTCGAAGAGCTCGCGCAGTCGATCCGCGAGCACGGGCTCCTCGAGCCGCTCGTCGTGCGCAAGTCGCAGAGCGATCGCTTCGAGCTCGTCGCGGGTGAGCGCAGGTGGCGCGCGTCGCAGAAGGCGGGACTCAAGGACGTGCTCGTCGTGGTGAAAGACGTTTCGCCCGCGAAAGCGTTCGAGCTCGCGCTGATCGAAAACGTGCAGCGCGAAGATCTCAACGCGGTGGAGCTCGCGGAGGCGCTCGATCGATTGATGCGCGAGAGCGGCATGACGCAAGAGGATCTCGCGAAGCGCGTCGGAAAAGATCGCACGACGGTCGCCAACAGCTTGCGCCTCTTGAAGCTGCCTCAACGCGTCCGTCAAAAGGTGATCACGGGCGAGCTCTCGGAGGGGCACGCGCGCGCGCTGCTCGGCGAGCCCGACGCGAAGAAACTCGAGGCGCTCGCGGAGCGCGTGATCCGCGGTCAGCTCAGCGTGCGCGACACCGAGGCGCTCGTCCGCGCTGCGCGCAAAGGCCCGAAAAAAGAGCCCACCGACGCGAAGACCGCGAGCGTGCGCGATCTCGAAGCGCGCCTCGCGCGCGCGTTCGGCACGAAGGTCGAGGTGCGCGATCGCGGAAACAAAGGCGAGGTCGTGATCCCCTACGCGAACCTCGACGCGCTCGATCGCCTGCTCGATCGCGTGCTTTAGTCACGTCGATCGCGAGTCACGCTTTCTCTTTCGCGAAAGTGAATCGGGTACGATGCCTTTCGTCCAAGGGATGGGAGGCTCCATGCTGAAGTCGCTTCGTTACGCGGCGGTCGTTGCGTTCGCCGCTGCTGCATTCGTCGCTCCGTCGGTCGCGCACGCGCAATACGTCGTGCCGGAAGTGCGCGTGAACGTCGCGCCGCCGCCGCCGCGCGTCGAAATTCAGACGATTCAACCTTCGCCCGCGCACACGTGGATCGCAGGGCACTGGGCTTGGCGTTACGGGCGCCACGAGTGGATCTCGGGTCATTGGGCGCTGCCGCCGAACCCGGGGATGGTCTGGGAGCCGGCGCATTGGACGGCGGTGGGCGGCGCGTGGTCGTTCGTCGAAGGTCACTGGCGTTGGGCGGCCGCGCCGCAAGCGGTTGTCTTCCAACCGCCGCCGCCCCCCGCGCAACCGATCTACATCCAATCGCAACCGCCGCCGGCGATCGTCGAAGTGCGTCCGGCGGTTCCGTTCGCGGGCGCGGTGTGGATTCCGGGGTACTGGCACTGGAACGGATTCAACCACGTGTGGGTCGGTGGGCATTGGTCTGCCGCACGCAACGGTTGGCGTTGGGAAGCGGACCACTGGGTGCAAGGTCCGCAGGGTTGGTACCGCGTCCCGGGTCGCTGGATTCAGTGACGGCGTGAAGCCGCAATGAGCGTATTTTCCAAGAGGCACGCGATCGTCATCGGACCCACTCCGCCCGGCACCGGCGTGATCGCGCTCGCGACTTCCTTCGCTTCGTCGAAGGCCACGTCGCCCACGAGCTTGCCCGCTTCGTTTCGGTTCGTGCCGACGTCGATCACGACCGCGCCCTTCTTGATCCAATCGCCGCGCACCATCTGAGCGCGTCCGACGGCGACGACGAGCACGTCCGCTTCGCGGCACACGCTCGGCAGGTCCCGCGTGCGCGAGTGCGCGATCGTGACCGTGGCGTTCGCTTGAAGGAGCAGCTGCGCGACGGGCTTTCCGACGATGTTGCTGCGTCCGACGACGACCGCGCGCGCGCCGTCGAGCTTCGCATCGGCTAGCGCGATGAGCTTCATCACGCCGCGCGGCGTGCACGACACGAGCGCGCGATCCATGCGACCCGTCGCGACGAGCCCCGCGTTCATCGGCAAAAATCCGTCGACGTCCTTGCTCGGATCGATCGCGTCGAGCACCTCGGATTCGCGAATGTGCTTCGGCAGCGGGAGCTGCACGAGGATTCCGTCGGTCGCAGGATCCGCGTTCAGCTTGCGCACGACTTCGATCAACGCGGCTTGCGTCGCGTCTTGCGGGAGCTTGTGGAGCGTGCCGCGCATGCCGACCTCGTTCGAGGCCTTCTCTTTGTTGCGCGTGTAGACGACGCTCCCCGGATCTTCTCCGACGAGCACGACGTCGAGCCCCGGTTGTCGCTTGGTCTTCGCGACGAACGCCGAGACCTTCTCTTTCACTTCGGCGCGGAGGGACTCCGCGAGTTTTTTCCCGTCGAGGATGCGCGCGGTCACGCGCCGAGCTTACTCACTCGGTCACGCCCGTGTCGACGATCGACGAATCGTCGGTCGCGCCGTCGTCGATTGCGCCGTCGGTCGCGTCGCTCGCATCGACGCCCGCATCGCTTCCGCCCTCGCCGCTCTCGCTGACGATTGGGTTGCTGCACGAGCCGTCGCAGTCGCTGATGAGCGGCGGATACGTGTCCCCGTTCGAACAACCGAGCGCGCCGAGGACGAGGACGACGAAAAGCTTTTTCACGCGCGCCTATTATGAAGCCGCCGTCGCCGAAGGGCGAGAAACCGGCGCGCGCTTTACATGAATGATCGCCGCGGCCGCGACGAGCCCGATGCCGATCCACTGCGACGTCGAGACGCTCAGAAACCCGCCGCGATCGTCGCGCCGCAAGAACTCGAGCAAGAATCGAACGACTGCGTAGAGCCCCAAGAACGCCACGAACACCTGCCCGTCGTAGCGTTTTCGCGGGTGCACGACGCACAAACACACCCACGCGATCGCGAGCGACAAGACCGATTCGTAAATCTGTGTAGGATGCACGTAATGGCTCCACAGATCGCGCGACGCGAGCGCGTGGAGCTTGGCTTGCGCGTCGCTCGCGGGGCTTCGCGGCGGGAACGTGAGCGCCCACGGGAGCTCGCACTCGGCGCCGAAGCAGCACCCCGCGAGCAGGCATCCCATGCGCCCGAACGCGAGCCCGATCGGGATCGCGAAGCCCGCCATGTCCGCCGCTTTCCAGAATGGGAACGCGTCGCGCTTGAGGAGCCAAATCGCGGCCACCGTCGCGCCGATGAACCCGCCGTAATACGTGAGCCCGCCCGCCCAGAATTTCGCCCACGCGAAGCAGTCGGCGCTCCCCGGGTGACACGTCTTCGTCGCCGCGTCCCAAATGCCGCCGTAGTCCGCTGACACGCACGTCGCGTGATCGAGCGGCCACACGACCTTTTGCGGATCGGTGCAGAGGTGGACGTAGTCCCAAAAATATCCATCCGCGAAGACGTGAAGGATGCGCGAGCCGACGACGCCGGAAAGGAGCATCGCCAAACCGAGATCGACGATCACGTCGGGATCGCGTCCGATGCGCTTGGCCCACATCGCGCCGCACGCGGTCGCGAAGAAGAAGCCGGTGAGCAGAAGAACGAAGTAAGCGGGGAATCCGATGCCGAGGAGCTTGAAGAGCTCGGGGCTCACGGTTTCGCCGGCGTCTCCACCGGTTCTTGGGGCGGCGGCTCTTGAGGCGCGATTTCTTCCGCGGTTTTTTCCGGCTCGTGCACGTCGTGGTGTCGTGGGAGCGCCGCGCGTTGGGTCGTGCGTTTGCCGAGCATCATGTCGAGCGCCATCAGCCCGACGCCCACGCAGATCGCGACGTCCGCCACGTTGAACGTCGGCCAGTGGTGCTCGAGCCCGTTGCGCGTGACGTGCACGTCGATGAAGTCGATCACCCAGCCGTAGTGGATGCGATCGAACACGTTGCCGAGCGCGCCGCCGAGCACGAGCGGCAACCCCCACTTGAGCGCGCGCTGCCGCGGGAGGAGGCGCGAGTAGAGCGTGACGATGAAGCCGATCGCGAGCGCGGACACGAGGAGAAAGAACGGACGGCGAACGAGCTCGCTCGTCGTTTGGAGCAATCCCCACGCGCCGCCTTTGTTCCGCGCCAAGATGAAGTCGACGTACTTGTCGATCACTTGGAGCGGCGGGCGCATGTCGAGCGTGCGCTCCGCCCACTGCTTCGATCCGAGATCGAGCCCGAGCGTCACGACCGAGACGATCGCGAGGAAAAGGTACGAAGGCGATCCTTCGGCGGGGATGGCCTTGCCCGCGCCAACCGGCGGACCGAGCCTCGCCACGTCGGGCGCAATCTGGGGCGGCAGTTCGTCGCTCATTTAAAGAGAGGAGAACGCACGGCTAGCACGTAGGTTTGTGGCGGTCCACGGAACATTTGTATAGTGTCGAGCCATGAGCCAGGAAGTGCGTGTAGAGTACAACAAACCGTGGAAGAGCGAGCGCGGGCTCGAGAGCGTGCTCGGGCGGTGGCTCGAGAGCGATTGGGTTCGACCGTGCTTCGCGGCGGAGCGCGACTACGAAGCGCGCGGCGCGCGCGTCGCTCCCCTGCCCGACGGGCTTCATCCCACGCTCGTCGATGCGCTCGCGGCGCGCGGCGTCGAGCGGCTCTACGCGCATCAAGCGCGCGCGTTCGAAATCGCGAAGGAGAGAAAATCGTTCGTCGTCGCGACGCCGACCGCGAGCGGAAAAAGTTTGTGCTTCCACTTGCCGATCCTCGACGCGCTGATCCGCGATCCGAACGCGCGCGCGCTCTATTTTTTTCCGACGAAGGCGCTCGCGCGCGATCAGGAAGCGTCGGTCTCGTCGCTCGCGCAATCCTGCGGGGGCGAGGAGCGCGTCGCGATCGCGACGTACGACGGCGACACGCCGGGCGACGCGCGCAAAGCCGCGCGCGACAAGAGCCGGATCATCGTCACGAATCCGGACATGCTCCACTCGGGAATTCTTCCGCACCACACGGCGTGGGCGCGGCTGTTTCAGTCGCTCGATTTCGTCGTCGTCGACGAGCTCCACACGTACCGCGGCGTGTTCGGATCGCACGTCGCGAACGTGATTCGTCGGTTGATGCGCGTCGCGGCGTTCCACGGAAAGAAGCCGCTGCTCATCGGCGCGACGGCGACGATCGGAAATCCGCGCGAGCACGCCGCGCGGCTCTTCGGGACGCGCGAGGACGAGATCGCGCTCGTCGACGACAGCGGCGCGCCGCGCGGCGAGCGGAAATTCTTCTTTTACAATCCGCCCGTCGTGAACGAAGAGCTCGGAATTCGCGCGAGCTACGTGAAACAAACGGTGTCGCTCGCGGCGGATTTGGTGCGCGCGCGCGTGCCGACGATCGTGTTCGGTCCGTCGCGAAACAGCGTCGAGACGATGCTCAAATATTTGCGCGAGGCCGTCGCGCAGGATCGCGTCGCGCCCGACGCGATCATGGCGTACCGCGGCGGTTATTTGCCCGAGCAGCGGCGCGACGTGGAGCGTCGATTGCGCAGCGGAGAAATTCTGTGCGTCGTCGCGACGAACGCGCTCGAGCTCGGCATCGACGTCGGCGCGCTCGACGCGGTGGTGTGCGCGTCTTATCCGGGGAGCGTCGCGGCGCTGTGGCAGCGGTTCGGACGCGCGGGTCGGCGCGGCGCGCTCTCGATGTGCGTGCTCGTCGCGTGCAGCGCGCCGCTCGATCAGTTCCTCGCGCGCGAGCCCGAGTTCTTGCTCGACGCGAACGTGGAAGAAGCGCGAATCGATCCCGACAATGTCGAAGTGCTCGTGCAGCATTTGAAGTGCGCTGCGTTCGAGCTTCCCTTCGCGCGAGGAGACGCGTTCGGATCGCTCGGCGCGGTCGAGACGCGCGAGGCGCTCGATTTCCTCGCGTCGCACCGCGTGCTTCACGAGAGCGCGGGCGCGTATCATTGGGCCGCCGACGCGTACCCCGCGAACAACGTGTCGCTGCGGAGCATCGGTTGGGACAACGTCGCGATCGTGGATCTCGATCGCGATCGCGTGCTCGCCGAGCTCGACTTCCCCGCCGCGCACACGATGCTGCACGAGCAGGCGATCTACCAACACGACGGCGAGACGTGGCAAGTCGAGCGCTTCGACTACGACAACCACAAAGCGTACGTGCGTCGCGTGAAGCCCGACTACTTCACGACCGCGATGACGCACACCAAGGTCTCGATCCTCGAAACCGAGCAAGCCACGCTCGCTTCGCGCGCCACGACCTTCGCGTGGGGCGACGTCTCCGTGATCGAGAAGGTTGTAGGATACAAGAAAATCAAGTTCCAAACGCACGAAAACACGGGCTACGGCGAGGTGCACTTGCCGGAAATGCAGATGCACACGACCTCGTTCTGGATGCGCGTGGGGCCTCCGCAAGAAGGCGACGGCGTGAAGCTCGTGACGCCCGCCGAGCGCGCCGACGCGCTCCGCGGAGTCGGGACGGCGTTCGAGACGGTCGCGACGTTCTCGCTCATGTGCGATCCGCGCGACATCGCCGTGCACGTCGACGACGGTCGCAGCGACGCGCGCGACGGCGCGCGCGACGCGCTTTCGTCTTGGCCGATTCTCTTTTGGTACGAGCACGTTCCGGGCGGCACCGGGCTCGCCGAACGGATGTTCGCGATGCGCGCGGAGCTCTTCGCGCGCGCGCGCCGGCTCGTCGAGTCGTGCGCGTGCAAGATCGGTTGTCCGGCGTGCGTCGGGCCGGTCGCGTCGGGAAATCGCAAGCGCGCGACGGTGGAGCTGCTCCGCTACGTGATACGTTCGATCGCGTGAAGCGCGTCATCTTCGGCGTGCCGATCGCGCTGGCGATCGGGTGCAACGGATCGTCGTCGTGTCCGGACGGCGGGACCTGCAGCGACGCGACGGTCGACGCGCCGCAAACGCTCGGCGCGTCGTTCACCGCGTCCGTGCCCACGGTCGTCCTCGATCCCGGCGACACGCATCCGGTCGTCGTCACGATCGATCGCGGCACCGTCACCGGCAACATCGACATCACGACGAGCGGTCTCCCGAGCGGCGTGACGCAATCGGCGCTCACGATCTTGCCCGGCTCGAGCGCGGGCACGTTCAACTTCGTCGCCGCCGCGAATGCGCCCGTTCCGCAAGACATGGACGCGACGATCACGGCGACTGCGGGATCGAGCACGCTCTCGACGCCGATTCACGTTCGCGTCGGCAGCGTGTTTCACGTCTCGACGACGAGCGAGAGCTTCGTCGTGCCGCAGGACATGACGTCGCTCGTGTTCCAAGTTTGGGGAGCGGGCGGCGGCGCGGGTGGAAACGGCGGCGTCGGCGGCGGCGGAGGATTCGCGACGGCGCAAGTGGACGTGACGCCCGGCGAGACGCTCGCGATCGTGATCGGAAGCGGCGGCAGCGGAGGCGATCTCGTTCCGAACGTCGCGTGGAGCGGCGGCGGTGGCGGCGGATACTCGGCGGTGTTGCGCGGAACCGACGTGCTCCTCGTCGCGGGCGGCGGAGGCGGCGGTGGAGGAAGCGCGTTCGACGGCGGCGCGGGATTCGCGGGCGGCGGCGGAGGGTCCGACGGATTGGGATCGTGCGGCGGAGCCGCGGGAAACGACGCGGGCGCGGGTGAAGGCGGCGCGCCGAACGGACAGAACGGCGCGGCCCTCGCGGGCGGAAACGGCGGATGCGACTCGGTGTGCGCGTTCGTCGCGGACGGCGGCGCGCCCGGCGGAGGGAGCGGCGCGATCGGCGACGATTCGGGAACGGGATCGGGCGGCGGAGGCGGCGGCGGCGCGGGATATTTCGGCGGAGGCGGAGGCGGCGCGCAAGCGTACGGCTGCGGCGGCGGAGGTGGCGCCGCGTTCGTCGCAGCGGCTTCGTCGGTGAAGACCCTCGCGGCCACGGGGCAGCTCCCCGCGGGGTTGAGCTACGTCGGTTACGCCGACTCCGGCGCCGCGTTCGGCGGCGCGCCGCAATCGACGGGCGACGCAGGTCAAGGCATTTCCGGCACGGCCGGGCTCGTCGCGATCGCGTACCCGAAATAGATTTTTCCGACTAGAAGTACACCACCATGACGAACGCGAACGTCCCGCCGGGGCCGCCGCCGCCGACGAACAACACGTCGAAGATCCCCGTGAGCATCTCGGACGAGATGCGCTCGAGTTACCTCGACTACGCGATGAGCGTCATCATCGGCCGCGCGATCCCCGACATCCGCGACGGGCTGAAGCCGGTGCACCGCCGCATCCTGTACGCGGCGTATCTCGCGGGGCTCGTGCCGGGCGCGTCGTTCAAGAAGAGCGCGACGATCGTGGGCGACGTGCTCGGCTCGTTTCACCCGCACGGCGACGCCAGCGTCTACGACGCGATGGTGCGCCTCGCGCAAGATTTCGCGATGCGCTACCCGCTCATCGACGGCCAAGGAAATTTCGGCTCGGTCGACGGCGATCCCGCGGCCGCGTACCGCTACACCGAAGCGAAGCTCGCGAAGATCGCGATGGAGCTGCTCGCGGACATCGAGAGCGAGTCCGTCGACTTCGGTCCGAACTTCGACGACAGCAAGACCGAGCCGCTCGTCTTGCCCGCGCGCTTCCCCAACCTGCTCGTCAACGGAACGGGCGGCATCGCGGTCGGCATGGCGACGAACATCCCGCCGCACAACCTGACCGAGGTCGTCGACGCGACCATCCACCTCGCGAAAAATCCCGACGCGTCCATCGACGACCTGATGCGCTTCGTGCCCGGCCCGGATTTTCCGACGGGCGGATTGATCCACGGACGAAGCGGCATCGAGCAAGCGCAGCGCACCGGGCGCGGCGCGATCATCATGCGCGCGCGCATCAACGTCGAGCGCGTCCCGCATCGGCCCGAGCGCGAGCAGCTCGTCGTCACCGAGATCCCCTACCAAGTGAACAAGGCGCGCGTGCACGCGCACATCGGCGAGCTCATTCGCGACAAACGCATCGAGGGAATCTCCGAGGCGCGCGACGAGTCCGATCGCGAAGGCATTCGCCTCGTCATCGAGCTGAAGAAGGACGTGCTCCCGCAGGTCGTCATCAACCAGCTCTATCGGATGACCGATCTCCAATCGACGTTCGGCGTGATCAACCTCGCGATCGTCGCGGGACGTCCGCAGACGCTGAACCTGAAAGAGACGCTCGCGTGCTTCATCGAGCACCGCCGCGACGTGGTCACGCGCCGCACGCGCTTCGACCTCCGTCAAGCCGAGGGCTCGCGCGAGATCACCGAAGGCCTCGGGATGGCGATCACCGAGGTCGACGTCATCATCGAGACGATCCGAAAATCGAAAGACGCGGACGAAGCGAAGCTCAAGCTCATGGCGCTCCCGCTGAAGGGGCTCGAGGCGTTCGTGAAGCGCGCGGGGCGGCCGCAGAGCGAAATCGACGACGCGAAGAAACGTGCAGTCTACACGCTTTCGGAGCGACAGGCGAAGGCGATCCTCGAGATGCGCCTCTCGAAGCTCACCGGCCTCGAGACCGCGAAGCTCGCCGAAGAGTACGGAAAGCTGTGCGACGAGATCGCGCGCCTCCGCGCGATCCTCGCGGACGAGAAGATCAAGATGGCCGTCATCGTCGCGGAGCTCGAAGAGATCCGCGCGAAGTACGGCGACAAACGCAAGACCGAGATCGTGCCCGACGCCGGTGAGATCAACGAAGAGGATCTCATCCAAGAAGAGGACATGGTCGTGACGATCTCGCACGCCGGCTACATCAAGCGCGTGCCGACGTCGATGTACCGCGCGCAGCGGCGCGGCGGCAAAGGCAAGATCGGCACGGAGGTGCGCGAAGAAGATTGGGTGACGCAGCTCTTCGTCGCGTCGACGCACGCGTACGTCTTCTTCTTCTCGGACCGCGGCAAGGTCTACGTGAAGAAGGTGTACGAAATCCCGGTCGCGGCGCGCACGAGCAAGGGGCGCGCGATCGTGAACTTCGTCGGCATGGAGCCCGGCGAGAAGGTCGCGGCGATCGTCGAGGTGCCGAAGATCGAAGGCGGGAAATTCATCGTGACGGTGACGCGCCGCGGTCAAATCAAGAAGACCGAGGTGACCGACTACGAGAACTTCCGCGAGAAGGGCATCATCGGCGTGAAGATCGAGGACGGCGACGCGCTCCTCGGCGCGACGCTCACCGACGGCAAGCGCGAGATCTTGGTCGCGACGAAGAACGGTCAGTCGATTCGTTTCCCCGAGGAGCAAGTGCGCGCGATGGGTCGCGCGACCGTCGGCGTGCGCGCGATCGACGTCAGCGAAGACGACGCGGTCGTCGGCATGGCGGTCACCGACGAGAACCGTCCGCACGTCCTCGCGGTGTGCGAGAAGGGCTACGGCAAGCGCACGTTGCTCGAAGAGTTCCGCGTTCAGAACCGCGGCGGCAAGGGAATCATCTTGATCGACGCGAGCGAGCGCAACGGGCCCGTCGTCGACATCCGCTTCGTCGGCGACACCGACGAAGTGATGCTCATCACGGACAAAGGTCAGACGCTCCGCACGCGCGTCTCCGAAATCCGCGAGACCGGACGCAACGCGCAGGGCGTGAAGATCATGAGCGTCGAGGACGACGAGCGCGTGACGGGCGTGGAGCGCATCGCGGAGGGTCCGCCGGGCGCGAGCGAAATGCCGGAAGGCGCGAGCATTCCGCCGGGCGAGATCACGCCGGAGCCGACGTCCGTCGAGAGCGACGGCGGCGACGACGACAAATCGTTGAACTGAGCGGATGAAGGCGAAGAAGAAGGCCGCGAAGAAACGCAAGGCGCCCGTTCGAGCGCCGCGCATCACGCTCGTCTCGCGCGAGACGGCGCTCGCCGCGTTCGACGCGCTCGCGAAGCGATACCCGGACGCGCACTGCGAGCTCGATCACAAAACGCCGTTCGAGCTCCTCGTGTCGACGGTGCTCTCCGCGCAGACGACGGACGTGAACGTGAACAAAGCGACGCCTGCGCTCTTCGCCAAATATCCGGACGCGAGCGCGCTCGCGAAGGCGCAGTTCGCGGACGTCGAGCCGTTCGTGTCGACGCTCGGGTTTTATCGGCAGAAGGCGAAATCGATCGTGATGCTCGCGCGAGCGATCGTCGAGAAGCACGGCGGCGAAGTTCCTCGGACGATGGCGGAGCTCGTGAAGCTGCGCGGCGTCGGACGCAAGACGGCGAACGTTGTGCTCGGCGTCGCGTTCGATGCGCCGGAAGGCGTCGTCGTCGACACGCACGTCGGACGCCTCGCGCAGCGGCTCGGTTGGACGAAACAGACGAAGCCCGAAGCGATCGAACAGGACTTGATGAAGCTCCTGCCTCGCGCAGAGTGGGATCACGTCAGCCACGTGCTCATCTGGCACGGACGTCGATGTTGCTCGGCGCAAAAACCGAACTGCGCGGAGTGCCCCGCGAAGACGCTCTGCCCGAGCGCGTTCAAAGCCGAGAAGGTCGGGCGCAAACCTCCGCGCGCGCGAACGCGTGATCAAAAGCCGAAGCGCCGGCCATGATGCGGCATGAAACGAATCGCTTGGATTGGTCTCTCGGGGTTGATGGTCGTCGCGTGCAGCAGCGGCGGCGGAACGAACGGCGACGCGGGCAGTGACGCGCCGCTGACGAACGATGCGGTCGCGGACGCGCCGAGCGCGAACGACGCGGGCGACGCGGGCAACCCGACGAAGCTCGACGCGTCGCAGAACGACGCCAGCGCGGCGCTGATCACGCAGTGTCAATCGCTCGCGCAGAACTTCGCGACGCAGTGCGCGGGCGACGACACGCGCCCGTGCTATTGGAACGCGTACGCTTCGTTGTGCGTCACCGGAGAAACGCAGCTCCTCGTCGACTCGATGAACTGCCTCGAACAAGACACGTGCCGCACGTTCTCCGATCCGAACCAAGGCGAGAGCTGTCTCGACACGACGCACGCGAGCGAAGAATCGCAAGCGTCGCAGACGTGGATCGTGAACGAGTGCACGACGTGCGGCGGCTCGCAGTGTCAGAGCGCCGTCGGGCCCGCGGAGATTTTCCCGTACCTGACCGACGCGGACATCGCGGCGCTCTCGTCGTGCGCGGGGAGCGCGTGCGATTTGGGCACGCTGATTTCGAACTGCGCGTCGACCATCCCCGACATCGCGCTCTTCGCGCAGTGCGGCCAGTGAACCAACGCGATCAGTGATCGAGCTTCACGTGGAGCGTGCCGGTGCGCGCTCCGCCGAGCTTCACTTCGACGTCCATCTCGCGGTGCTTCAGCACGTCGTCGAGCGTGATCGTCGCCTCGCCCATCGGATCGTCGGAGCCGACGTCGATGTCGGTCGCGCCGATGACGAGCGGCGACGACGCGCTCACTTCGACCGCGGCAGGCGCGCGCAGCATCGGGCTCGCCTTGAACGTGTCCTGCATCTTCTTCACGACGACGAGCTTCGTTCCGCTGCCCGCGCGGATCCAAATCTCCGGGTCCGGCGCGCCACCGCCGAAGTCCCAGGATTTCCCGTCGGGTTTGTGCGTCTCGAAATCGAAGCTCACGATCGTCACCCAGACCGTCGCGCTCGAAGGAGGCGCGACGACCGGCGCGACATTTCCAACCCCCGAGCCCGCGTCGATCGGCACGGGCGTGAGCGAGAAGGCGAAGCGCGATGACTGCGCGCCCGCCGAGCGCGTGACGAGAACCCACGGACACGACGGCGGCGCGAGCACGCGCGAGAACGCAGGATCCGAGAACGAGCCACGGCTCTGGAGCGCGAGGTCGGGACGGTCGCCGCGCGCGAGCGCGTCCACCGCGTTCGTCGCGTCGGACGCGCAAACGATCCCGTACATGAGCGGCGCGCCGCTCTCCCACTTCGCGTCGAGCTTCACCGCGGCGACCGGCTCGTACGGACCCGAGAACTGCAGGCCCCCGGGAAAAACTTCTTGGCGCTCGTTCACGAGCCAGGCTTTTCCGCCCGTCGGCATCGGTCGATTCGGCACGACGCCGTTCGGCAGCGGCGAGAGCATGAGATCGACTTGTTGCGACTCGGTGTCGAACGTCATCGTCATGCCCTTGCGGAGCTTCTCTTCGAACAATTGCGCGCCTTCGGACGCGAACTTCGCCTTCGGATCCACGCCGAGCGCGCCGGCCGCGATCTTCTCGAGCTGCCCGACGATGCCGTCGCCGACGAGCTTGATCGTGCCGAGCGCGTTCACGCGCGCCTTGAGCGGCTCGGTCGGCGTGAGCCACACCGACGCGATCTTCGAGGTCGGATCGTAGCCGACGTCGAACGCGCTCTTCATCTCGACGTTGGCTGTAAGATACACGTATTGGCGGATGCCGACGTCGCCGGAGCGCCTGTCGACCCAAGTCCATCCGACGCCGCCGAACGCGAGTGAGAGCACGCCGTCTTCGACGCTCGATTTGCAATCGCGGATCTGAAGCCGTCCCCACGAGCACGCGAGGCCCGCGTCGGCGCCGGTCAGATTCTTCGGACACTCCGAGCCCGTGTCGTCTTGCGCAGGCAGCCCGAGCCATTTTCCGTCGAGCTGCGCGCACGCTTTTTTTTGCGCGATGTCGAGCACGAGCGCGCGGATGTTCGCGTCGCCAGTCGCGCTGCGCGTCGGCGGGTTCTCCGGCGTCTTGTCGATCGGCGTCGCGGCGCCGCCGCACGCGATCGCCGCGAGCAAGAGGGACGCTTTCTTCATCGATCGCACGCTATCACGCGCGTATCCTCGCCCCATGTCGCTCGTTCAAACGCCCGCGTATCAGGCGCTCCTCGCGCACAAGAAGACGATCGAAGCCGTTCATGTCCGCGAGCTCTTCGCGAAGGACGCCGCGCGGTTCGACGATCTCTCCGTCACCGCCGGCGACGTGTTCCTCGACTACTCGAAGCACCGCGTGACGAAAGAGACGATGAAGCTCCTCTTCGATCTCGCGCGCCAGCAGAAGGTCGAAGCGTGGCGCGACAAAATGTTTTCCGGCGAGAAGATCAACGGCACCGAGCGCCGCGCGGTCCTGCACGTCGCGCTCCGCAACCGCTCGAACACACCCATCATGGTCGACGGCAAAGACGTGATGCCCGAGGTGAACGGCGTCTTGAAGAAAATGCGCGCCTTCACCGAGCGCCTTCGATCGGGCGAATGGAAGGGACACACCGGAAAGAAAATCACCGACGTCGTGAACATCGGGATCGGCGGGAGCGATCTCGGTCCCGTGATGGTGACCGAGGCGCTCAAGCCGTACTCGACGAACGTCAAGGCGCACTTCGTTTCGAACGTCGACGGCACGCACCTCGCGGAGACGATCCGCGCGCTCGATCCCGCGCAGACGCTGTTCGTCGTGTCGTCGAAGACGTTCACGACGCTCGAGACGATGACGAACGCGGAGAGCGCGCGGCGGTGGCTGCTCGAGAAGTCGAAGGGTGGGCGCGACGCGGTCGCGAAGCACTTCGTCGCCGTGTCGACGAACAAACAAGAGGTGTCGAACTTCGGCATCGACGTCGACAACATGTTCCCGTTCTGGGATTGGGTCGGCGGGCGGTATTCGCTTTGGAGCGCGATCGGTCTGTCGATCGCCTGCACGCTCGGCATGGATCGGTTCGAGGAGCTTCTCGCCGGCGCGCACGCGATGGACCAACATTTCAAGAACGCGCCGCTCGAAAAAAATCTTCCGGCGATCATGGGCGTGCTCGGCGTCTGGTACGACAATTTCTTCGGCGCGCAGACGCACGCGATCCTTCCGTACGACCAGTACATGCATCGCTTCAGCGCGTATTTTCAGCAGGGCGACATGGAATCGAACGGCAAGGGCGTCGACCGCGAAGGCAACCGCATCCGCGACTACGACACGGGGCCGGTGATTTGGGGCGAGCCGGGCACCAACGGTCAGCACGCGTTCTACCAGCTCATTCACCAAGGCACGCGCGTCATCCCGTGCGACTTCATCGCGCCGGTGAAGTCGCACAACCCGCTCGGCAAGCACCACGAAATCCTGCTCGCGAACTTCTTCGCGCAGACCGAGGCGCTGATGAAGGGCAAGACCGAAGACGAAGTGCGGCGCGAGCTCGAGAAGGCGGGCACGCCGAAGGATCAAATCGACAAGCTCGTTCCGCACAAGACGTTCACGGGCAATCGCCCCACGAGCTCGTTCATGCTCCCCGAGATCACGCCGCACACGCTCGGTCAGCTCATCGCGGCCTATGAGCACAAGATCTTCGTGCAAGGAATCATCTGGGACATCTACAGCTTCGATCAGTGGGGCGTGGAGCTCGGCAAGCAGCTCGCCGTGGCGATCATTCCGGAGCTCGAGGGAAGCGCGCCGGTCACGTCGCACGACGCGTCCACGAACGGCCTCATCAACCGTTACAAAAAGATGCGAGCGTGAACGAAGACGATCTCGTCGGCCGCACCGTCGAGCGGAAATACGCGATCCGCGGCGTGATCGGGAGCGGCGGAATGGGGATGGTCTACGAGGCCGAGAATTTGAACCTCGGCAAGCTCGTCGCGATCAAGGTGCTGTCCGCGGGATCGAGCGCGATCGCGCTCACGCGATTTCACCAAGAGGCGCGCACCGCGGGCGCGATGGGTCATCCCAACGTCTGCGAGGTCTACGACATCGGGCAGCTCGACGACGGGCGTCCGTACATGGTGATGGAGCGGCTCACCGGCGAGACGCTTCGTCAAATGCTCCAGCGCGACGCGCCGCTCCAAGAGGACGCCGTCGCGCTCATCGGTGCGCAGATCTTCGCCGCGCTCTCCGCCGCGCATCGCCGCGGCGTCGTTCATCGCGACGTGAAACCGGAGAACGTGTTCCTCCACCGCGCGGCGGGCGAGACGTTCGTCGTGAAGGTGCTCGATTTCGGCGTCGCGAAGGCCGTGGCGCGCGCGAGCATCGCGGACGTCGAGCTCACCGAAGCGAGCCTGACGGACTCGGGCATCGTGATGGGCACGCCGTATTACATGGCGCCCGAGCAAGCGACGGGCGATCGCGTGAGCGCGCCGTGCGACGTGTACGCGGCGTGCATCGTCTTGTTCGAGGCGCTCACGGGGCGAAAGCCGTTCACCGGCGCGTCGCACGTCGAGGTCGTCACGAACATGCTGACGTCGATCGCGCCGCGCGTGTCGGCGTTTCGTCCGCAGGTCGGCGCGAAGATCGACGCGCTCGTGCACTCGGGCCTCGCGCGCGCGCCCGAAGAAAGGCCGTCGGCGCAGGTGATGCGAAACGAGCTCCTCGCGCTCTTGCCCGACGCGTACGCCATCTCCGCGCAGGCGCCGCTCTCGACGCACGTGTCGCTCTCGCTGAACCCGCAATCGATGATGCCGTCGGTGCGACTCGACGAGCGCTTTCGCCAGCTCGCGGCCGCGTTCGGCGCGTTCTCCGCGGACTTCAGCCTCGCGCAAGCGGACGGCGAGATCTCGATCGAGGAGTCGACGCGTCTCCGCGCCGAGCTCGCGGAGCTCGAGCGGTGGTGCCGATCCATGCGTGAGGATCTCGGTCGCGCGGCGTCCGCCGGAGAAATCACGACCAACGTCGACGACGCCGTGCCGACGATGCGCAAGCCGCCGTGATCAACCGCGCGTCGCGTGGAAGCGCGCGACGAGGGACTCGATGGCGGAGTACGGGTCGGTCGTTCGCTCTTCGACGGCGCGCACCGCCGCGTCGATCTCGTCGCCGAGCGCGCTCGTCGCCGCGTCGATGAGCGCCTCGCGGAGCGACTCGCGCAATTCTTCGGCGAGCCGCGCGTGACGCCGCGCGCGCCCCGCTTCGGTCGTGAGCACCCACGCGCGATGCCGCTCGAGCGCGCCTTCGAGCTCGTCGATCCCCTCCCCGCGCAGCGCGACGCACTTCACGATCGGCGGCACCCATCCCTCCGCGCGCGCGTTCGGCGCGGACGCGTCGGCGTTCGGCGCGAACGCGTGGTGCGCGTCGTGCGATTGCTTCTTCGAGGACGCGATCATGCTCTCGCTCCCGAGCGCGATCATGAGTTGGAGATCGCGCACCGTCGCGTCCGCGCCTTCGCGATCGGCTTTGTTCACCGCGAAGACGTCCGCGCATTCCATCAAGCCCGCTTTGATCGCCTGCACGTCGTCGCCGAGACCGGGCGCCATCACGACGAGCGTCGTGTGCGCGGTGCGCGTGACCTCGAGCTCGTCTTGTCCGACGCCGACCGTCTCGACGAAAATCACGTCGCACCCGAACGCGTCGAGCACGCGCACCAGATCGCGCGCCGAGCGCGAGAGGCCGCCGAGGTGCCCGCGCGTCGCGACGGATCGAATGAACACGCCTTCGTCGGTCGCGTGGCGTCCCATGCGGATGCGGTCACCCAAGATCGCGCCGCCCGAGTACGGGCTCGTGGGATCGACCGCGATGACGCCGACCTTTTTCTTCGCTCTGCGCGCGTGCTCGATGAGGCGATCGCACAACGTCGATTTCCCGCTCCCGGGATTTCCGGTGATGCCGACGATGGACGCTCGTCCGGTGTGCGGGAAGATCGCCTTGAGCAAATCGAGCGCGCCGGCGCGGCGATCGTCGACGAGTCGCATCGCGCGGGCGCACGCGCGCGCGTCGCCGGCGAGAACGCCTTCGGCGAGCGAAGCCGCGTCCGTCGCGCGCGACTGCGTCATCAGTGGAGCGCCGCGACCTTCGCGCGGATCGCCGTCGCGTCGATCGGCCCGTGACCTTGGAGCGCTTTGTCGTACGCCGCGCGCGCGCCCGGCGCGTCGCCGTCCGCCGCGAGCGCGTCGCCGAGCGCCGCGAACGCAGGTCCCCACGTCGCGTGCTCGCGCGTCGCGGTGGTCGCGTACGCGCGCGCGCTCGTGAGCCGCCCCGCGCGAACGCACGCGAGCGCCGCGTGCACGAGGATGTCCGGATCTTGTCGATCGAGCCTGTACGCCGCTTGATACTGCTCGAGCGCGAGATCGATGTCGCCTTTCTTCGCGTACGCGTCGGCCATGAGGAGCTTCGCGGGAGCGGAGTTCGCCATCACCGCGAGCGCGGCCTTCGCTTCGGTCAT
>Ga0335078_10001364_pt1 | contig 37027 bp, 32 predicted proteins | sample Lox_Sample_32_FD_206711 | JGI IMG/M metagenome (GOLD analysis project Ga0335078, IMG submission 206711) | Soil microbial communities from Loxahatchee National Wildlife Refuge, Florida, United States - Lox_Sample_3.2 | ecosystem: Environmental > Terrestrial > Soil > Wetlands | place: USA... | reverse complement strand
GGCTAGGGTGCCACTACTCAATCCCCAGTTGCTTGCGGGCCTCGGGGCTGATCCGTTCCGGCGTCCAGGGCGGAGTCCAGACCACATTCACCTGCGCAGTGCGAATGCCGGGCAACGATTCCAGTCTCGATTTCACCTGCTCCCCGATCATGACGTGAGCCGGGCAGCCCTGCGCAGTGAGGGTCATATCGACGGTAACGTCCTGCTGACCTTCCGGCACCGGCTCCAGGCGCACCCCGTAGATAAGGCCCAGGTCCACAATGTTGACGGGAATCTCGGGGTCATAGCATTGCTTCAACGCGTTCATAACTTCGTCCTGGGTCACTGCAGCCATAGCGTTTTCCATCCTCTAAGTTTACCTCAGGCCGCGGTCAGGTCGCCTTGGGACAAGGGCCGTCCGCTGATTTTCACCGCTTGTGGAGCGCTGAGAGCCACTTCCTTTCCGCCACTCTCTCGACTACATTGCCTCCAATGACTCCTGAAACCAAAAAGAGAATCGAACTCGCGCTCGCAGCCGGGATCCTCGTGGCGGGTCTGCGCACCGCCTACATCCTCTACGAGCGCCATGCCAGCCAGTCCCAGCAAGCCGAAACTCGCGAACTTCCACTGAACGCCGACTACTACATCACGCCGAAGAAGCTCTATCCCTACGATCTGAAATCGGCCCGCCAGCTCATCCAGCAGCCGGTCTGGGTGAAAGAAGGCTATCGCTATACCTACTATCCGTATGCAAATCGCCATACCGACTTCGCCCACGAAGCCGGGCTGCTCCTGCCCATCGAAAAGCTCGAGATCAAGGATGTGGTCACCGATCTAACACCGCATACGCCCGACCAGCGCCAGGTCATGGCAGTGTTTGAGAAAGATGCGAAGACCTACGCCTTCCCTATCGGCTCAGTCAAAGGCAGCGACTATCAGATCTATTCCGACGAAATGCTCTACATCCAGGACCCGCACGATCTTTACAAACACTGGCCGCCAGATGTCTGGCAGTCGATCGAGGAGCACCAGGTCAAGCCCGGCATGAACGAATTACAGGCGGATTTTGCCATCGGCATGGGCGTGCCCGACCGCTCCAGCGACCCTGACATAAAGACCGTCCACTACCCCAACGGGGATCACCCGCTGACCATCACCTACCAGGACGGAAAGGCGGCGCAGATCCGCCAGGGATCGTAACAGCGCAGCTTATTTCACTTTGGGAGAATCTTCGTCTGCGGTCTTGGCTTCGTCCGCGTGGATCACACCATCCTCGCTGGCGTAGAACGAGCGATGATCCGGAGCGATAGCTTGCTTGGGCGTCAGCGTCAGCTCATACCCATCTTTGCGGGTATGGAACAACACGGTATAGTCGCCCTGGTCAGGATTGGTCATACGGCGCGTGAAGGATCCGGTATGAACCAGGGTGGCGAGCGAGTCGGCAAATTTGTCGTTCTTTTTCTGGTACAGATGCTGGGCCCGCAGCACCGTCCGCATGTAGCCCAAAGCCACCGCTTCAGACTCGGAGCGTGCCGGATCGCCGGGAAACTTGGGTTGGTAAGGAGTCTGCGCACTAGCCCACAAAGAGCCCGCCAACAGCCAGGTTGCGACCCAGCGGATCGTTCGTAAACGCCGTAATTTCATCAGGTTTGGCCCTCTCTTTTTAGATGCTTTCTATGTTACTCCCGTAATTGGACGGGGCATTCCGGTCTTTCGTATCGCGCCGGTATGCGGCTATTCTAGGGCATCTATCCGCATAGGGTAATTATGAAAGCCGGAATGGCGACAAAAACAGCATTGGCAAAAAAGACTCCTATCCGCATTGCCGTAGTGGAGAGCGATCCGCTGCGGTTTGTGGGCTTTCGGGCCTTGTTCGACAACGAGACTGACTTCGAGCTGACCTCATCGACGCTCGCGGAGATCGGTACCGCTCCCATCGATCTGGTCTTGCTGGGCAATCGTAACGGCCAGAATCTGTTCGATGTCATGGCAAGCCTGAAAGCCACACGGCCGGACCTGCGCATCATCGTCACCGGCTCGGGAATGGATGACGAAGCAGTTCTAAAGGCCATTGCTTCGGGCGCCAAAGGCTATGTGGATGAAGCCGCCTCGCCGGCCGAATTCGTGCAGGCCATTCGTATCGTAAACGAAGGCTCGGTATGGGCGCCGCGCCGCGTGCTCTCCATGTTCATCGAGCGTGTATCGTCGTCGCCCGGGCGCATCTTCCCCGCAGGCCGCGTCACCTTCACCGATCGCGAAAAAGAGGTGCTGGAGATGCTGGTAGCCGGACGTTCCAACAAGGAAATCGGCTCTGCCCTGGGCATCGAGGAGCGTACGGTAAAGGCGCATGTCGCCAAGCTGATGCGCAAAGTCGGAGTGCAGAACCGGATTGCGCTCTCCGTGCATGCCATCACCCACTCGCTGGTGACCGCGAAGTAAGCAGGCACGCCTGGCATTCAGCGGGTAGCGTCGGGCTTCCCCCTCCAGTATCCGTTGAGTAAGCCCCAGTCATAGCGTTGCCGCTTCCACTCGATCATGCCGTCGTTTTCCCACCACCGTGGCGAATCGACCCCTCTCTCCGACGCAAGCTGGCGGGATTTTGGTTTCAGCAAGCTTGCGCGGCTATTCAGAGAATTGATGCCAGCGCCACGGTGGCATTCCGCACACGTCTGCACGACAGGAGGGTACTTGCTGGGCGGAAAACGTACCGAATCTTCTATCAAATCGTCTCCTTGCGCCTGAAACGTGAGAAACTCTCTTTCTTCCCGCCCGACTGCTCTGAGTCCGCCTGTTTTGTGGGCAAAGAGCTGCGAGCGGCTGAGGCGGATCTCGTAGAAATCCTGCTCGCTTCTGGCAATTGCGTCGTTCAGGCTTGCGATCGAATCGACGTCCTCTTTCCGCGTGACGGCGCGATACACCCGGATTTGCACGCTCTCCGTGATGGGAGCGGGGACGAGTTGGCCTTGGTTGTCGAAAAGCGTCATCTGTCGCACCAGGGCAACTTCGGTGCCCGCCGGAAACGAAGGCAGGTTGGGATTGACCTCGGCTTGCTTGGGTTCGTCGGCCCGCACCACCCACGGCTGCGGAAAATCCCAAAGAGTACGGAAGTAGTCCAAAGTTGCCTGGCGGCCTTGTGGGAGGCGCATGAAAACCAGGAATCGAGAGCGCCCGGAAACCGCATAAACATGGGTTGCAGCCACGGGCTCAATCTCCCCTGGGTCCTCGATTTCCACCCACGGCCCTCGTCCGTCAAATAAGTCCGGCGGCAGGAATGGACGATCTCTCTGCTCGGGCTGGTACTCTTTGCCGAACTCTTCTGAAGCAACCGCTTGCGCGTAGTTGTCTGGAAGCGATTCGATCTGCTTGGGGGTTAGCGCCAACCGCCGCAGCACCTCGGCCAGGCGGATTTGCAGTTCTTGCTTTTCCGCCTCGTATTGGGCCTCTCCAAGATGCTCCGGCTCCCTTTGAACTGACCAGTCAAAGACGGCCCAAAGATCGCGTTGCAGGATGGCCCGCTTGACCGGATCGTGAATGAGATTCTCGGCATGGGTCTGCAGGAACTCGTCCAGAACACGCAAGGCCCGCTGGTGCGAAGGCGAAACCAGTAGGTACTTGCTGTTTAGCCACAGTAGCGGGTCAAGGGAATCAGCACCGTACCGGATGCCGGCTGGACCCTCCCGGACGAAAAGAGCCTCATACAATCGATTCCAGATATGTGTTGGATCAGGATTATAAAGAGTAACTGCCTGCGGAGACGGGTGGGAGCCAGGGATGGGCGCATAGGCCTCCCCCAATGGCGTTGTGAGGAGACCGAGACTGATCAGCACGGCCAACAGCCGCATAGGTCCCTCCTGCGCTAACTGTTCGTCAGAGACCTGGAACACACGTCAAGGAGAACTAATATACCTCGACCGGGCATTACCAAAGGACGATGACCTTGGTAATCTTGTCCGTTTATAGCCCCTGTCGCATACTCGCCTCACCTACCACAGAACCTGGGAGACGGGGTTGGGAGCGGAGATTTAGGGTCACCGTTGCCGACCCCGAATTTTTTTCCCCTTGCACTTCCCAGAGTATTGCTTAAGGCACTGCACCCGGCGCAACCCTTTTCCACAGCGATGAATCCCTTAGCATAAGAGGCTGAGTCAGCGGCACGAACATCTTGTACGTGGGTACTGAGGCTTTGAAAGGGCGCGGCTTTAGCCGCGCCGTCATTATCTCTTGCAGACAAACCAATCCTCTTAGGAGCTGTCGGATGAAGAAGCTATTGCTCGTGTTGTTGGTGACCTCCGTGGTCACGATCTCGTTTGCCGCGGATGAAGACAAGAGCGAGAACAAGGCAACGCAACGGGTCCAGGCCGCAGCCGATGTTCTCAATGAGATTCAGGGCGCGCCTGACCAGGGCATCCCCTCAGATGTGTTGGGCTCTGCGGAGTGCATCGCCGTCGTCCCCACCATGCTCAACGGAGGTTTCATCGTCGGGGCACGCTACGGTCGAGGCGTATCCAGTTGCCGCAACCCCAAGGGCTGGAGTGCGCCGGCATTCTTCACTGTGGAAGGGGGCAGCTTCGGCTTCCAGATCGGCGTGCAGGCAGTAGACCTGGTCATGCTCATCATGAACGACGACGGGATGCGCAACCTGCTGTCCAGCAAATTCAAGCTGGGCGCCGACGCCAGCGTGGCCGCCGGCCCGGTTGGCCGTCACGCCGCCGCCGACACCGATTGGAAGATGCGGGCCCAGGTGTTGAGCTATTCCCGCGCTCGCGGTGTGTTTGCGGGGGTGGCGTTGGATGGCGCTGTGGTCCGCCAGGATAAAGACAGCACCCAGGAATTCTACGGTCATCTGGTAACCGTGAAGGCCGCGCTGCAAGGAGAAACCCCGGCCCCGCCGGAAGCGTATCCGTTCCTCTCAACACTGGCAAAATGGGCGCAAGCCGCCGCGAGGTAGGCAATCGGATTTGAAAGGATGCGGCTTCAGCCGCATCGTACCTTGCGGCATGTGGAGACGGCGCCCATCGGGCGCAACTGCCGGGCAAGCGATTGTTGGCGCCTTATCGGCGCGTCACGTCAATTCTGATGCTTTCGGCGCCGCCGAAGCTGCACCCTGCCAAAGCCTCGTTTGACATCTCATTTTCCCGGATGCTACCGTCTCGGCTTCCCGCCGCATGCGTCAGCGACTCGAGTTCGCGCTCGCCTGGCTGCTGATCAAGTTCATCGGTGCCTTGCCGCGTCCCTTGGCGCGGGCTGCAGGAGTCCTGCTTGCCTGGACTGTTTATGTGCTGCACGTTCGCCTGCGCCATGTCGGGATGAGGAATCTGGCGCTGGCTTTTCCGGAAAAAAGCCGCCGCGAGCATAAGCGAATACTGCGCGGGGTCTTCACTTCCTTCGGCCGGCAAGCAGCCGAGGTTTGCCTGTTTCCCAAGTACACCCTGGACAATGTCGGCAAAGTCGTGGTCTACGACGGATTTGAGAACTTCGAGCGCGCCCTGGCTCGCGGCAAAGGTGTGCTCTTCTTAACCGCTCATCTGGGCGGATGGGAGCTTTCCGCCTTCACCCACTCCCTGCACGGACATCCCTTGCACGTCGTGATGCGTCCTCTGGACAATCCCTATCTCGATCGCCTGACTCGTCAGTACCGCACCATGCACGGCAATTCCATGGTGGACAAAGATGACTTCGTGCGCGGGCTGCTGTCGGCTATGAAGGCCGGCGAGACGGTCGGCATTCTCATGGACACAAACATGACGCCGCCGCAGGGCGTGTTCGTGGATTTTTTCGGTATCCCCGCATGCACCGCCAGCGGGCTGGCCAGAATTGCTTTGCGCACCGACGCAGCCGTGGTTCCAGGCTTCACCATCTGGGATCCGGCACTTCGCAAATACCGCCTGCGCTTCGATCCCGAGGTCAAGCTGATCCGCACCGGGAACGACGACGCGGATGCCGTAGCCAACACCGCGCTCTTAACCAAAATTATCGAAGAGTATGTGCGGCGCTATCCCGATCAATGGCTATGGGTGCACCGCCGCTGGAAGACGCGGCCGGAGGGGGAGAAGCCGATCTACTGAGGCATTTGGTTGGATTTGTCATCCAGAACAATCTGCCTGGGGCGTAGCTCAGAACCAGTCGCTGCGGTAGGCTATCCACCAGCTGGCGTAACCGATGGGGACGGTCGCCGCCAGCGCCCACCAGATAGGCAGAATGAAATCCGCGAACAATCCGAGCACGGTAAAGCTTATCCAGAAAATCTTGCGCTCCATACCCACATTCTAGTCCGGCTTCCCTTTCCCTCGGCAAAAGTATAAAACGTTGACATGACCAGCGTAACCGTGAGGCGCTCCGCGCAGGAGGTGGCGGAATTTGTGGGGGCGCGGCTGCTGGGAGATGGAAGCGCAGAATTGACCGGGATCGCCAGCATTCAGTCGGCGGCTAGCGGTGATTTGGTTTTTGTGGACGACGAGAAGAATCTGGAGCCAGCGCTCCAGTCCCGCGCCGCTGCAGTCATTGCGGGAGGATTTGCCGCCGGCCGGGAGAATGCCAAGCCGCTTTTGATCTCGGCTCATCCCAAGATGGCATTCGCGCGCGCGGCTCGGCTTCTCTATCCGAAACCTGCCCGCAAGCCCGGCATTCACCCCAGCGTAATGGTGCATCTCCCCGAGAAAATCGGAGATGACGTAACCGTCGACGAACGCGTGGTAATTGCGGCCGACGTCGAAATTGGCGACGGGACGTGGGTAGGCGCGGGCTGCATGATTGGCCGGGGAGCTATCATCGGACCGAACTGCGAACTCTATCCCCATGTGACGATTTATCCCGAAGTTCGATTGGGCGCTCGTGTAATCGTCCACTCCGGGGCCGTCCTGGGCAGCGACGGGTTTGGCTACGTGCGCGATGGGACCAGCGGCCATTACGAAAAGTTTCCCCAGGTCGGCCGCCTCGAGATTGAAGACGATGTGGAGATCGGCGCCAACACCACCATCGACCGCGGCGCTCTCGACGTCACCCGCATCCGGCGGGGCACGAAGATCGATAATCTGGTGCACGTGGGTCACAATTGTGACATTGGGGAAGATGTGGTGATCGCCGCCCAGACCGGCTTTTCAGGAAGTATCACCATCGAAAAAAACGTGATTCTGGGCGGGCAGGTGGGCATCGGCGAGCACGCGCGTATCGAAGAAGGCGTGCTGCTCGGAGGCCAGGGTGGAGTTCTGCCCAACAAAGTGTTGCGCGGCAAGGGCGTTGCATTCTGGGGAACGCCCGCGAAACCAGTCCGCGAATACTTGAAAGAACTGGCAGTTCTGGCCCGCCTGGCCAAAAAAGAATAGTTCGTGTGGGGCAGGCACTCCTGCCCGCCGAACCTGTGGGCCTTATGGCGGTTATTGTCATCGGCGGTCATTCGCGCAGCGTCGGCAAAACCAGTGTGGTTGCCGGCCTCATCGCCGCCCTCCCTGACTATGAGTGGACCGCGCTCAAAGTCACCCAATACGGCCACGGCATCTGTTCGCAGAACGGCGAATCCTGCCACTGTGCCACCGATGCTCACACCTGGACGATTTCCGAAGAGAAAAACCGCTCGGGGGAATCCGACACCTCGCGCTTCCTGGTAGCCGGGGCGCAGCGCGCCTGGTGGGTGCGCACTGAGCAAGGCAGACTGGCGGAGGCTATGCCCGCCATCCGTCAACGACTCTCTGAATCCACAAACGCGATTCTGGAGTCGAACAGCATCCTGAAGTTTGTCCGCCCCGACCTCTATCTGACCGTGCTCGATCCGGCGACCGGGGATTTCAAGCGGTCTGCCCAGGAATTCCTCGATTTGGCGGACGCCGTAATTTTGCACGCACCGGCAGATGCCACACGCTGGAATGGAGTGTCGCTGAAGCCGGTAGCTGGTAGGCCGTCGTTCCGAATTATCCCGCCCCAGTATGTAACCAGCGAACTCGTCCAGTTCGTGCGCAAGCACCTGCCCGCCCGTTCTGGTCGCGAGGCCCGCTAACGGTTTTATACTATTCCGCTTCCCCGCAATAGCGATACCCTGTTGCAACGGAAGAATTAAAGCCTCGGCGCGGCTGGGTGAGCCGCGCGCCTAAGCCATGTCGGTTCCATCGCCAGCAAAAGCCGCTGCAGGAAGCCGTTTGCTTTCCGGCCTGTTGCTTTTCCTGACAATCTCCGCAGCTTACCTCTACACCTTTCCTCAGCCTACAGTTTTCTATGCGGCCGTCGTGCTGCTTCATTGCATTGCCGGTATCGGCGCCGCGATTGCACTGCTGCCAGTCCTCTATCGCTTTCTGCGAATTGCCACCCCGGCCTCACGCGTTGGATGGGCCTTTGTGGGAGGTGCAGCACTCCTGGGATTGATTCTCATCAAGACCGGTACGCCGCGCGCAGAGTGGAATCTCCTCTACGTTCATATTCTTCTGTCACTAGCCGGGGTTGGGATCCTCTTTGCCGAGTGGATGGGAAAGAATGGCTGGTTGCGGGGCGGCGCGCTTGTCCGATCCGTGGTTTGTCTTCTGCTTTTGGGACTCGTTGCCGCCGGTGCCCGTTATCTGCGCGTATCGCGCTGGCTCCATCGCGCCCAGATTGAAAATCCGGCAATGCCACCGGGCGACATGAACGACGAGGGCGACGGCCCCAAAGGACCGTTTTTCCCCAGTTCCGCCCAGGTGTACGGCCATCAGAAAATTCCCAGCAAATTTTTCATGGAGTCAGACTCCTGCCAACGCTGCCATCAGGATATCTACAACCAGTGGTTCAGCTCGATGCATCACTTTTCGTCGTTCAACAATCAGTGGTATCGCAAGAGTATCGAATATATGCAGGACACTATCGGCACCCGCCCGTCCAAGTGGTGCGGCGGCTGCCACGATCCTGCCGTGCTCTACAGCGGGCTTATGGACACGCCGATCAAGCAAATCGTGCATCGTCCGGAATCTCAGGCTGGGCTGGGTTGCATGATGTGCCACTCGATTGCCGACGTGAAGAGCACCATGGGCCAGGGCGACTTCTATCTCGAATATCCCAAGCTGCATGAACTCGCGGCCAGCAAGAATCCTGTCGTCCGCACGCTCCATGATTTTCTGATCAAGCTGAATCCGGAGCCCCACCGGCGGGTTTTTCTGAAACCCTTCATGCGCAACGAGACGGCGGAATTCTGCTCCAGCTGCCATAAAGTTCATCTCGATGTGCCGGTGAACCATTACCGCTGGATTCGCGGCTTCAACGAGTACGACAACTGGCAGGCCAGCGGCGTCTCCGGGGAGGGCGCGCGATCGTTCTACTACCCGGCAAAGCCTTCGCAGTGCGCCGATTGCCACATGCCGCTGATCCGCTCAAATGATTCCGGCAACATCAACGGTTTTGTGCACTCGCACCGTTTCCCCGGAGCAAACACCGCAGTGCCGACCGCGAACGAAGACGCGGATCAACTGAAGATCACAGAAGACTTTTTGAAAAATGACATTCTTAGCGTCGACATTTTTGCTTTGTCCCCCGAGACCAACCTGCCGTCAACCGCCGCCTCTGCCCAATCGGATTTGGCCACGACCTTCGCAGTCGGCGAAGAGTCAGAGAGCAAGATCACGGCGGCGAACCTGGCGGAGGTCGCTCCTGTGACCGCACCTCTCAGCCGGGTTCAACCGGTGGTCCGCCGCGGAGACACAGTGCGGGTCGATGTGGTTGTCCGCACCAAGAAAATCGGCCACTTCTTTCCCGGAGGAACGGTGGATGCATACGACACATGGCTTGAGTTGAAGGGTACGGACGACAAAGGGCAAACTATCTTTTGGAGCGGCGAGGTGGAAGACAACGGCAAAGGTCCCGTCGAAAAAGGCGCGCACTTCTACCGCTCGCTGCAGGTCGATGCTCACGGAAACCCGATAAACAAACGCAACGCCTGGGCCACGCGCGCGGTGGTTTATGTTCACCTCATTCCCCCTGGCGCCGCCGACACAGTTCATTACCGCGTCCATATTCCGGAAAATGCCGGCAACAAGATCACCCTTCACGCCCGCCTCTGCTATCGCAAATTCGCTTGGTGGAACACTCAGTTCTCGTTTGCCGGCGTGGCCGACCCCGAGCAGCCCAAGGGTGAAGTCACGCCCGATTTTGACGATTCCAAATACATCTTTGCCGCATCCTTGGCTGGAATTTCCGCGAAAGAAGGGAAGATACCCAACCTGCCCATCGTTGCCCTGGCGGAAGACGAAGTGAGCCTGAACGTGGCCTCCCATAGCGCTCCGGTGCCCCAACCCAAGACTGTCCTGCAAGCCGGCGACTGGCAGCGCTGGAACGATTACGGCATCGGTTTGCTGTTGCAAGGCGACTTAAGAGGTGCGCAGGCGGCGTTCGAGAAAGTGACTGAAGTCGCCCCGAACAACCCTGACGGATGGGTTAACATCGGGCGTGCGGCGGTGCAGGAAGGCGACATGGATCGGGCTCGCACTGTGCTCGAAAAGGCGCTTTCACTCAGCCCCAATCTTGCTCGCGCCCATTATTTCTACGCCCGAGTCCTGCGTAGCGACGGCCGCTACGACGAATCCGCTGACCAGTTGCGCCAAGTCCTCTCCCAGTATCCGCGGGACCGCGTAGCTCTGAACGATCTTGGGCGCATTTTATTCTTGCAGCGCAAGTATGGTGAGGCAATAAAAGTTCTGCAATCGGTCCTCGCAGTGGATCCCGAAGATTTGCAGGCGCATTACAACCTGATGCTCTGCTACAGCGGCCTGGGCGATCAGAAACTTGCGCATGAACATCAGCTGCGTTATCTGCGCTTCAAAGCCGACGAAGCCTCGCAGACGATCACCGGCCCCTACCGCCAGCTCCATCCCGAAGATAACAACGAGCGCCAGGCCATCCACGAACACGTCTCAGTCCCATTAGCCAGCAAGACTCACCTGAGGACAGCCGCCTTCGGCCGTCCGGTCGAGCGACGCTCGGCTCGTTTCGCAGCCGGCGGGGGATCGCAGTAATGCGCCAATACTTCGCGCTCGCATTTCTATTGCTGATCGGAAGTCTCACCTCGGCCCAGAAGATTCAGTTTCGCGACATCACGACTCAGGCCGGCATTCGCTTCGTCCACAACAACGGCGCCTTCGGAAAGAAATATCTGCCTGAAACCATGGGCCCGGGCTGCGCCTTCATCGATTACGACAACGACGGCTGGCCTGACATTCTGCTGATCAACGGAGAAGACTGGCCGGGGCACGCCAAAGCCGGCGCGACTACGCTCAAGCTCTATCACAACAATCACAACGGAACGTTTACCGACGTCACCCAAAGGGCCGGCCTCGCCGTGCCGATGTTTGGGTTAGGCGTGGCCGTCGGCGACTACGACAACGATGGCTACGACGACCTCTTCATCACCGCCCTCGGCCAGAGTCATCTTTTTCACAACAACGGTAACGGCACCTTTAGCGACGTGACCAAGGCCGCCGGACTCTGGGGGCCAAACGAATTTTCTACCGGTGCGGCGTGGGTGGACTATGACCGCGACGGCAAGCTCGATCTGGTGGTCGCCAATTACGTTCAGTGGTCAGAGCAAACCGATCTCTATTGCACTCTCGATGGCACCCACAAATCCTACTGCACGCCTGAGTCTTACAAAGGCGCCTCAGCGCGCCTCTGGCACAACCTCGGCAACGGCAAGTTCGAAGATGCCACCCAGAAAGCTAAATTTTACGATCCCACCTCCAAGAGCTTGGGCGTTGCCATTCTGGATTACGACGGCGACGGCTGGCCCGATATTCTGCTGGCCAACGACACTCAGCCGAACAAGCTTTATTTCAACAAGCGTGACGGAACCTTCGAAGAGCGCGGAGTTCCCGCGGGAATCGGTTTCAGCGAAGATGGCGTGGCCCGTGCCGGCATGGGCGTGGATGCCGCCGACTACGACCGCTCCGGCCATCCCAGCCTGATCATCACCAACTTCGCCAACCAGATGCTTTCGCTCTACCACAACGAAGGCAACGGCCTGTTCGTCGACGAAGCGCCGCAGTCGGAAGTCGGGCGGGCAACTCTGGTCACGCTTGGCTTTGGGTGCTTCTTTTTCGATTACGACAACGACGGTTGGCTCGACATCTTCGTCGCCGATGGCCACATTGAGGATCAAATCGAGCATGTGCAAAAGCGCGTCACGTACGCCGAGCCGCCGCACGTATTCCGCAACCTGGGTGGTGGGAAGTTTCAGGAAGTCACGGAATCGCTTGGCCCGGGCTTTGCTGCGCCGAGAGTCGCGCGCGGCGCAGCCTACGCCGACATCGATAATGACGGCTCCTTGGACGTGCTCATGACCACCAACGGCGGCCGGGCCTATCTGTTTCAGAACGAAGGCGGAAGCAATCACAGCCTGCGAGTGAAATTGGCGGGGACCAAATCCAACCGCGATGGCATCGGCTCCCTCCTGCTTGTAACTGCAGGGAAAGATCAGCAGCGGCAGATGCTTCACAGCGGATCGAGCTATCTTTCGCAGAGTGAGCTGGTGCTGACTTTCGGTCTTGGCCAGGCGATGAAAGCGGATGCGGTCGAGGTGCAATGGCCGAGTGGCCAAGTCGACAAACTCGTGAATATTCCTGCGGGGCAGACGATCACGGTTCAGGAAGGCAAAGGAATAATCGCCAGGCGGCCGTATAGTTCTAAGAACTGACCGTCGACCTAAGTCCGCCAATCCTCTGTGTTCCTCGGTGCCCTCTGTGGTTTACTGGTTCCTGCATGAATCCTGGAAGACTCATTCCCGCTGGCATTGTTCTCGCGGCCGGAATTTTGTTCGCGGCCTTCGACCAGAGCCCCTCGGCTGACAAGACGCTCGAAGCCGCCCGCCTGAATAATCTGGGCGCTGCCTACATGAACCAGCAGCTCTTCGAGAAAGCCCTCAAATCTTTTCAGGATGCCGCCGCTCTGGACCCCAGGCTCGAAATCGCCAAACTGAATCAGGGCGTCGCCCTGCTGAACCTTGCCCGTGTCGACCAGGCCAAACCGATTCTTGAGCAGGCCGTCAAGCAGAGCCCCGCCGATCCTTATGTCTGGTTCAGCCTCGGCCTGTTGTACAAGAACACCGGAAACACGGAGAGCGCCATCGACGCATTTCGCCACGTGACTCAGCTTGACCCGAACGATGCCGATAGCTGGTACTTTCTGGGCGCGGTCTACGCGCAGAACAAACAATATGCCGAAGCAGTCGATGCCTTTCAGCACGCTCTGAAGCTCAATCCGCTGCACGCCTCGGCGGAGTTCGGCTTATCCCGCGCCTATCAGCAGTCTGGTGATCTTGCGCATGCCCGCGAGCACCTGGTCCGTTTTCAATATGTCACGCAAAACAAACTAGGCTCGCCGATCAGCTTGGCGTATGGCGAGCAGGGGAAATATTCGCTGGCGGAGGAGTCTCCGGCTGCGCCGCCGAAGGTGCCACCCCAAATTAAGGTGCGGTTTGTGGATGTCACAAGAGAAGCGGGGCTGGTTACAGAAGCGATTTCGAAGTCAAACGATTTGGCTTCTTTCTTGGGGCCGGGCGCATGTTTTCTAGACTACGACGGTGACGGCAAGATCGACATCTTCGTCGCGGACGACGGCCCGCTCGGAGGCATGACGCTTTATCGCAACACGGGTGACAGCAGGTTCGAAGATGTCACACATAAAGCCGGCATGGATGGGAGCATTCACGGCACCTCTTGCACTGCCGGTGACTACGACAACGATGGCGCCACTGACCTTGCCGTAAGCGATGGCGATCGCGTATTGCTGCTGCACAATGAAAAAAATGGCACGTTCAAGGATATGGCGGATGCGGCGGGCATCCGTTACGAGCACACCTCGAATCGCATCGAGGGTCTGACATTCATTGACTACGACCACGACGGCGATCTCGATCTCTATGCGACGGAAAGCGGTCTCTCGAACCAGCCCTCAAAACCAACCAAAGAACCGATAGTCGTCGCGGCCTTCCGGGGTCACAGCGTCATGTGGCGAAACAACGGTAATGGGACATTTACTGATGTAAGTGAAGAAACGGGGCTGGGCGTCTTGGCACTGAACGCCATCGGCACCGATTTCAACAATGACCGCGCCGTCGATATGGTCGTAACTGGTGGCTCGTCTGCGGCACCGTTGTTTCTCAAGAATCCACGAGAAGGAAAATTCCAATCGTCATGGGGTGAGTCCGGATCGCGAGGTGACGCACCTATGGGGGTTGCTGTCCTCGATTATGATCACGATGGCTGGATGGACTTTGCTTTCACTCACAGCAAGGCCGCTTTGACCCTTGTGCACAATGATCATGACCCTCCGCTGGGTTCCATTTCCTATTTGGTCGGGCCGTCCGGCGATCAAACCAACAGTGTAAGAGAACTGAACATCAACTGGGCCCGCGCATACGGTGTCGCAGCATTCGACTACGACAACGACGGCTGGGTTGACCTCGTCGCCGTCGGCGAAACAGCTGACGGCAAGGGCGAAGTGCGCCTCTTCCGTAACCTTGGCCCCGATGGCTTCAAAGACGTCACCGCCGATGTTGGCCTCGATAAGATCGATCTCAAGAATCCGCGCGCTGTCATCACTGGTGACTACGACAATGACGGCGCCACCGACCTGCTTATCACTCAGAACCAGGGCCCTGCCGTTCTGCTCCGCAATGAAGGCGGCAATCAGAATCATTGGCTGCGCCTAAATCTGAAGGGTCTTGCCGACAACAAGAGCGCCATCGGCACCAAGGTCGAAATTTTTTCTGGCGGCGTTCGCCAGAAGTTCGAGATCGCTGGCTCCTCCGGCTATCTCGGCCAGAACTCGCCCTATCTGACCGTCGGCCTCGGTCAGGCTACGCAAGCCGATGTCGTCCGCATGACCTGGCCCACCGGAGTGCTGCAGGACGAGATTGAAGTCGCTGGCGACCACGAGCAGAAATTCACCGAGATCGACCGCCGTGGCAGCTCTTGCCCAACGCTTTTCGTGTGGGACGGCCGGCGATACAAGCTGGTCGCCGATATGATTGGCGCCGGCGTCGTTGGGCACTGGGTCGGGCCCGGCCAGCGTAACGTCCCGCGTCCGGTCGAGTATGTGAAACTCGATCGCGACACCATCCGCGAGAAGGACGGCAAGCTCAGCTTCCGCTTCATGGAACCTCTGGAAGAGGCCGTATATCTCGACCAGGTCGAACTCCTCGCCGTCGACCATCCTCGCGACCTGGACGTTTATCCCAACGAATACTTCGCCAGCAATCCTCCGTATCCGCCCTTCAAATTAGTCTTCAGCCAGGACGCGCGCCCTCCTGCGGGTGCATGGGATGAGCATGGTCACGACCTGCTGCCGGATTTGCAGGCGCATCGTTACGTCGGCGATTTCGAGGTGCTCCCCTTCGCGGGCTTCACCAAACCGCATACGCTCGAATTGGACCTGGGAAAGCCATACGACGGTGGACCACTCTGGCTGCTGATGCATGGAGAGATCGAATACTTCAGCGCCACCGGAATGTATGCGGCTGATCAGGCAGGCTTGCAGCCGACGGCGCCTTCCCTGGAAGCGCTTGATGCGAAAGGTAAGTGGGTGCATATTCTCGACGACATGGGCTTTCCCGCGGGTGGCCCGCGTACCATGACTGCCGACTTAAGCGGCAAACTGCCTCCAGGCGCCCGGCGCATCCGCATCACAACCAACCTGCAGATTTACTGGGATAACATTTTGATCAGCCGCACGCCGCAAAATCAAAGCGCGCGCGTGACCTCGATTCCACTGGCAAGCGCCGACCTGCGCTTTCACGGTTTCCCCTTGAAGATCGAAGGCCAACCGCCCGGCAATATTCAATACGTGTATGAGAAGGCCAGTCCCACGGGTCCTTACACTCGTCCGGCTGGAGCTTACACACGTTATGGCGATGTTCTGCCATTGCTGACCGGTCTCGACGATCGCCTGGCCGTATTCGGCTCGGGTGATGAAGTCGCGCTCGATTTCGATCCCTCGAAGATTCCTGCTCCACCAGCTGGCTGGGTGCGCGACTACTTCTACGTCGCTCGGGGCTACGAGAAAGACATGGACTTCTACGCCTACGACTTCGACCGAGTCACCCCGCTGCCCTTCCGCGGGATGGGCGGATATCCGTATCCGGGCAAGTCATTTCCGCTGGACGATTTCCACCTGAACTATCTCCTCGAATACAACACTCGATATATGTCGGGGCACGAAGCGCGAGGCTTCGCTTTCGACTATGACCCTCCCAAGTAGGCACTCGCGTCCTGCGGTTCTCTGCGGAATATTGGCTGCCCTTTGTGGTTAAGAAAGCTGCAAAGAAAGGACGCAAAGGACGCAAAAGCTCGTGAGATCAGGCGGCAGAATCGATTTAATTGTTGACAGTTCTCCGCTGACATAATCCAATACGCCGAGATGGCAACCACAAGCAACTCCACTTCCGCACCCGCTCGCCTGCGACGTACGCTGACCCTCTGGGATCTCATTCTTTATGGCGTCATCGTCATTCAGCCGGTGGCGCCGATGTCGGTCTTCGGGGTGCTCAGCGACCGTGGGCATGGCCATGTCGTCACCACCATCCTCATCGCCATGGTCGCGATGCTTTTCACTGCCATCAGTTATGGCCGCATGGCCCGCGCCTATCCCAGCGCCGGCTCGGCTTTCACTTACGTTGGCCAGGAGATCAATCCCGCGCTCGGCTACGTGACCGGATGGAGCATGGTGATGGACTACATGCTCAACCCCATGATCTGCATCATCTGGTGCAGCCAGCAGGCGCATGTGTTCGCGCCCGGAATTCCTTACGCGGGATGGGCGGTCTTCTTTTTTCTGGTTTTCACCGGCCTGAATATTCAGGGAGTGAAGACTTCTGCCCGGGTGAACACCGGTCTGGCCATAGCCATGGGCGTGGTGATCACAATTTTCTTCGTCACGGCCGCCCGCTATATCTTCGGGCATCCCCATGACGGGGCTGGGTTCTTCACCCGCCCGTTTTACGATCCGCAGATGTGGAACACCGGCGCGGTGCTGGGGGGGACGTCGATTGCCGTGCTGACCTACATTGGATTCGACGGAATTTCCACTCTCTCTGAGGAAGCTGAGAATCCGCGGCGAAACATCCTTTACGCCACGGTGCTCACGTGCCTGGTAATCGGAATTCTCTCGGCCATCGAAGTTTATGCGGCGCAGCTGCTCTGGCCGGCCTCGGAGCCATTCAAGGATATCGACACCGCCTTCACCTTCGTCGCCGGACGCGCCTGGGCTCCGATGTTTGCGATCCTAGGTTTCACCCTGCTGGTAGCCAACTTCGGCTCCGGCATGGGCGCGCAACTGGGCGCGGCGCGCCTGCTCTACGGCATGGGACGAAGCAAGGCGCTGCCGCAATCCTTCTTCGGCGCCATCGATCCCAAGCGCCACGTCCCCCGCAATAATGTGATCTTCGTGGGCGTGGTGGCGCTGATTGGAGCCTTTCTCATCAGTTACGGGTTGGGCGCGGAGATGCTGAACTTCGGTGCGTTGATCGCTTTCATGGGGGTCAATCTCGCCGCGTTCATGCGCTACTTCGTGCGTGGCGAGCAAAAGAAGGTCAGCGACTTTATTCCGCCGGTCGCGGGGTTCCTCATCTGCCTGCTGCTGTGGCTGAACCTGAGCCGCCCCGCAAAAATCGTAGGCGCCATCTGGATGGGGGTCGGCATCGCCTTCGGCGCTATCAAGACCCGCGGTTTCCGCGGCAATTTGATCGACTTCGAACTCCCGCCGGAAGAGGCCTGACGCTCACCGCACCGCCTCCACAAACACCGCCGTTCCGTATGCCAGCACCTCGGTGACGCCCTGCATCACCTCGGTCGCGTCATAGCGGGCGCCCACTACTGCGTTACCGCCCAGCTCAGCGGCGTGTTGCAGCATCAGATCAAAAGCTTCGGCGCGCGTCTTCTCGCACAGGTTAGTCAGCAGGCTGATGTTGCCTCCCAGGATGGTCTGCAGGCCGGCTCCGATCGTCCCGAAAATCGATCGTGAGCGGACCACGATCCCGCGCACCACTCCCAGCGTGCGCACCACACGGAACCCGTCCAGTTCAAATTGCGTGGTCACCATATTGTGGGCCACCATTTTTCCCGGCGCTGTGTAGCTCATTCCCATTGCGGCTGTCCCTTCCTCTGAAAGAACCGGCACAACTCGTCCCGCATAAACTATTCCAATTCCGCCGTAATCACAAATTCCTGCTCCGCAGCGTCATATTGGACCTGAAGCAGGTTCGGGCGGCAACAGACCTGGCAGTCTTCCACATAGGATTGCCGGCGACCGGCAGAGCCGTCCACCTTGGTTGAGTTCCACTCGCCGCACCCGGCGCATTGAAAACCGGATTCCACTCAAATATTGTAGCGGCGGGGGCATGAGGAGAGCATCGTGTCCGAACTCCGCTCTGGAAACTTAGGGCCTGCCGGCGTGGCTCAGAGCAGGCCCTTTTCAGGCCGAAGTGCGACCTTTGGCTCGGCTATGTGTGCACCGCCAGCGATTCCTGTTTCTGCTGTTTGATCGCCAGTGACAAACGCCGGATGCCTTCGCGAATCTTTTCCGGTTGGCCATAGGAAAAATTCAAGCGCAAGTGGCGGCAGGGTTCAACTTCAGATCCGTTGCGGGCGTAAAAGCAATCGCCGGGGACGAAGGCTACATTCTCCCGCAGCGCAGTCCGGAACAACTGATTGCAGTCCATACCCTCGGGCAGCGTGACCCACAGGAACAGTCCGCCCTGCGGGTGAGTCCAGGTCGCTTCGGGTGGGAAATATTCCTTGAGTGACTCCAGCATCACGTCGCGCCGTTCACGATATACCTTGCGGATGAGTTTCACATGTTCATCCAGAAAATTGTCCTTGGCCACTTCATAAGCCACTACCTGGGTGAAAGTCGAGGTGTGGAGATCGGCTCCCTGCTTAAGCTGAACCAGCTTCCCGATCACGTCCGGAGGCGCCACGATCCAGCCCAGGCGCAATCCGGGCGCCAGCGTCTTGGAGAACGTGCTGAGGTAGATCACGTTGCCGATGGAATAACCTTCATCGCGCCGCAGGTTTTCGCGATCAATGACGACCAGCGGCGGCAGGTGCTCGCCTTCGTAGCGCAGTTGTCCATACGGATCGTCCTCGATAATTGGAATGCCATACTTGTCGGCGAGCAAAACCAGTTGGTGACGCCGCCCTTCCGACAGCGTGGTGCCTCCGGGATTCTGAAAGTTGGGCAGAACGTACATGAACTTCGGCCCGGAGCGGAGCTTCTGCTCAAGAAGATCGGTACGCAGGCCATCATCATCGCTGGGCACACTGACGTATTCGGCTCCGTACACATCGAAAGCCTGCAGCGCGCCCAGATACGTCGGGGCTTCCACCAGCACCCGGTCTCCGGCGTTGATAAACAGCTTTCCAATCAGGTCGAGTGCCTGCTGCGAACCAGATGTGATGAGGACGTTTTCCGCCTGCGCCTTGATGCCGTAGCGCGCAATGTGCCGCGCGATCATTTCGCGTAACGGTTCGTATCCTTCGGTAGCTCCGTATTGCAGCGCCAGATGGCCGTTCAACTGGAGCACCCGCCGGCAGGCCTCCTGAAAACGATCGAGAGGAAAAACATCGGGCGCGGGCAGTCCGCCTGCAAAGGAAATGATTTCGGGCCTCTGAGTGATCTTCAGCAACTCGCGGATAGTCGAACTCTTGAGATCCCTGGTGCGCAGGGCATAGCGTGATTTCCACGCAGTAGACACGAGTACCTCCTTCACTTCCTCCCTGAATGTAGCCGGACAGATAACTCCCGGCAGTGATTCCGCACCGGCGGAGGAGTGACGAAAATCACTCGCCAATGTGACTTTCGGTCGGAATGTCGCGATGATTTTGCCCCGGCGGGGAAGCCTTTTTACGCCATATACTGTGAAGCCGTATTCCCGCTCCCCGGAGGCACACTTGATCCGCCTGATAGCAATCACCCTTCTGCTTGCCACCGGTTTGTACGCCGTTGCCGGCGAGCCTCCATCCCCGCCGGCCTATGGCGTTCGCCTGCAGAACACCTGGATTCCCATGAACGACGGCATTCGTCTGGCCGCAGTTTTGTTCATGCCTGACGGGGCAAAGCCGGGCGAGAAATTTCCTGCGATTCTCGAGTACCACCCCTATCGCAAAGACGACGCCACCCTCACACGCGACTACCCGCTCTACACTTACTTCGCCCGCCGCGGCTACGTGTGCGCACGCGTGGACATTCGTGGCTTCGGCTCCAGCGAAGGCGTTCCCACCGACCGCGAATATTCCGAACGGGAGCAGCTGGACGGATTGCAGATCATCCACTGGCTGGCCACGCAGAGCTGGTCGAACGGCAACATCGGCATGATGGGGATCTCCTGGAGCGGCTTTAATTCCATGCAGCTGGCCATGCGCAATCCGCCGGAGCTCAAGGCGATTCTCGCGGCGGATGCCACTGCCGAACTGTTCCACGACGACGTCCATTACATGGACGGCATGGCGCACATTGACGAGTTCGAGCTGAACATGGACATGGCCCCGGGTATGACCGGGGCTCCTGACTACACCCTTGACGAAAGCGTCCTCGGGCCCCGCTTTGACGCTCCCCCGTGGTCGTTGCTCTACCTGCAGCATCAGCACGATGGACCGTTCTGGCGCAGCCCGGTGCGGCCGCTTAGCGAAATCAAGATCCCCAGCTTCTTGATCGGTGGCCTGCAGGACGGCTACCGCGACAGCATTCCCGACATGCTGATGCAGTGCAAAGCGCCGATCAAAGCGATCATGGGGCCGTGGAACCACACCTTCCCGCACGATGCCGACTACGGGCCAAGAATTGAGTGGCGCGCCGAGGCCGTGCGCTGGTGGGATTACTGGCTCAAGGGAAAGGATACCGGCGTCCTCCAGGATCCGCGGCTGGTGATCTACATGCAACATTGGCATCCGCCGGACCCCAATTTGCCAGAGGTCCCCGGCGAGTGGCGCAGAGAAGATGTCTGGCCGCCACCGGAAGCCAGGAACACGATGTTCTTTCTGCAAGATAACCACACGCTGGCTGATTCCCCGGCGCAAATGACAACGCATCAGCTTAAATATGTTCCGTCGATCGGAGTGGAGGCTGGCTTCTGGTGGGGAGAACTGCTCACCGACGTGCGTCCAGACGACGCCTTCAGCCTGGTCTACGATTCAGCTCCACTGCAGGAAGATCTCGCCATTCTGGGCAGGCCACATGTCTCGCTGCAGGCTTCGGCGACCGCACCGCTGGCGGATTGGTTCGCCCGCCTCTCGGATATAGCTCCGGACGGCTCCGTCACGCAGATCACCGGAGCCGGATTGAACGGAGCGCAGCGTGATTCAATGAGTGATCCGCACGATCTCGAACCGGGTAAAGTTTACCCGCTCGAAATCGAAATGCACGTGACTTCCTGGGTGTTTCCCAAAGACCACCGCATCCGCCTGGCGATCTCCAACGCGCAGTGGCCGATGATTCTCCCCACTCCCTATGCCATGACCACCTCGCTCGAACTCGGCGGCAGCGAAGGATCGCGCTTCATGTTGCCTGTCGTGCCAGTGCATGGCGCGCCTGTCGCGCCATTTCCGCCGCCGCAACCCTCCGAGCAGCGAAAAGACATCACCACCTCAGGCGAGCTTTGGCCGGGCACATGGACCGCCACTCGTGACGAAGTTCACCAGAAAACCACAGTGCATTGGCACGGGCAAACTGAAGAAGACTATCCGTGGGGCAAGGAGACCGACTACGAAAGCCTGACCTACGACGCCGATGACCTACATCCAGATGTCAGCGCCGTTCAGGGCGAAGCCAAAACCGTCTTCGAATTGAAAGGCCGCGTTCTGACATGGCAGGGGCATCTCTCGGTCACAACCGATCAAAAGAACTTCTATTACAAGTACACCCGTGAATTAATGAAAGACGGCCGGATGGTCAAACAAAAGACCTGGCAGGAAACGATCGCCCGAGACCACCAATGAAGCGCCCGAGGTTTTGGCCAAAGGCCGAAGGCTGATAACTAAAAGCCGGTTCACCCTTCCCACACGAACGCGTCAAACACGCGCTTGGTATCGAATCCCAGGCGCAGGTAGAGGTCGACGGCGCGGGTGTTGGCCTCAGTCACGGTGAGTGACAAAAGAGAGAACTTTCTTAGCCGCAGGTTTTCCGCCGTGGTTTCCATCAGCGCCTCGCCAATCCGATGCGAGCGATACTCTGGCAGCACACACACCTGAGTCACGTGGCCAACGTCGTGCCGCACTCGCGAGCATAGAATCAGCCCCACCAGGCTCCGCGTCCGCCTGTGCAACGCAACAAAAGATGATTCGGGATCGAACGTTCCGCATCCCGGAAAGCGCACGATGTTATTCAGAAAGCGCAATGAGCCGCTCAGAGTGCGGTATTGGTCGTTGATCTCCGAATCCACGTGCCCGCGGTAAGCTGCGGTAATCGTGGCCGCGGCCGATTGGTAGTCCTGCTCACTCCAGCGCCGAATTTCAATATCCGGATGTAACAGGAGCGGCGGCTTGACCGCGGTACCCAGCGGCAGCACCATAAACAACCGCGCGTGCCGCTGGAAGCCTTGCTCCACAAACGGCCGGGAAACGACACCCGCTTCATGCACCAATAACTGCGCTTCCACGCGATGGATGCCGGGAGATTGCTGCAGCGTCTCGATGACGTGTGTGAGCAATCGGGATTCGACTTCGCGCGGATCGGAAGGCCGGCCACCGTTGGCGACGAACAAGTCGCCGATTACCCCCTTGCTGCCTTCGTAGACGAAAAACGAATATCCAAACACGCGGCCTCTATCCACGGCTGCGTAACCGGGGAGAATCTTGGCATCCACGTAGCGCAGGATCATATCCGCCGACCCGGTGTAATCCCAGGAGAGTAGATTTGACCACACCTCAGTCTCGCTCTCGAGCAGAGCACGCAGGTCGAGCGAGGAAAAATGCCTGAGATCGAGAATTTCCACCCGGAGCTCCTGGAGGGGCGGCGCAAGCGTTAACGCCTGCAGGCCATGAAACATGGAGTGTAGTTGCTCGACTAGGGGGGAGGCAAACCCGAGGAATAAGGAGAATACACAACACGGCGCGTTCTGGAAGGCCGTACCTGCTCGGAAATGCACGCGCTGGCCTGGCGCTGTCCGGCCGCCACCCAGTAATAGTCCATACCCTGCGGAGCAAAACTGCCCAGATAAGAAACCCGGCGTCCGGTCACGAGTTTGGCAATTTCGACCTGGCTTCCCTCCGGCGCCACCAGGAGATGCTCCCCGGATGGCACCTGCCCCAACTCATATCGCTCAATCGTCTGATTGCGATAAAACGCCAACCCAAACTCCATTTCGCGAGAGATCCGAAACGCTGCCAGCGGCAGAGGCTTCGTCTCCACATGGCTGAGTTCCGCGGCCAGCGGCCGCGCAGAGAGAGTGCTGTCCAGCGCAGGGCTGCCACGACGGAGCGTGGCAGCAACCGCCAATACCACCGGCACCAGCGTAACGAAGCGCAAACCTTTCCATCCCATTTGCAATCTCAGCGTCGCTACGATTCCGATTGCCAGCACGCCCGCCAGCGAACAGGAAATTATGGACGCCCTGCCCCAGGGCATGTGATGCTGCAAAATGACGTACTGAATCATCAGCGCCGGAACTAACAAAGACGCTACGACGACGGCGTGCGCTACGACCAGCATCCCGGAAGGCCGTTCGTTCCCGCTCAGCCGTTCCCGCACGTACTCAGCCAGCAAAAGTGTTCCCGCAGGCAGAGCCGGCACAATATAGCCTGGCAGCTTCGATTGAGAAATAGAAAAGAACAGCACCGGAACCACCAGCCAGATCACAAGAAATACGTTGAAGGCGCTTTCCGAGCGCAGCATCTCACGCTTCTCGGACCACCATACTCGAACACTCTGGCTCAACGCCGCCAGCGCAAATACGGCCCATGGCATCAATCCCAGAACGACAACGGGGATGTAGTACCAGAACGGCTCTTTGTGGCGATAAAGATTGCTGCCAAAGCGCGCCAGATTGTGTTGCAGAATGAAGATTCGGAAAAATTCTGGATTCCTTATCTGCACCGCAAAATACCAGGGGAACGCGATCGCGCAAAACAGCAGGACGCCGGGGGCCCAAAGCGTTCGCCGGATCAGTCCATAATCTCCCTTGGCTGCAGCGAAGATCAGCACGATCAAGCCCGCCAATAAAAGCGCCACCGGCCCCTTCGCCAGCGATGCCAAGGCCAGCGCAACGTAACTCAGCGCCAGTAATGCTTTGGATCCACTTTCGTACCACCCATACCAGGCCAGCAAAGCCATAGCCAGCATCGCCGTCAGAGGCATATCGGTCGACGCAGCGCGCGCGAATCCGATCACACCCGCGGCCGAAGCTGTGATCAGCGCGCCATCCAGGTGATATCCCGGGCGAAGGCGCCGCAGAAAAGCATACACCGCCACTACCATCAGCGTGGCATCCAGCGCGGAGGGCAACCGCGCCGCCCAGTCGCTCACTCCGAAGATGCTGTATGCCAGCATCGCCTGCCAGTAGTACAAGGGCGGCTTCTCGAGCCATGCCGAACCGCCTAGAGTGGGAGTAATCCAGTCGTGGCGCGCCAGCATTTCCCGCGCGACCTGCGCATAGCGCGGCTCGTCGGCTCCTACCAGTCCGAAGTAAGCGAGTCCAAAGAAAAACAGGAATCCGCAGAAGCCGGCCAGCAGCAGCCCGTCTGTAAGCAGGCGAGAACCCGAGCCTGTCTCGAATTGTCTTTGTGGAGTGATGATCTTCGATTGCCGCTGAACCAATCAACAGTCAGGCTATTGTACTGAAGGATGCGACCGCAGCTGCTCGACCACTCTGGCCACGGCCATAGCTAACGGACCTTCGACTGAGCAGCCACTGGCACATTCATGGCCGCCCCCGCCGAATCTTGCCGCCACCTCGGCCACATTGAGCTGGCCCTTGCTGCGCAGACTCACCCGAAATCCGGCGTTGGGCATCTCGCGAAAGAACACCGCCACCTCCACATCCTGAATGGAGAGCACGTAGTTTACCAGCCCTTCGCAATCTTCTTCGCGGGCGCCCGCCCGCTCCATTTGCTCACACGTCACCCAAATCCACGCCAGTGAGCCCTCACGGTGCAGATTGGAGAGCGCTGACCCCAGCAGACGCATCTTGGCGGTGGAATGACCAAAATATATGTGGCGTGCGCAGCGCACCGGGTCGGCTCCCGCTAACACCAGTTCCCGCGCCAGCTCGAAGGTGTGCTCATTGGTGCCTTCGAACATGAATGAACCGGTGTCGGTGAGCACCGCGGTATAAAGACAAGTTGCCATCTCCGGCGAAATCTTGACCCCGGCTTCCCGCGCCAGTCTGTACACCATCTCCGCCGTAGCCACCGCCTTGGGATCAATCCAGTTCACATGGGCAAACGGGCGGCCGCTCAGGTGATGATCGATGCTGATGAGGAAGCGGTCTTCCAATCCCTGCAGTCGAGTGCGCTGGATGCTGTCGCATTCCAGGATGATAGCCGCCTCATATTTACCGTTCACCCGCTCCGCTGCGATCACCGTCTCGGCAAACGGCAGCGGCTTGTAGATTCTGGGAACGCCGTCTCGCAGAACTACTTCCGCTTCTTTGCCCATGGAGCGCAAAACCTGGCAGCAGGCCAGCGCCGAACCGACCGCGTCGCCATCCGGCCGGGCGTGTGAGGTCAGCAGGAACTTGTTGCGCTGCTCGATATGCTTGAGTACTTCCTTCAACACGGCCTACTTCCTTTTCTTCTTGCCACGATGCAAAAGTTCGTCGATTCGCGCCTGATATTTTTGCGATCGGTCCAACTCAAAAAACAGCTCCGGCGGCCGGCGCAGATGCAAACGCTCCGCCACCTCGTGACGAACAAAACCCAGCGCCGCGACTAGCCCCTCCATCGTGCGCGCCGCTTCGCCATCGTCTCCCTCCACCACTACCAGAACCCGCGCGGAACGGGAGTCTTCCGCCAGCACCACGCTGCTTACGTTAACCAGGCCAATGCGCGGGTCCGCAAGTTCGCCTTCGACAATGGTCTCAAGCTCCTCGCGCAGGGCTTCCGCCAGTCTTTCCCGATGGTATTTTTGCCCCCGCCGCTCCAATGATTTTCCCTCAGAGTAAAACGGATGAGAATATCAGAAAATCAGCCTCGGGTCTGCCTGCCGCGAAGCCACGGAAGGTACTTCAGTTTGGCAGATATAGCCGGCGGCATCGTGCCCGGCGGAGGAACGCCCCGCAGTTCATACCCGCCCAACATCACAAGAATTCTACGAATGAATCGGCGATATCGGCGCCGCCGTTGTTCGCAATCCGCGTGGCCTGGCGCTCCACGTTCTTCATCAACCCGTCCAGGTAGTCGCGCGAATCGGAAACACTGACCACCCCCAGCGTAGCCCGGTTCCACAAACCGCTGGCGTCCAACTCCGCAACCGCTACGTTGAAATGCGCCCGCAGCTTGTCCTTGAGGCTGCGAACCACTTGCCGTTTATCTTTCAGGGATTGCGCCGCTTCGATATGCACTTCGAGAGTGAGAAAGGCAATCATGCAGAACAGTGGTCAGTGGCCAGCACGTCAGGCTCAATTGTCCCGACTGACGAAACAAACAGCCAGCCCACAGGCACCGAAGCGCGCTTCAGAAAGAATCCGGCTACGCGATTAACTCGTGCCCTTCCCTGGTTCCACTGACAACTATCCACTGACTACTGGCAACTGTATCTACGCGATCACTTCCGCAGCGATCTTCTCCGTCACAAACGCCTCAATCACGTCTCCGACTTTGATGTCGCCGTAGTTGGCGATGGAGATGCCGCACTCCATGCCGTTGCGTACTTCGCTGGCATCGTCTTTGAAGCGGCGCAGAGAGCCAACTTTGCCCTTGAAGATCACCACGTTATCGCGCAGCAGGCGCACTTCGGAGTCGCGCTTAATGATGCCGTCGGTCACGCGCGAGCCCGCCACGGTTCCGACCTTGGGGATGCGGAAAGTTTCGAGCACTTCGGCCCGGCCCTGGTAAGTTTCCTTGATGGTGGGTTCAAGCAAGCCGCTCATGGCCCGCTTGATCTCATCCTGCAGCTCGTAAATGATGGAGTGCAGGCGAATATCGACTTTCTCCTGTTCCGCCAATTCCTGCGCCTTACGCTCCGGGCGAACATTGAAACCGATGATGATGGCATTCGACGCCGAAGCCAGCAACACGTCGCTTTCGGTGATCGCGCCCACTCCAGTGCGCAGCACCTTGAGCCGGACTTTGTCGCTCGACAGCTTGGACAGCAGATCGCTGAGCACCTCGACCGAGCCGCCCACATCGCCCTTCAGAATGATGTTGAGCTCTTTTGTCCCGGCTGTTTTCATCTGCTCGGCCAGGCCCTCGAGCGACACGCGGGAACTCTTGGCCAGAGCGGCTTCCCGGGCCTTTTGCTCACGATAGTCGGAGATGCCGCGCGCCTTATCGCGGTCCGCCACCACCAGGAACTGGTCGCCCGCTTGCGGCAACCCCTCCATGCCGAGAATTTCCACCGGAGTCGACGGCGGCGCTTCCTCCAGCGAGTTGCCGCGATCGTCCAGCATGGCGCGTACTTTGCCATACACGTTGCCCACGACAAAGTTATCGCTGTTGCGTAGCGTGCCGTTCTGCACCAGAACCGTTGCCACTGGCCCCCGGCCGCGGTCCAGTTTGGCTTCGAGAACCACGCCCGTAGCCGGACGGTCCGGGTTGGCCTTCAATTCCTGCAGATCGGCCACCAGGCAGATCATTTCCATCAGCAGATTCAAATTGGTTTTCTGCTTGGCGGAGACGTCCACGAAGACTGTGGTTCCGCCCCACTCTTCCGGCATCAGGCCGCGGTCCGCCAACTGCTTCTTGACGCGTTCCGGCAGCGCGTCCGGCTTGTCAATTTTGTTGACCGCCACAATGATCGGAACCTCAGCGGCGTGAGCGTGATCGATCGCCTCAAGGGTCTGTGGCATCACGCCATCGTCGGCAGCGACCACCAGCACCACGATGTCGGTCGCCTTGGCGCCGCGCGACCGCATGCGTGTAAACGCTTCGTGACCGGGCGTGTCTAAAAATACGATTTGACGGCCATACGCCGGCGACTGCGTATCCTGAATGGTGACTTTGTAGGCGCCGATGTGCTGCGTAATGCCGCCCGCCTCGCCGCCGGCCACATCCGTCGAGCGGATGGAATCAAGCAGAGTGGTCTTGCCGTGATCCACGTGGCCCATGATGGTGACCACTGGAGGCCGCGGCACCCCCTCCGAGGCTGTGCCTTCCTCTCCGACGGAAGCCTCGGAGACATCTTTGGCAGCCTGCTCTTCAAAAGTGATCACATTGGTGTCGGCCCCGAAGAAGCGCGCCATCTCGCTCGCTAGTTCGGCATCAAGCGTCTGATTGACGGTGGCAAATACTCCGCGGGTGAGCAGGCGGCCGATTAAATCTTTGGCCCGGATGCCGAGCTTTTCCGCCAGATCTTTTACGCTGATGCCCTCTGTAATAGTGATGCTGCGCGTAATCGGCTGCGGCTCATTCGAGAGAGTCAGGCGCGGCGGCGGAACGAAGCCCTTCATCGGGCCTTCCTTCACCCCGCGTGGAACATAACGCTGGCCGGGCCGGCGCGACGGCGCACCCGGACGGCTCCCGGGACGAACCGGACCGGGCGGCGGACCTCCAGGTCCCACGCCGATGGGACGTACGCCCGTGGGCGACTGCCGCGTCGGATGCATGGGCCGGCGCTCTCCCGGACGCATTGTAGGACGCGCGCCCGGTGGTGCCGCGCCTGGGCGCGGACGCTGAAAGATGGGCTGGCCGGGAACCGGACGCCCAGGCACGGGACGCGCCGGCGCTCCCGTTCCTGCCTGCGCCGTCGGAGCCGCTGGCCGTATGGGTGCCTTGTAAACCGGACGCGGCCCGGTCTGCGGCACGATCATGCGTGGCGGCAGGCCTTGGGTTCGCGCCGGCATTTCCGGTGCCGCCGGCCGCACTGCAGCCGGAGCTGAAGCCTGAACAGAAGGAGCGGCCGGGGCCGCGCTGGCAGACGCCGGCGCAGGGCTCTGACTCATCGCAGGCGGAGCCACCGGAGGCGCAGCCGGACGGACCACCACACTCGGCGTCACAGCAGGCGGCGCTGAAGGAGGCACGGGTGGCGTGATACTAGGCGCAGCCGCCCCTGGCGCAGGCGCAACAATCCGTGGGGCTGCGGGGCTCGCGGGAACAGGCGCTACGGGCGCCACAGGTGCCTTTACTACCGGAGCAGCTGCGGGTTTGGTCTCAACCGCCGCAGGCGCTGCCGTGGGCCGGGCAGGAGGTGCGACTGGAGTTGGGGCGGCTTGCTGCTTGCGGATCGCGTTCAGAACATCGCCAGGGCGGGAAATATGGGAGAGATCGATCTTGGTCTTGATCTCGTCAGCTCGGCTGACTCGCGACGGCTTGGCTGCGGCTTGCGCTTCTCCAGCGGCTGCGCGGAAGTGCGCCCGCACCTTCTCCGCTTCATGCTCCTCAATCGAACTGGAGTGCGTCTTCTTTTCGGTAACTCCAACCAATTCCAGCACCTCAAGAAGCGCTTTGCTCTTAACTTCCAGTTCTCTGGCCAGATCGTTGATTCGAATCTTGCTCATCCGCCCCCGTTTCCTCCGAACTTTCCCGCTCAGTCTTTCATAGCAACCTCACGGTTCACAGTTTCCCTTGCGCACTACTTGTTTTCCTCAGAAGACGCCGCTTCCTCCGCGGGTTCTGCGGCCGGGATTTCCGCTTCACTCGCGGAAACTTCTACTTCTGTCTCGCCACCGACTTCCGCCGCGCCTTCGGCGCTTTCTGCTGCCGGTTCTTCCACCGCCGCTTCGCCGGCGGCTGCCTCGGCCTCCGCTTCCGCTCCGAGCGCGGCCACCTCACCGGTTTCGAGAGCGGCAAAATATTCGCTCACTGCCAGGCTGATTTTCTCCACCGTTTTGGGCCCGATGCCGTCGATCGCTTCCAGCTGCTCCGGCGTCATATCCGCCAGCGCTTCCACCGTAGTCACGCCCGCCGCGCTCAGCTTTTCGATCAACCCTTCACCCAGTCCAGTGACATTTTCCAACGGGGTGGAAACCGGCGTCACCAGCTGCGACATCTGCTGTTCCACCTCCTGCCGCTTCTCTTCCTCGCTCTTGATGTCGATCTTCCAGCCCAGAAGTTTGGCCGCCAGGCGAACGTTCTGCCCCTTCTTGCCGATCGCCAGCGACAGCTGGCTGTCATCCACCACCACTTCCAGATGTTTATCCGCGGCATCGATCACGGTCACGCGGCTCACCTTCGCCGGCTGCAACGCCTTCTCCGCAAAAGTGACCGCATCCTCGTGGTACTCGATGATATCGATCTTTTCCCCGCGCAACTCGCGAATGATCGACTGCACCCGCATGCCCTTCATGCCCACGCAGGCGCCCACCGCGTCCACGTCCTTGTCTTTCGACATGACTGCAATCTTGGTGCGCTCCCCCGCCTCACGCGCGATCGCCCGAATCACCACCGTGCCATCGTAAATTTCCGGCACTTCCGTCTGGAACAAGTGCTGCACCAACTCCGGCGCGGCCCGCGATACCACCACTGCCGGCCCTTTCGAGGCCCGCTCCACCCGCGCGATCACTACGCGCACCCGCTCTCCGATGGCAAACGATTCCAGCCGCGATTGCTCCTTGCGCGGCATGCGCGACTCCGCCTTGCCGATATCAAAAATGACATCCGGCCCCTCGACCCGCTTCACCGTGGCGTTGACAATCTCCCCCACCCGCCCGATGTACTCGTTGTAAACCGTGTCCCGCTCCGCCTCGCGCACCTTCTGAAAGATGACCTGTTTCGCCAGCTGCGCCGCAATCCGGCCCAGAATCCCTTCGGTGGGCTTGGGAATCTGCAACTCCCCGCCAATTTCCACCTTGGGATCGACCTTGCGCGCATCATCCAGCGTGACCTGCAGCAGCGGATCTTCCACCTGCTCCGGATTCTCCACCACCGTCTTGACCGCGAAGGCGCGAATCTTGCCCGTGTCCTTGTCCAGCTCCGCCCGCAAATTTTCCTGCGTCTTGTAGTACTTGCGCGTAGCCACAACAATGGCGTCTTCCACCGCGCTGACCACAATCTGCGGATCAATTCCCTTTTCCCGGCTCAGGGCGTCGATCGTGTTATAAAGCTCACTCGCCATAAATTAAGAGTTCCAGATCCTAAAATTCCGGCACCAGATTGGCCTTCTCCACATTCCCCAGCTCAATCTGCAGTTTCTGCGGCGCCTCATCGCCCGCCCGCGGCTTCTTGCGCGGCGGAGCCACATCCAGCGTCAAATGACCATCCTGAAAACTCTCCAGGCGGCCTTCAAAGTGCCGATTCCCGTTTACCGGTTCGCGCGTCGTTAGCTTCACCCGGCTGCCGGTAAAGCGCTCGTAATCCGCCGCCCGGCTCAGCTTGCGATCCAGTCCCGGCGACGAAACTTCCAGCGTGTACGACCCGCCGGGGACCACATCTTCCACGTCGAGAATCGTGCCCACTTCGCGGCTCAGGTTGGCGCAATCTTCGTGTGTCACCCCGCCGGCTTTGTCGATGTAGATGCGCAGCATGCGGGCTTTCCCGCCTCCACGCATCTCTACTTCCACCACCTCCAGCCCGCTGGAGGCCGCCACCCGGTCTACGATCTCGCGCACTCGCTCGAGCTCAAATGCCATTCTTCCAATAACTTGCGGCTCTGGTGTGCAGTCGCGAAAGCTCCCCAAACTAAAATGTGGGCTTGCGCCCACTGGTGTGCTTCGCCAAAATCTGGTACTTACACAACAGTTTCCAAACATCAATATACGCCGCTTGGGGGCAAAAAACAAACCGCGCAACAGGAAAAGCCGCAGCTGGCTGCGGCTTGCAGTCGAACCAAAATCAGCGAAAATTCGGCCGGCCCAGTAGCCTATCTCCAGCTTACATGGGGACAGCCGCCCCGAACTGTCCGCCGGAGCGTAGCTCCGCTGCATTTAATAGCCGAAGGCTCCTGCCCTGCAATCAACCTCGCCATTGTCATTCCGAGCGTAGCGAGGAATCTGCTTCTTGCCGGCGGACCAAAACAGCAGATTCCGCACCGGCTGAAGCCGCTCCCGAAATCCCGAGCCAAGCCGAGGGAGCTCAGACCTGCTATCTCCCTCCGCCCTAGCGGCCGAGCAGCAAAAGAATAGAGCCCACCGCGCAAGCCGTGGAAAAAGCTAATCGACCGACAAGCCCCAGCGGGCCTAATAAAGCCCCGCCCCAAAACGCCCAGATTCGTGCCGCCGTTCCATTGCGGGAGAGATCACCACCTATTCCCTCTTCGGGACGCCCCTCCCAAAACCTTGTCAAGCCCCCAACAACCCCCAATTCCCCCCAACCCGCTGATTCCGCTCCCAAAAGAAACTTCCAAACCGTGTCTCACTTCCCCTCGAAAATTGCTATCCTAAGATTAGAGAGCAGAATCAGGCGCGGGCACCCTCCGCGCCTTTTACTTTTGGCTGGGACAGCCCAATTCCCTTTTGTAATCGGCCTGTGAGCATCCATGGAAAAAAACTTTGTATTCGCACCTGCTTCCCTTGGGCGCGACCTCCACAAGGAGGGCGAACGCCTTGCCCAACTCACCAAACGCAAAGGCGAACTTGCCGAACTGGCTTTCATTCTCAAAGCCGCCAGCTTGGGACTCATCGTTTCCAAACCCTACGGCGATAGCTTCCTTTACGACATGATCGTCGAGAGCGGCGGCGGCCTGCGAAAAATTCAGATCAAGTCCAGCTTCCATTCAAACGGCCCCGGCCACTCGGTCTCACTGGTCAGAGAGAAAGACAAAGACCGCCTCACCCCATGGTATGCGGAGGGTGACATCGACTTTCTGGCCGTATACGTTGTACGGCATGACGCTTGGTACATCATTCCCGTCCAGGCCATCAAGGGCATGAAGTCTTTGCGCCTTTACCCGATTCCTCCAAAAAAGAAAAACGGCGGTCGCTACGAGATTTACCGCGAAGCTTGGCACCTGATCTCCGCGGCTCGCGAACCCCCAACACCACCGGGGAAATTGCCGGCGGAGCAGCGACCGCCGGAAGCGCAATCCCGGGATGACCCTGAATAATCTGCAACACCCCTTCGCCGATTCGGCGCGGTGGGGACATTCTTTCACGCTCTGGCCCGATCCCTGCCCGGCAATATTTGTCTAATCTGACCGCCGTCTCTAGAATAGAAATTACTCTTCGCGGCTGAGAAAACTATGATTCATTTTCCGGTTCCTGAGGCTCTCACTTTCGACGACGTGTTGCTGTTGCCCGCCCGCTCCGACGTGGTGCCGGCGCTGGCCAATACCCAGACCCAGCTCACGCGCAATATCCGGCTGAACATTCCCATCCTCAGCGCCGCCATGGACACCGTCACCGAGTCGCACATGGCCATCGGCCTGGCGCAGCAGGGCGGAGTCGGAATCATTCATCGCAACCTCACCATCGATCAACAAGCCAACGAAGTCGACAAAGTGAAGCGTTCCGAGAGCGGCATGATCGTCGACCCGGTCACCATGTCGCCCGACGCCAAGGTTTCCGATGCTCTGGAAGTCATGCGCCAGTACAAGATTTCCGGGGTTCCCATCACCCAGAATGGAAAGCTGGTGGGCATTCTCACCAACCGCGACCTGCGCTTCGAAACCCGCTTCGACATTCCCATCAGCAAAGTCATGACCAAGGAAAAGCTGATTACCGTGCCGGTGGGAACGACGCTCGAGGAGGCGGAGAAAATCCTCCATGAGCACCGCGTCGAGAAGCTGCTGGTCGTCGATAAAAGTTACAACCTGAAAGGCCTGATTACAGTAAAAGATATCCAGAAGAAGCTGAAGTATCCGAATGCGGCCAAGGACTCGCAGGGCCGGCTCAGAGTCGCGGCAGCCATTGGAGCCACCGGCGATTTCCTGGAGCGGGCGCAGGAGCTGGCAAAAGCCAAAGTCGATTTGCTGGCGATCGATAGCGCTCATGGCCACTCCACCCGGGTGTTGGAAGCGGTGAAGCTGGTGAAATCCAAGCTGCCGGAAGTGGATCTCATCGCAGGAAATGTCGGCACCTTCGACGGCGCCTGCGAATTGGCGCGGGCTGGAGTCGACGCCGTGAAAGTGGGCATTGGGCCCGGATCCATCTGCACCACGCGCGTGGTCACGGGCGCGGGAGTCCCGCAAATCACCGCCATCGCCGAGGCCTATCGCGCCACCAAGGATGCCGGCGTTTCGGTGATTGCCGACGGCGGCATCAAATACTCCGGCGACATCACCAAAGCCCTGGCCGCAGGTGCCGCCGCGGTGATGATCGGTTCGCTCTTCGCCGGAACCGACGAAAGCCCGGGCGAGCTCATCCTCTATCAAGGACGAACTTTCAAGTCCTACCGTGGCATGGGATCGCTCGGCGCAATGGCCACCGGCAGCGCCGGCAGTGAGCGCTATTTCCAGAACACCGACGGTGACGCTTCCACCGCCATGCCCGTGGCCGGCGATGACCCCAACCGCCTGGCCAAACTCGTCCCCGAAGGCATCGAGGGCCGCGTCCCCTATCGCGGCTCGATCAGCCTGATTGTGCACCAGATGGTGGGGGGAGTGAAGTCGGGCATGGGTTATTGCGGTTGTGGCAGCATTCCGGAACTGCAGCAGAAGGCGCGTTTCGTGCGCATCAGCGTAGCCGGATTGCGGGAGAGTCACGTGCACGATGTCGTCATCACCCGCGAAGCGCCCAATTACGCGGTCGAATAAGTCATCCGATGAGGCCACGTCGATTGTTCGAATCCGCCGGGGAAGCTGGCGCTTGACTCCGGAGCAAAAGCAAGAAGTCAAAGTCTGGATTGCGGCTGGACTTTGGATGGTGGTGATCGCGATCGAATCGACGGATTACCTCTCCGCCGAACACACCAGCCGCTTCCTCTATCCCCTCCTGCATTTTCTGTTCAACATCAGTCCCGCGCGTTTCCTGATCGTGCATCATTACCTGCGGAAAACGGGCCATTTTACCGGGTATTTCATTCTGAGCGTTTTGTTGTTTCGGGCGTGGAAGGCAACGCTGCGGATGCCGGCGGCCTGGGCAACGCGCTGGGCCGCGATCGCATTCTTTATGACAGCCCTGGTAGCAAGTTTGGATGAGTGGCACCAGACCTTTCTGCCCTCGCGAACCGGAACCTTCCGGGATGTAGTACTGGACAGCGCAGGGGCTCTGACGGCGCAGTTACTGATTTATCTCTATTGGCGAAAACATCAGATTCCACGGACGAGGGCCTCCGGGGCGGCGTGATGCGTAAAACCCTCAGTACATGGCGTCATACTTGGTGACTTCCCACCCTCCGCCTTTATTCTCAAGGGTAACGGAGAACAACTCTTTGTAAGTGCCCGGCGTGGCGGGGTTGCTGCGGCGTTTGCCGCGGTAGTGCAGGATGCGCAGCGGCGGATCATCTTCCCAGTCAACCAGATTCCAGGAAAGCAAAGGATGCTTGGTCTCGGAGTCGCAGATGAAACGGGCGTACTTCTTGCGATAATCTTTCTCCCAGGCCGCCAGTTCTTCCTCGCAGCGGCCATCGCGCATTGCATCGAGATAGTGGTTGGCAAGGCGTTCGGAAGTGCGATCGCGGAAGGGGTTCAGCGAGATGGAGTTCGGTGTGCCGGAGAGCGGATCCACGTCCTCGGAGCGGGACAAGACGGGACCCTGGTTATTCAGCCATATAAGGTAGCCGAAAAAGACTGCCAGAATCAGCACTCCGGCGCTCACGGCAATGGCGATTTGTGTGCGAGAAAACTCCATTCTAATGAGAGTTTATCCGGCAGGGAAATTCAGGGTAGATTACGGTGGTGACTTGAGGGGACATGTACGGAGGAGTTGTTGTACGGGAGGGGCGGGGCAGCTACCGCAAGGTAGGTCGATGTGGACGCGATAGGGCCGCTATTGCGTCATTGGTGCTGTGATTCTGGCTAAGGCTTCTTGCTGGGAAACGCGCTTAATCGCGAGGTAATAATCAAAGACCTCGGTTATCCGGTGATCCTCGGATTCGATCCAGGTAATTACTTTTACATTCCCGACCTGCCCTGCGGGAAATCCTTGCATGCAAAGCGAGTTGTATTGCGCCTTTTCGTCCGTCTTGAATTTCAATCTGGCCTCTGCAAATTTATCCCCATTGGGCCAGTAAATCTCAATAACTTGCACGAAGTTCTTGCCGATTTCCTCGGCAGATGGAAGCCACATACTAAAAATAAACCAGTCCTTAGGAATCACGAGATTTGGGGGTACTTCTTTTGGTGCGTCTGGCCCTGGCGATATCTCAAGCGCTATATCCATATTTGCCATAACAGTGATGAGCGAGTGCACTCCATGTTTATCGATAATGACTTTTTCGCAGGCGCATGTAGCGAGGAATTTCATACGAAAACAGGCCCCTCGATCTTGGAGACGAAATTCTGAGCTCCAACCTGTGGCGCGACCCAAACTTTGGCTTGGAATGGCCAGTCGTACACAAATCCAGCCTTTATTAGTTGCAACCATGGATTCCAATCTACTGGGGCATGCCTAGCCCTACTGAACCACGGAACTCCAGCCTGAATCCAACTCTGACGTAACCGTGCATGGGACGCCCTGGCGTCATCAAACCCGAACTCTGTTCCGCAGCTTGGGCAAATGCTGAAATTCTCAGGTGGTTCCGGCAAATCGGGAAATGCACATACGGGACAAATGTAAGCCATACGAGCCTCCCTAGAATATTCTCCGACACTCGACAAAGAAGTAGCAAACGTTGAAAGGATACCCATGATTTTCTGGCTTTGCCAGAAAATACGTCATTACGAAGCCATTCTGACCAAGCACTCCAAACTCTCTTGAGATCAGATCATATCGTACAATGTCTCCTTGTGGCCTTCGACATTGGAACGTCGTAATGCGTCGTTTGCCCGTCAGAAACTTGTCTGCCAGTGCTTCATATGCAAGCTCGCTTGGACAAGGAAATTCCGCACACCGGGTAATGTGCTTATCGAAATGTTCCGTTCGCTTGTAGGCGTGTTCAAATGGCACGGCCTGAAATGATACATTGGCCCTGCTCCGAACACGAAAGCC
>Ga0335078_10001363_pt1 | contig 37061 bp, 27 predicted proteins | sample Lox_Sample_32_FD_206711 | JGI IMG/M metagenome (GOLD analysis project Ga0335078, IMG submission 206711) | Soil microbial communities from Loxahatchee National Wildlife Refuge, Florida, United States - Lox_Sample_3.2 | ecosystem: Environmental > Terrestrial > Soil > Wetlands | place: USA... | reverse complement strand
TGACGTTCCCCGGCTGTCGGGCCGCTGCTCCAGCTTGATGGTGCGCAACCCCAGCCGCCGGACCCACGGTCCGAGCATGTTCCCGTCGCCGAGAGTCACCTCGACCTCGAGCCGGTAGAGCGGCTGCGCGCCCTGGCCGTTGGGCCACCAGAGCCGCGGCTGCGTGACCTCAAGCTCGGGGCCGGTGCCCGCGGCCACGACCGCGTCGCCCAGGGCGAGCCGCCAGCGGCACGTGGCCGCCCGGTCGGACCGCGCCAGCTCCGGGGCGAGTTGCAGCCGCACGCTCCCGTCGCGGCGGTGAATCTGGGTGACCCGCACGTCGGTGAGGCGGTTGCCGGTCCACCCCTCGAGCCGGATATCGCGCCAGATGCCCGCAGTCACAAGCCGCGGCGCCCAGTCCCAGCCGAACTGGCATTGCTGCTTCCGGAGGCGGGTGGCGCCGCCGACCGGGTCGTTGAATTCGCGCGGCCGGTGGCCGGTGCGGTGGGTGTGGACGTAGCGCAACGCGCTGCCGAACCGGATGCGGAGCTCGTTCCGGCCGGGCCGCAGCAGGCGCTTCACGTTCCAGCGGTGCCCGAGAAACATGTTGTCAGTGCGGGCCACCACGCGGCCGTTGAGGGTCACCGTGGCCACGGTGTCGAGACCGTCGGCCACGAGTTCCACCGCCTCCTCGGCGAGGAGCGCCGGCGGCACCGCGAAGCGGGCGCGGTACTCCCAGTCGTGCTTCTCGATCCATTGCACCGCCAGCTCGTTCGTGCCCCAAAACGGGTCCGGGATCAGCCCGTGGCGCCGCAGGTCGCGATGCACGCACCCCGGCACGACCGCCGCCCGCCAGGGCGAGCCCGACGTCGCGTCACGAAACTGCCACGCCACCGGGGCGAGTGGGAGCAGGCGCATGGGGCGGGACCGCGACGGCGCCTACACGTGGTTCGCCTTCACAAAATCCACGATCTCCCGCGCGTCGCAGAAGCACAGGCACGAGAACGTGTCGGCCGCGCCGTAGTAGATCGCGATCCGGCCCGTCGGCGCGTCGCACAGGCAGCCGACCGGGAAGCAGACGCCCGGCACGAGCCCGGCCAGCTCATAGGGCGCCTCGGCGGTGAGAATCGACTGGTTGCCGTGCGCGATGACCTTCCACGGCTGCTCCAGATCCAGCAGGGCCGCGCCCATCGAGTAGACGTACCCGTTGCAGGTGGTGATCACGCCGTGGTAAAAGAGCAGCCAGCCTTCGCTGGTCTCGATCGGCGAGGGTCCGGCGCCGATCTTCGTGGCCTCCCACCACCGCGCGCCCCGGCTCATCACGTGCCGGTGGCGGCCCCAGTGGATCAGGTCCGTGCTCTCGCTGATGAAGATGTCGCCAAAGGGCGTGTGGCCGGTGTCGCTCGGCCGGCTGAACATCAGGAACTTGTCGCCGAACTTGCGCGGGAAGAGCACGCCGTTGCGGTTGTAGGGCAGGAAGGCGTTCTCCAGCTGCTCGAAGTGCACGAAGTCGGTCGTGCGCGCGATGCCGATGGTGGGCCCGTGGTAGCCATTGCACCAGGTGACGTAGTGCACGCCGTCGATCGGCGTGACCCGCGGATCGTAGGCGTACTCGTGGCGGCGCACCTCCTCATCGGGGCACTGAAAATCGATCGGCTTGGGCTCGAAGGTCCACTTCACGCCGTCCGGGCTGCGGCCGACGTGCAGGTGCGGCATGCGGTCCATGCCCTCCGTGCGGAACACCCCCACGAACCTGCCGCCGAACGGCACCACCGCACTGTTGTAGATCCCCGTGACCCGCGGCAACGGCCGCCGGCCGATGACCGGATTGCCGTCGTAGCGCCAGACGACGTCTTGCGTCCCGGCCGGCTTGGCCTGCCAGGGAATGTTCGGAATCGCCGGACCGACGATGGAGAGCTTCATGGGGGTGGAGGTGGAATCAGAAGGGGAGGAGCACGGGCCGCGATCAGCGCTGGAGGCGGTGGGCGTGGTCGGGCGAAGGTTGGGGACATTTAGCGCTAAATTCAACCCTCCTTCGGGTCAGGGCCCGAATAAGGCCGACATTTCAGGCGGTTCGCCGGCCGGGGCGCCGCCGGAAGTCGACTCCGGCGGCAGGACGGTTGCGTTCCTCCGGGAAACGGTCGGCGCTATGGCGTGTCTACAAACTCTTGCTTTTCGACCTGTCATCCTGAGCCGGGCGACCTGTCCGCCGAGACCTTGGCGAAGGAGGAAGGATCCAGTGAGACTTCGCTGCGAGCCTCGACCCCGTGTCCGACTGGATGGCTGCCTGTCGGCCTTCGGCCTCGGTACTTCACTTCGTTCAGAATGACCATCGGGGTTTGAAGACACGCGGTGGTGCACGTTCGCGAGCGGCACGGCGTGGACTTGGATCGGGCCGCGCAGGCGCAGGGGGCGGCGGCCGCATCCGGAGCCGTCCGTCCGGGTTGGGCCGGAATCCCGGCCGCTCCATCCGGGATGGGACGCGGGCCGCGACCGAATCCGCCTTGCCACTTGCCCGGCCCGCGATCTTAACTAACTGTTTATTTAATTATGAAGCCCACGGCCTCCCTGTCCCCCGTCCTCCCGCGCCGGGCGCGCGGAGCCGCGACGCGCCAAGCCATTCTCACCGCCGCGGCCCGGGTGTTTGCGGACACGGGCCTGGCCGGCGGCCGGATCGAGACCCTGGCCGCGGCCGCCGGCGTCAACAAGGCGCTGCTTTATTACTATTTCGGCAGCAAGGAGCATCTCTACCTGGCCGTGCTTGAGGACCAGTTCCGGGAGTTCAACGAGAAGGCGGTCGCGATTTTGGAGGCGCCGGGCTCGGCCCGGGCGGCGCTCCTGCGCTACGTGAACCTCCATTTCGACACCGCGGCGGCCCGGCTCCGTTTTGCCCCGCTGCACCAGCAGCTGCTGATGGCCGGCGGCCGGACGGTGGCCGCGCTCGTCCGGCAATACACCCTGCCCCGCAGCGAGGCCCTGGGGCGCCTGCTGGAGCGCGGGATGCGCGAGGGCGAGTTCCGGCGGGCGAACATCCGTCACACTGCCGTGTCCATCGTCGCCCTCATCGTCTTCTATTTCTCCGTCTCGCCGATGGTACGGATGCTCGGCCACGCCGGCGCCTACAGCGCGGCGGACCTGAGGCGCCGCAAGCAGCAGATCCTCGAGTTCATCCGGTGCGGCCTGTTTCTCCATCCCGACGCACGCGTGCCATGAAGCGCCGTCTCCGCTACCTCGTCCCGCTGGCCGTCGCCGCCGGCACCCTCCTCCTCTACCTCGCGACCCGCCCGGCCCGCCGCCTGGTGCTCACCGGCATCGTGACGACCGACGACACAATCGTCAGCTCCGAGATCCAGGGGCGCCTGCAACGGCTGTCAGTCCGCGAGGGCGACACCGTCAAGGCCGGCCAGCTGCTGGGGGAGATCACCCCCGAGGAATGGCAGGCCGGCCTGGCCTTTTATGACAATTCGGCCCGGCAGTCGGCCGCCGTGGTGCGGCAGGCGGAGGCGGACCTGCGCTACCAGGAGGCCGAGGCGGCCAGCCAGATCAAGCAGGCCGAGGCGGACCTCGCCGCCTCCCAGGCCCAGGTGACCCAGGGTGAGGCCGATCTGGAAAACGCCCGCCTGAATTTCGAGCGTGAGGTGGAACTGCACCGCAAGGGCGTGGATTCGCCCCAGGCCTACGACCTTGCGCGCACGGCCTGCGACAGCGCGAAGGCCCACGTCGAGGCGCTCCGCCGGCAGTCCGACGCGGCGACGGCGGCGCTGGCCGCCGCCCGTGCCAACGCGGACCAGGTCGCCTCCCGCCGCGCCGCGGTCGACGCCGACCAGCACCAGCTCGCCGCCGCCGAGGCGCAGCGCGAAAAGGCCCGGGTGCAGCTCGGCTACACCGAGATCCGCGCACCGGTCAACGGCGTGGTCGACGTCCGCGCCGCGCTGCCCGGCGAGGTCGTCAACCCCGGGCAGGCGATCGTCACCCTGATCGACCCGGACAACCTCTGGGTGCGCGTCGACGTCGAGGAGAGCTACATCGACCGCATCCACCTCGGCGACAAGCTGCCCGTGCGGCTGCCGTCCGGCGCCGAGCGCGAGGGCACGGTGTTTTTCCGCGGCGTCGACGCCGACTACGCCACCCAGCGCGACGTCAGCCGCACCAAGCGCGACATCAAGACCTTCGAGGTCCGCCTGCGCTGCGACAACCGCGACCGCAGCCTCGCCGTGGGCATGACCGCGTACGTGACCCTGCCGCTGCGATGACGGCGTCTCCTCCCGCCATCGAGGTCGAACGCCTCACCAAGTGCTTCGGCGACTTCTGCGCCGTCGACGCGCTGAGCTTCACCGTCAACTGCGGCGAGGTCTTCGGTTTGCTCGGCCCCAACGGCGCCGGCAAGTCGACCCTCATCCGGATGCTGACCACGCTCGTGCCGCCGACCTCGGGCACGGCGCGAGTCAACGGCTTCGACGTGGCGCGCGCCCCCAACGACGTCCGCCAGTCCATCGGCGTCATCCCGCAGGCGATGACCAGTGACCTCGACCTGAGCGCGGAGGAGAACCTGAGCATCTTTGCCAAGTTCTACGGCATCCCGCGGGAGCAGCGCCGCCGCACCATCACCGCGCTGCTCGAGGCGGTGGATCTGACGGCGTGGCGCGACAAGCCGGTGAAGAACTTTTCCGGCGGCATGCGCCGGCGGCTCGAGATCGCGCGCGGGCTGGTGCACGAGCCCCGGATTTTCTTCCTCGACGAGCCCACCACCGGGCTGGACCCGGTGTCGCGCGTCTCGGTCTGGGAGATGCTCTCCCGTCTCAAGCGGGAGCGCGACCTCACGATCCTCGTCACCACCCACTACATGGACGAGGCCGACAAGCTCTGCGACCGCATCGCCATCGTCGACCATGGCAAACTCAAGGCGCTGGACTCGCCGTTGAAGCTCAAGGCGTCAATTCCCGGCCGCAACGTGATCGAGGTCAGCTTCACGTCCGTGCCCGCCGGCTGGGCCGACACCCTGCGCGCGCTGCCGGAGGTTGCCGAGGTCAAGGCCGAGGACCACGTCTTCCGCCTCGCCTCGCAGAACGGCCCCCGCACCACCGTGGAGCTGATGGAGGCGGCGCGGCGCGCCGGCATCGGCATCGCCTCGCTCTCGGTGCAGAGCACGACGCTCGACGACGTTTTCGTCCACTACACCGGCCACCAGCTGCGCGACGCGCTGCAGAGCGCGGCGGTCTACCGCATCTCGCACCTGCGCGAGCGGCGCTGAACGGGCCGCCATGCATCGGGTCTGGGCCATCATCGAACGCGACCTGCGCCGCTTCCGGCGCAGCCCGACGCTGATCGTCGTCTCGATGGTCATGCCGCTGGTGCAACTCGTGGTCCTCGGTTACGCGTTCGGCGGGCAGATCAAGCACCTCCGCCTCGGCGTGGTGGACCAGGATCACGCCGTGCCGGCCGTGCAGCTCCGCGAGATGTTCCAGGCCGTGGCCGCGAACGCCCGCACCTTCGACACCGTGGGCTACAGCGACCTGGCGACCGCCCTCGGCGACCTGCGCAACGGCCGGATCAGCGGGGTGCTGAACATCCCGCCCCGCTTTTCCCGCCGGCTGCTGGCCGGGGAGAGTCCGCGCGTGGCGCTGGCGGAGGACAACACGGACCAGTTTTCGTCCGCGGCGCTGCAGGGCGCGCTCACCGCGCTGCTTGGCGCCTACCAGCAGAAGACGCCGGCGCCGCGGCTGGCGGCCGCACCGACGCTCTCGGTGGTCGAGATCTATCCGTACGTGCCGTACATCCAGTACCTGCTGCCCGGCACGATCGTGCTGGCGATCTTCGTCTCGGCGATGATCGGCGGCGGCATCATCTTCATCGACGACAAGGCGCGCGGGCTCCACGAGGGCTATCTCGTCACGCCGGTGCACAAGTTCGAGCTCATCCTCGGTTTCAACCTCGCCGGCGCCGCCAAGGCCGTCATCGCCGGGATGGTGATGGTCACCTGCGGCTCGCTGATCGCCGGCATCCCCGATCCACTCAGTCCGGTGCGGCTGGTGCAAATGTTCATCCTGGTGGTGGTGACGGCGCTCGCGCTGATCAGCATGATGTTCCTGCTCGTGGTGCGCGTGAACGATCCGCTGGTGCCCCGCGCGGTCTTCGGGGTGCTCAACACCATGCTCTTTTTTCCCAGCGGCGCCGTCTACCCGATCAACGCCTTTCCGGAGTGGATGAAGGTGATTGCGAAGGTCGACCCGTTCACCTACGCGGTGCACGGCTTCAAGGAGCTGCTGCTGAAGAACACCGGCCTCGCCGCGATCGGCTTCGACCTGTTCTACCTCGGCGCCTTCACCGTCGTGGTAATGGCCGCCGCCACCGCGCTCTTCCGCCGCACGCTCTGACGCCGGCGGACGGCGGGCCGGCAGATTTGGGTTGCGGCGTTTGCGAAATTGACGGAACCGTTTTTCACCTTCGGCATGTGCTCCGAATTTCCGACCTTGGTTCGCCCTTTGCTGTGCCTGGTGGTTTGCGGTTCGTGGGCCGCCGTGGCGCTGGCGGACCCCGCGGCGGGAAACCCGGCCCGGGGCCGGATCCTGTTTCAGCAGAATTGCGCGCTCTGCCACTCCACCGGCCACGATGAGCGCCCCTTGAGCGGCCAGGGACCGCTGCTCGCCGGCGTGGTCGGCCGCCCGGCCGCGGCCCTCCCGAATTTCGGCTACACCGGGGCCCTGCGGGCCTCGCATCTGACTTGGGATGCCGCGACACTGGACCGCTTCCTGTCCGGGCCCGGGGCGCTGGTGCCGGGGACGAACATGATGGTCATGCTGCCGAGTCCGGCGGACCGCGCCGACGTGATCGCGTTCCTGGGCACCCTGCGCCCGGTCGTCGCCGTGGCCCCGCCGGCGCGGGTCGCCGGCAGCGGCCATGCGCGCACCGCCGGCGATTGGCAGAACGACCATCCGGGACAGATTCACCAGATTCTTCTGGGCGAATTGCCGCCGCCGTACGCCACCGTCTCGGCGGGCAACTCGCCGCGCACGGTGGACCGTCCCCCCGGCGCCGCGCTCGCCGTGCCGCCCGGCTTCCGGGTCCGGTTGTTCGCCTCCGGCCTCTCCGGCCCGCGGCTCCTGCGCGTGGCGCCCAATGGCGACATCTTCATCGCCGAGACGCGCCGCGGCCGGATCCGCGTGCTGCGGGCGGCGGACGGGGCGGATGCGCCCGCCGCCAACACGATCTTCGCCGAGCACCTCGAGGGGCCGTTCGGCATCGCCTTCTATCCGCTCGGCCCGGAGCCGCAGTGGGTGTACGTCGGCGAGCTCAATGACGTCGTGCGGTTTCCCTACCGCAACGGCGACCTGACGGCGCGCGGCCCGGCGCAAACCGTCGTCCCGCGCCTGGCCGACAGCACCGGCGGGCACACGACCCGCGACGTGGTCTTTTCCCTCGACGGCCGGCGGATGTTCATCTCGGTCGGCTCCGGCTCGAACGTGGCCGAGGGCATGCCAGTGAAATCCCCGGCTGAGATCCGCACCTGGGAGGCGACGCACGCCCGCGGCTCGGCGTGGGGCTATGAGGCTGATCGCGCCGACGTCTTGGTCACCGATCCGGAAGGCCGGCAGAAACCCCGGATATTTGCGACGGGCATCCGTAACGCCGTCGGCCTGGCCGTGCAGCCCGGCACGGGCGAGCTGTGGGCGTCGACCAACGAGCGCGATGCGCTCGGCGACGATCTGGTGCCGGACTACGTCACGCATGTCCGCGAGGGTGGGTTCTACGGCTGGCCATGGTATTATCTCGGTGATCACGAGGACCCGCGCCACGCCGGAGAGCGGCCGGATCTCGCCGGCCAGGCGATCGTGCCGGACGTGCTCGTACAGGCACACTCGGCATCGCTCGAGATGACATTTTATCCGCCGGGCGCGACCGGCCCGGCGGCGTTTCCCGCCGAATACCGCGGCGACATCTTCGCGGCCTTCCACGGCTCGTGGAACCGCACCGGCCGCACCGGCAGCAAGGTGATCCGGGTGCTCCTGCGCAACGGCGTCGCGACGGGCCAGTACGAGGATTTTCTCACCGGCTTCGTGGTGGACGACGGCCACGTCTGGGGCCGGCCGGTGGGCGTCACGGTCGCCCACGACGGCGCGCTGCTCGTGACCGACGACGCCAACGACACGCTCTGGCGGATCTCGTATTCCGGCCGTTCGGCAGACTGAAATGTGCGGTGTGGTCGGCGGCGGTCAGTCCTTTGCCGTCGCCTTGGCCAGCGCGTCGAGGACCACGTCCGGCGTGAGCAGCTCGGGCAGGACCAGCGGCGCGTCGCGGCCGGGCGCGTAGATCAGGTCCAACGGGACCGCGCTGCGGTCGAATGACGCCAGCGCCTCGGTGATCCGCGGGTCCTTGTTCGTCCAGTCGGCCCGCAGCAGCACGACGCCGTGCTGGCGCAGCGCCGCGCGCACTTTGGCGGAGGAGAACACAATCGCCTTGTTGCTCTGGCAGGTGGCGCACCACCGCGCCGTGAAGTCGACGTAGATGACCTTCCCCTCGCCGCGCAGTTGGACGACGGTTTCCGGGCTCCAGGCCTGCCACACGACCTCCGTCGACGGCGCCGCCGGCCAGCCCCAGACCACGCCGCCCGCGAGCAGCGCCGCCGCGAGAACCGCGCCGAAGCGCCGCCGCGCGGCTGAACCTCCGTGTTGCGTCCAGCGGCCGTAGGCCCACGCCGCCATCGCCACAAGCACGAGGCCGAAGAGCACCTGCAACAGTCCGGTGTCCGGCGTCTGCGCCGCGAGCACCCAGACGAGGAAACCGACCGTCGCGTAGAGCGGAAAGGCCATCAACTGCTTGAAGGTCTCCATCCACGCGCCGGCCTTGGGCAGGAACTTGATCGCGCCGGGGAAGACCGACAGCAGCAGGTAGGGCACCGCCAGCCCGAACGCGATGGCGGTGAACACCGCGAGCGACTCGGCTGGCGAGAGCGTCAGCGCCGCGCCGAGGGCGGGCGCGAGGAACGGCGCCGAGCAGGGCGTGGCCACCACCGTCGCCAGCACGCCGGTGAAAAACGAGCCGGTGAAGCCGGACTTCATCTGCAACTGCGCGCCGACGCCGGTCGCCGACAGCCCGACTTCAAACAGGCCGCTCAGGTTGAGCGCGAACACCAGCAGGAGCACGGCGAGCGCGAAAACGAAGCCCGGCTCCTGTAGTTGGAAGCCCCAGCCCAGCTCCCGGCCGCCGGCCCGCAGCGCCAGCAGCGCGCCGGCGAGCGCCCAGAACGAGAGCAGCAGGCCGAGCACGAACACCAGGCCGTGGAGCGTGACCTTCCGCCGGTCGGCGCCGGCCTGGTTCACGAAGCCGAGGATCTTGATCCCGAGCACCGGGAACACACAGGGCATGAGGTTGAGGATCAGCCCGCCCACAAACGCCAGCACCAGCGTGCCCGGAAATCCGCCCGCCGTCTTGTTACTTGTGACTTGCTCCTTGTTGCTTGGCCCGGCCACCGCGGCGGTGAAAGGGATGTCAACGCGGACCCCGGGCACATTTCCTGCCGCCAAGGCCAAGACACCGTAGAGGCGCGTGACGGCGGCCGGCCCGGCCGGATCAAACGTCAGGTCCATCACGAAGGAGCCGTCGGCGTTCGCGGTCACCGGCTGTGGCTGGTCGTAGGCAATCAGCCCGTCGTCGGCGAAGAAGTGAAAGTCAACCGCGGTGAAAGCGCTGCCGGCCGGTGGGCGGAAGTCCAGGGTTGCCGTCTTCGCCGTCCGCGTGGCGGCGAACGCCCACCCGGTCGCGGGCTGGGGGAGGCGGCGTTGCGCCGCGGTCAGGATGGCGCCCCACTTAGAATCCGGCTCCGGCGGACCGCCGACCACCGGCAGCGTGAGGTCCAGATTGGCGTCGCCAGGCATGCACACCTCCTTGCACATGAGCCACTCGACATGGGCCTGCAGCGTGACCAGGGTGCCGGGCGTGAGGTCGGCCGGCGGCGTGAGGATCACGGGCAGGAACACTTCGCCGCTGTAGCCGTTGCCGGTGATGGTGCCGTGGGCATCAACCAGCACGTGCGGCACCGGCCACTGGATGTCGCCGGCCTTCCAGCCGGGCGGCAACGTCCACTTGATCGTCGTGGGATAGCCCGTCCCCGAATAGATCCAGTAGCTGTGCCACTCGGGGTCGTGCGCCAGCCACAGCGCCACCTCGAATGGACGGCCCGGCTGCACGCCGGCCACGGCCGGCACGAGTTCGGCCTCGACGGCGCCTTTGCGCACCGCCGCGGCGCGCAGGCCGCCCACGGCGACGAAGGCGAGGACGGTGGCGCGGAACAGGACCGGGAATTTCATGGCGGGCAGCGTAGCGGCGAACGTGGGAGGCGCAATCCGTGAAGCTTGTTCCCGGCCGGCTGGTTGGCAGGACCGGGATCGTGGCAATTCCGATGGCTGGGTCCGTCCCCGGGGCCAGACCCGACCGAGACGGGCCGGCGCGCCATCGTAGCCAAACTCGTGAGAGTTTGGACGAACGCCGCTTTTCTCCAAAGCCTCACGGCTTTGGCCGCGGATGTGGATGAATCGGGGAGACGCGCCGCAGGCGCGTTTTCTCCCACCGCCGCGTTGCCGCCGGCGGAAATTCATGCCACCCCTGGGGCCGATGAAGACGCGTATTTTTGACAGCACCGGGTTTGCAGCGGGGGAGGTCGGGCTTGGGACGTGGCAGCTGGGCGGCGACTGGGGCGAGGTCTCGGATGACACCGCGCGGGCCACGTTGCGCGCCGCGCACGAGGCGGGCACGAATTTCTTCGACACCGCCGACGTCTATGGCGCCGGCCGCAGCGAGCAGCTGGTCGGACGCTTTCTCAAGGAGACGCGCGCCCGGGTCTTTGTGGCCACCAAGCTCGGGCGTTTCAGCGACCCCGGCTGGCCGCAGAACTTCACCCGTGCCGCCGTGCGCCGGCACACCGAGGCGTCGCTAAAGCGCCTGGGGGTCGACGCGCTGGATCTTGCGCAACTGCACTGCGTGCCGCCCGAGGTGCTCAAGCGCGGCGAGCTCTTCGGCTGGCTGCGCGAGCTCCAGGCCGAGGGCAAGATCCGGGCCTTCGGCGCCAGCGTCGAGTCGATGGACGAGGCGCTGTGGTGCGTGCAGCAGGAGGGCTGCGCCTCGCTCCAGATCATCTTCAACATCTTCCGGCAGAAGCCGATCGCGGCGCTCTTCAGCGCCGCGCGGGTGCGCGGCACGGCGTTCATCGTGCGTCTGCCCCTCGCCAGCGGACTGCTCGCGGGCAAGTTCACCGCCGCGACCCGCTTCCCCGCCAGCGACCACCGGAACTACAATCGCGACGGCCAGGCCTTCAATGTTGGCGAGACCTTCGCCGGGCTGCCGTTTGCGAAGGGCGTCGAACTGGCGGACGCGCTCAAGCCGCTCGTGCCCGCGGGGCTCAGCATGGCCGAGATGGCGCTGCGGTGGTGCCTCGATTTCGACGCCGTGAGCGTGATCATCCCCGGGGCCAAAAACCCGGACCAGGCCCGCGCCAACGCCGGGGTCTCGGAGCTGCCGCCGCTCCCGCGCTCGCTCCACCAGGAGCTCGCGGACTTCTACCAGCGCGAGGTCCACGCCCACATCCGCGGGCCGTACTGAGGCGCCCCGTCCCGCGGGGCCGGGTTTCCCGGTCCCGCGCCCCGCACCTGTCAACTAATAGTTGACATGGGATCGGGGCGCTGCTGCGGCGGCGGCCCCTCCTCCGAGCGACGCGCTCCCAAACTGGTCAACCAATGGTTGTGAATGGCGCCGGAGCCGTGGCGCCGACCCACCCGCGGACTCCTTGCGGGCCCGGCCCTGTCAACGTGTCAACTAATAGTTGACAAACGATCGGGGAGGGCGCTGCCAGGGGTCGGGCGGCGCGGGGACGGGCGGCCGACGCGTGCCGGCTCAGGTGGGCGCGGCCGCCGGGTGCGCCGCGGTGGCGCGTGCCAGCCGGGCGGCAAGCAGGATCGCCGCACAGCCCAAGCCGGCGGCGAGTCCGATCCAGACGCCGCGGGCGCCGAGACCCGCCGGGAAGGCGAGGAGGTAGGCGGCGGGCAGCGCCACGAGCCAGTAGGCGATGAAGGTGATGACGGTGGGCACCTTGACGTCGGTGAGGCCGCGCAGCGCGCCGACGCTCACCACCTGGCCGCCGTCGAAGATCTGGAAGACCGCCGCCACGAGCAGCAGGCGCGTTGCGAGCGCGGCGACGTCCGGATCAGGGCTGAACCCGCGGCTGATCCAGCCGCCGGCGAACGTGAAGACCAGCGCGAAGGTGCCCATGATGACGGTGCCCAGACCGAGGGCCCCGAAGCCGATCGGCCGCAGGGTGTCGCGCCGTCCGCCGCCCACGGCCTGGCTCAGGCGGATGCTGACAGCCAGCGACAGGCCCAGCGGGAACATGAAGGTGAAGGAGGCGCAGCTGAGCGCGATCTGGTGGGCGGCCAGCGGCACCGTGCCGAGCCAGCCCATCAGCAGGGCGGCGGTCGAGAACGCCCCGACCTCGAAGATCAGCTGGCCCGCCACCGGCACGCCGATCGCCAGCATCTCATGGAACGGCGCCCAGGCCACCCGGGCGAGATCGCGCCCCCGGGGCAGCAGGGGCCGCACGCCGGGCTGGCGCCGCAGCCAGATCCAGAGCAGGCCGACGCTGAGGGTCCGCGCCGCCAGAGTTGAGCAGCCGGAGCCGGTCAGCCCCAGGGCGGGCGCCCCGAAATGGCCGAAGATGAACACCCAGTTGAAAAACGCATTCAGCGCCACGCCGAAAAACAGGATCACCATCGGCTGCCACGGACGGCCGATCGCCTCGCTGAACTGCTTGAGCGCCTGAAACGCCAGCGTGGGAATCAGGGACACCGCGATGACGACGAAGAAAGGTACGGCCACGGCCACCACCTCCGGCGGCTGACCGAAGTGGCGGAGCTGGGTGGACAGCCCGGCGAGTAGCAACGCCAGGAGCACGCCGGCCGCGAGCGCCAGCACGAGACCGTGACGGAACCACTGCGCGATCTCGTCGCGCCGGCCGGCGCCGTGCGCCCGCGCGACCAGCACCGACACCGGGGCCAGCAACCCCAGGCTCACGACGAAGAAAAAGCCGAAGACGCTGCCGGCGAACGCCGAGGCCGCGAGCGGCACCCGGCCCACGTGTCCGACCATCGCGCTGTCCGTCAGGCCCATCAAGACCTGGCTGACCTGCCCGGCGGTGATGGGCAGCGCCAGCGCCAGCGTCGGGCGCAGCTCGGTGAGCGTGGCTTTCCAGGCGGACATGGCGAACAACGGCGAGGGGACGGCGGCCGCGCGGGGCGGCCGGGGGTTCTTGACGGCTTGTGACGGCGGACGGGACGGTTAAGCTGGACGGCGATGAACTGGCGCAGGCTCTGGCCGTGGCTGTTGGTGCTGGTGGCGGCGGGCATGTGGTTTGGCTGGAGAGCGCTTCAACGTCAATCCGCGCCGCCCGGCCCCGGCGTCGCCCGCCCGTCGTCCGCCACACCGGCGGCGAAATCGGCCGAGCCCATCGACTTGGTGAAACACGATGGCGCGGCAATCGATTTTTCCAGCGGCCGGCCGGTGATCAAGAACTCGCCGGCAGACCGCGCCGCCGTCGCCCAAGCCGTGCACTCAATGGACGAGGCGGCGAAGGACGTGACGTTCCAGCCGGCGGCGGCTCCGTCGACGACGACCGCCAAGCCGTCGCCACCCGCGCCCGCGAAACCATGAGCGGCGGCCCGCCGCGCGCCGGCGTCAGCGGGTCTGGCGCACGCGGATCGTGTAGGTCCGGGCGCGGTTGTTCAGCGAGACGAACTTGACGGCCTCGGTCGTGTTCTCCGCCAGGATCAGGCTGCGGAACGGCGTCTCGTCGTCGGTGGACTGTCCCCGTTCGTCCCGGAACACGCAGCTGATCTGCAGCTCCTGGCGGTGGTTCTCCCGGTTCTTCACATTGGCCACAACCTCGAGCCGCCCGTCCGGCAGGACGCGCTCCTGCAGGCCGGTGCAGGTGACGGTCGGTTCGCCGGTCTGGTCGAGCTGTACGAACTTGTCTGTGTTCTCAATCGTGTACTTGGTCGATTCCAGCGGCACGTACGTTCCCGAGGTGCTCTGGCAGCCGGCCAGCAGTGCGGCGCCCAGCGCGGAGAAGAGGAGGCGGTGCCAGCGGGGTTTCATGGGGCGGAGCGATTTGGACACGGAACTCACGATTTGGCCAGCTCGCTGAGAAAAATCACGGTGTCCCCGCCGGATTTGACCATGAGGGTCAGATTGCGGCTGAACTCCGGCATGAGGCGGCCTTGGGCGTCGAAGAATTCGAGACGGGCCGGGTGGGGCCCGGGAGCTAGGCGAAAGGCGGCGAAGCTGAGGTACTGCGGGAGATTGTCCCAGGTCCGCGTGTCGGCCGCCGGCCACGCGGCGGCGGCGTTTTCCGGGGCCCCGGCGTTCCGGCCCTGGGCGCCCCCAGGGGCGATGGCGGCCCCGGCGGGCGCCGCGTCCGTGGTACTCTTGAACACCGCCTTATTGTTGAGGATGTAGTCCATCACCCGCCCGCCCCGTGTGGTGGCCTGGAAATCGAGGTCGTCGTACGGCGGGAGGGCGACCGGCTGGCCGTCGACGGTCAGGCGTCCCGACACGGTGCTGGAGGCCGTGGTTTCAAAGCGCAGCTGCTCGTTGTCCGGACCGGTGGCGTATTTCAGCGGGCCGCGGCCGTATTCGACAAAACACAGCACGTTGGCGGCCGGGTCGTAGGCGGGGAGGGGCAGCTTGGTGTGGGTCTGGGCGCGGGCCCGCGCGTCGGCGCCGTCGCCACCCAGCTTGGCCGTCGCGAGTCCGTCGAGGTAGTCGGGCAGCACGTAATCGCTGGCGTATCGGCCGGCGGCCGGGTCGGTGTCGCTGAGCGCGGCGCTGTGAAAGCACACGCGGGCGTTGTCCAGCTCGCCGTCCCGCCAGTAGAGGATGCCGCGATAATAGTAGGCCATTGCCCGCTCATAGGGTTCGCCGACGAAGGTCTTCACCGCCTCGGGGGCAAAATAGCCGCGCGCCCGGCGCGCGGCGTCGTCCGGCCCCGAGAGCAGGCCGCCGAGGGCGGCGAGCGCTGTGTTTAGTTGCCGCTTCGCCTCCGGGAACTCGCCACGGCGCAACGCCTCCGCCGCGACGCGGTACTCCCAGAGCACGCGGTCCTGCGGGGGCGACTTGGCCAGGCGCGCCTCGTCCTCCGTCAGGGCGTCGCCGGCCGCGGGCACGGTCGGCGGCACGTGGACGAAGGTGGTGCAGCCGGCGAAGTACGGAAGGGCGGCGAGCATGAGGAGCAGGGCGGCCGCCGGCGCGCGGCGGACCGGGGCGGGTGGTTTCATGCGATGCGGGGCGCGGCCTCCATGGCGGGTGGAGTCAGCGCCGGAGGCGCGGCACCCGCGCGGACGCCAGCGTCTCCCACACGGGCGTCGTGGAGGTGTTCATGTCTGATAATCGGCTGGACGGGGAGACACGGTGTCGTGGGCAAGGTTTCATCGACGATCAGGCCCGCGGCCGGCCGTCGGCGCAAGACCGGGTTCGCGCTCCGTCGCCCGTGGCGGCGATCTTCACGCGCGCGACGAAAGAGTCATCCGGCTTCGGGGTCCTGGCCGGGGTGGAGGCCGAACTGGACGAGCTTGGCCTTCATGGTGATTCGCGAAACCCCCAGCCAGCGGGCGGCCTTGGCTTGGTTGCCCCGGGCCTGCTGGATGGCGCGGGCGAACAGGTCGCGCTCGGCCGCGGCGAGCACCCGGGCGTGGGCGTCGCCGATCTCGCCGCGGCGGGCGGCCGCCAAGAGTTCGTCGACATAGTCGCCGAAGGGCTGCGCCGGCGCAAAGGCCGGTGCGCGCGACGGGCTCAACGCCTGGCGGGCGTGGTCGACGCTGATCGTGTACCCCTGGGCCAGCAGGAGGATCTGGTGCACCGCGTTCTCCAAATGCCGGACGTTACCCGGCCAGGGTTGCTCCCGGAGCCACTCGATCGCCTCAGGCGTGATGGACGGCTGGGGGGTGCCCAGGAGGGGGCCGTGCTTCCGCAGAAAATAGCGCACGAGGTCGGGGATGTCCTCGGGCCGGCTGCGGAGCGGAGGCAGGTTGATCACCACGACGCTGAGCCGGTAGTAGAGGTCCTCCCGGAACTGTTTCTGCCGGATCGCCGATTCGAGGTCACGGTGGGTCGCGGCGATCAGCCGGACGTCCACCGCGATGGATTCCTTGCCGCCGACGCGCTGCAGGCATTTCTCCTGCAGCACGCGCACCAGCTTAATCTGGGTGGTGGGAGTCATGTCGCCGATCTCGTCGAGAAAGAGCGTGCCGTGATCGGCCTGCTCGAACCGGCCGATCCGGCGGGCCTCCGCCCCGGTGAACGCCCCGCGCTCGTGGCCGAAGAGTTCGCTTTCGAGCAGCGTCTCCGGAATCGCGGCGCAGTTGACGGCGATGAACGGCGCCTGGGCCCGGTCGCTGTGGTGGTACAGGGCCCGGGCGACCAGTTCCTTGCCGGTGCCGGTTTCCCCGCGGATCAGGACGGTGAGCGGCTTCGAGGCGACCCGGCCGATTTCCTTGTAGATGGCCTGCATGGCCGCGCTGCGCCCGACCAGCGCCTCGCGGGTGGCGTTGGGGTCCCCCAAACCGACCGAGCCGGACATCAGGCGGTTGCTCTCGACCGCCCGGCGGACGAGTTCGATGAGCTGCGGCATCGCAAACGGCTTCGGCAGATAGTCGTAGGCGCCGAATTTCGTTGCCTCGATGGCCGTGTCGGCGGTGCCAAAGGCGGTCATGAGAATGACGGGCAGCCGCGGATGCGCCGCGCGGAGGCGGCGCACCAACTCGAGGCCGCTGACCCCGGGCAGGCGCAGGTCGGTGATGACCACATTGACGTCCCCCGCGGCGGCGTGGGCCAGGCCGTCGTCGCCGCGGCGCTTCACGACCACCTCGTGGCCCTCCTCGGCGAGAACCCGCCGCAGGGTGTCGGCGATGCCGGGGTCGTCCTCGATCAGGAGAATTTTGGCGGCGGTGTTCATGCGGCGGCTTGCGGCAGGACGATGCCGAAGATCGTGCCCCGGTTCACCTGGGTCCGATACTGGAGCAACCCGCGGTGTTTTTCGACGATCCGGGCGGCAATCGACAGCCCGAGCCCGGTGCCCGATTCCTTGGTGGTGAAAAACGGATCGAAGATCCGCCGGCCCACCTCCGCCGGAATGCCCTTGCCAGTGTCGGCGACCTCGAGCACCACCACGTCCCGTTCCTCCCCGTTGAGCCACTTCCGATCCTGGCGGGCACGCAGCGTGATCGTCCCGTCACGGCCGATGCTGTCGACGGCGTTCTGCACCAAATTGATCAGCACCTGTTTGATCTGTGCGGCGTCCGCCTGGATCTGCCAAGGGTGCAATTCGCCGAGGACGAGTTGGATTCCGGACTTGGCCAGCTGGGGCGCCAGGAAGGTCTGGACCTCCCGCAGCAGGACGTCCACTGGGACGGTCGCGAGCTGCGGGTCGGCCGGCCGGGCGAAGAGGAGAAAGTCGCTGACGATCCGTTCCAGCCGGGTGATCTCCCGCTGGACGAGTTCGGTGTCAGCGTGTTCGGCGCTGCCCGGAGCGAACCGTTTTTGCTGGATGAACAGGGCGGCCTTGATCGCGGTGAGGGGATTGCGGATCTCGTGCGCGACACCGGCGGCCAGCATGCCGAGCGCGGCGAGCTTCTCATGCCGCTCCGCCAGCTCCTGGCTGGCCACCAGCTGGAGCCGCAGGGGGGCGATCAGATCGCGGTAGGCGAAGGCGGCCAGCGCGATGCCGAAGAGGAACAGCAGGGCGAGCAGGATGAGAACCGATGACTGGAGCCCATGAATGCGTTGCCGCGCCTCGGCGAGCAGCTGGTTGCGCGAGCGGTAGTGCGCCTTGGCGAGGTTTTCGCCGAGGTCAAACAGATGCTGGGATTCGGCCCGCACCCGGGTAAATGCGGCCAGCGAGCCGTCCGCCCGCGCCGGAGCGGCGGAGGGCGCCGGTTCCTCCTGCGCCGCGCGCAGGTAGTCGAGGTACGCGGACTTGACCTGGCGCAAGGCCGCCTGGTCTCCGGCGGTCGTCAACAGCGGCGCCTGCTGGTCGAGCCAGAGACCGAGCTGGTCGCTCGCCTTGCGGAATCGGGCCAGGACCGCGGGGTCGCGATCAATGGCATACTGCAGCCGGATGTTGTTCAGTTCGCGCAACGCGTCCTTGAAATGCGCCGCGATCTCGCCGCTCTCCGTGTCGATGTTATTCAGCCGCGCCTGCAGCTCCTTCTCCTGGCGCTGGAAGTTGAGCATGAGCAGGGCGATCGCGGCCCCCAGCAGCGCGACCGCGGAAGCGAGCGCAAGGAATCGGAATTTGACGCTGATGTTCTTCATCCGGGACCAACAAGACGACGGCAGGCACCCCCAGGGTGCCTGAAAAATATGCTGGGTGCCAAGGCGCTTAGCCAATGTCTTCCTGCCGCACAAGGAGATTACTTTTAAGTCGTTGAACTTCAGGGGCGGGCCGAAATCCGGCACGGGCCGTGCAATGAGGGTCCCCGTGGTGGATTCCGGTCAGACAGGTGAGCGCGGACCAGGGCGCATCCTGGTCGTCGATGACGACCCGGCGGTGCGCGAAATGTTGGTCCGCGTGTTGACCGGCGAGGGCTACTCCGCCCGCGAGGCGGCGAACGGCGACGAGGCGCAGCGGATGGCAGCGGCGGTCCAGCCCGACCTCGTGCTGCTCGATCTCGGCCTGCCCGGCAAGAACGGCTGGGACATCCTCGCGAACCTGGTCCGCCTGAAACCCGGCCTGGCCGTGGTCATCATCACCGCCTGGCCCGATCAGGCGCCAGCCGCGCAGGCGGCGGGCGCAAGTGCACTCTTGGAAAAGCCGCTCGATTTCCCCATTTTGCTCCGAACCATCGCCGGACTGCTCGCCGAGCCGCCGGAGCACCGGCTGACTCCGACCGCGGGCCATACCGCGGGCTCCCTTTAGGAAACCATGAACCCTACGTCGACGACCGCTTCCAAACTCCCGGGGCGCTGGATCGCGGGTGGTACCGCCCTGGTTCTCATCATTCTGGGCGGACTCTGGCTGCACCAGCGCTCCCGGGCCCGGGCGGCGGCGCGCGCCGGCGCCGGCTCGGGGATGGCCGTCCCGGTCACGGCCGAGCCGGCCCGGAGTCAGGACTTCGACATCACGCTCAACGCGATCGGCACTGTCACGCCGCTGTCGACGGTCACGGTCACCAGCCGGGTCGCGGGCACGCTGACCCAGGTCCTCTACCACGAAGGGCAGATGGTGAAGGAGGGCGATCTGCTGGCCGTGATCGACCCGCGGCCGTATCAGGCTGCGCTCCTGCAGGCGCAGGGACAACTCCAGCGCGACCAGGCGCTGCTGAGCAACGCCCGCCGCGATTTCGCGCGCTACCAGAGCGCCTACCGGGACCACGCCATTCCCGAGCAGCAGCTGGCGACCGCCGAGGCCGCCGTCGACGGTGACGAGGGCAGTGTGACGCTCGACCAGGGCAACCTCGATGCCGCCCAGGTCAACCTCGACTACACCCGGATCACCTCGCCGGTCACCGGGCGCGTCGGGCTGCGCCTGGTCGATGCCGGCAACATCGTCCAGGCGAACGGGACGCAGCCGCTGGTGACGATCACCCAGCTGCAGCCCATCAGCGTCGTCTTCACCCTCGCCCAGGGCGACCTGCCCGCGGTGGCGGACGACATGCGCCGCGGCGAAATCGTCCGGGTGGACGCCCTCGATCGCGCGCAGGAGCGGCCGATCGCGACCGGCCGGCTGCATTCCATCGACAATCAGATTGATCCGACGACCGGGACCATCCGCCTGCGGGCGGAGTTTGCGAACCCCGACGCGGCCCTGTGGCCGGGGGAGTTCGTGGACCTGCGCGTGGTGGCGGGCGTCGACCACAACGCGGTCACCGTGCCATCCCGGGCGGTTCAGGAGGGGCCGAACGGCACCTACGTCTTTGTGATCAAGCCGGATCAGACGGCGGAATTGCGTCCCGTCCAGGTCCTGCGCACCGGGCAGAACCTCGCGGAGATCGGGCGCGGAGTTTCCGCCGGCGAGAGCGTCGTCGTTGACGGGCAGTACCGGCTGGAGCCCGGCACGCCGGTCGCCGTGCGGGCCGGCCCCGGCGCGGCGCCGGCCGAGTGAGGCGGCGGAGGATCATCCCGGATGAACATCTCGGCGCCATTCATCGCCCGCCCGATCGCCACCTCGCTGCTCATGATGGGCATCGTGGCGTTCGGCCTCACCGCGTACCACCTGTTGCCGGTGGCGGCGCTGCCCAACGTCGATTTTCCCACCATCAGCGTCACGGCCAGCCTGCCCGGCGCCAGCCCGGAAACCATGGCCTCGTCGGTCGCCACGCCGCTCGAGCAGCAGTTCGCGACGATTTCCGGCCTCGAGCAGATGACCTCGACCAGCGGGCTCGGGGGCACCTCGATCACCCTGCAGTTCGCGCTCAACCGCAACATCGATGCCGCCGCCCAGGACGTGCAGACCGCGATCAACGCGGCCGGCGGCCTGCTCCCCAAAGACCTGCCCAACCCGCCGACCTACCGGAAGGTCAACCCCGCGGACCGGCCGATTTTGATCTACGCCGTGTGGTCCGACACGCTGCCGATGTACACGGTCGACAGCTATGCGAGCACAATCCTGGCCCAGAAGCTCTCGGCGGTTTCCGGCGTGTCGGAGGTCGACGTGGCGGGCCAGCAGCCCTATGCCGTGCGCGTTCAGGTCGATCCGGGAGCCCTGGCCGCCCGCGGCATCGGCCTTGAGGATGTCCGCAACGCCCTCATCAACACCTCGACGGACCAACCCAAGGGGAACCTCGAGAACACCCACCAGGGCTTCACCCTCGACACGAACGACCAGCTCTTCGACGCGCGCGCCTTCAACCAGGTGATCGTCGCCTATCGCAACGGCGCCCCGGTGCGGGTCCAGGACATCGGTCGCGCCGTGGATTCGGTGCTCTATAACCGCGTCGGCGCGTGGTACAACAACAAGCAGGCCGAACTCCTGCTCATCCGGCGCGAAACCGGCGCCAACACCGTGGAGACCGTCGACCACGTGAAGGCCATGATGGCGCAGCTGCGGCTCGATCTGCCGCCGGCGGTGAAAGTCCAGCTGATGTCCGATCGCTCCGGCACGATCCGCTCCTCCGTCTCGGACGTGCGCTTCACGCTGATCCTGACCATCGGCCTCGTCGTGATGGTGATCTTCCTCTTTCTGCGGAAGCTCTGGGCCACGGTCATTCCGGGCATCGCCGTGCCGCTCTCGATCATCGGCACGTTCGCGGTGATGTACCTGCTGGGCTACAGCCTCGACAACCTCTCGCTCATGGGGCTGACGATCGCCGTCGGCTTCGTCGTCGATGACGCCATCGTGATGATCGAGAACATCGTGCGCTACCTTGAGGCGGGCGATTCCCCGCTGGAGGCGGCGATGAAGGGTTCGGCCCAGATCGGATTCACCATCATCTCGATCAGCGTGTCGCTGGTCGCGGTGTTCATCCCCCTGCTCTTCATGAGCGGGATCATCGGCCGGCTTTTTCGCGAGTTTGCCATGACGGTGACCTCCGCGGTCGTGGTGTCGGCGGTGGTGTCGCTGACGCTCACGCCGGTGATGTGCTCGCTTTTCCTCAAGCACGAGGAGGCGCACCGCACCAACCGCTTCAACCGGGTCGCCGAGGATTTCTTCAACGGCATGTTGCACGGGTACGACCGCGGCCTGAAGTGGGTCCTGGGGCACCAGCGGATGATGCTGATCCTGACCCTGGTCCTTGTCGGGATCACCGGCTTCTTTTACGTCGTCATCCCGAAGGGCTTCTTCCCGGAGCAGGACACCGGCTTTTTGTTCGGCGAGATCGACGCGCGCCAGGACACCTCGTTCCAATCGATGGCGGCCCTGGGCCAGCAGGTCGCCGGTTTGGTGCTGAAGGATCCGGCCGTCAGCGGCCTGATGGTCTTCACCGGGTCGACGGGCGGCAATGCGACGGAAAACACCGCCCGGGCCTTCATCCAGCTTAAGCCCTTCGAGGACCGCAGCGCCACGGCGACCCAGGTGATCCAGCGCCTGCGGCCGGTCGTGGCCCGGGTCCAGGGCGCCAAGATCTTCTTTCAAGCCGGGCAGGACATCAACGTCGGCGGACGCCTGAGCCGAACGGAGTACCAATATACGTTGACCGACACCAACCTCGAGGAACTCAACCACTGGGCGCCGATCTTCGAGCAGGCGATGGCGAAGCTGCCCGGCCTGCAGGACGTCGCCTCCGACCAACAGGTCGCCGCGCCGCACATCGCCATCGACATCGACCGGGACGCCGCCTCGCGCCTCGGCATCACCCCGCAGCTGATCGACGACACGCTTTATGACGCCTTCGGTTCGCGCATCGTGTCCACCATCTATTCCGCGACCACCCAGTACCGGGTGGTCATGGAGGTCCAGCCGCGGTTCCAGGCCGACCCGTCCGCCCTGTCGAAGCTGTACGTCGTGGTCGCCGGAGGGGACCGCGTCCCCTTGGGCGCCTTCGCGCACTTCGTCAACAAGGTCGAACCGCTCTCCGTCAACCACCAGGGACAGTTTCCGGCCGTGACGCTGTCGTTCAACCTCGCCCCCGGAACCTCCCTGGGCGAGGCGGTGGACCGCATCCTCGCCATGCGGACCAACCTCAAGGCGCCGGAAACGCTGCTCGGCTCCTTCCAAGGCACGGCCCAGGCCTTTCAGGATTCGCTCTCCTCAATGCCGCTCCTGGTCCTGGCGGCGATCGCCGTGGTCTACATCGTGCTGGGCGTGCTGTACGAGAGCTACATCCACCCGATCACGATCCTCTCGTCGCTCCCCTCGGCCGGGGTGGGGGCGCTGCTCATTCTCATGGCCACCCGGCACGATCTGAGTGTGATCGCGATCATCGGCATCATCCTGCTGATCGGCATCGTCAAAAAGAACGCGATCATGATGATCGACTTTGCCCTGGAAGCCGAGCGGAAGGAGGGCCGGAGCCCGATCGATGCCATCCATCAGGCCTGTCTCCTCCGGTTCCGCCCGATCATGATGACCACCATGTCGGCGCTGCTGGCCGGCTTGCCACTGGCGATCGGCCACGGGGCGGGATCGGAACTGCGCCGCCCGCTGGGCATCGCTATCGTGGGCGGCCTGCTGGTGTCGCAGAGCCTGACGCTCTACACGACGCCGGTCATCTACCTCTATCTCGACCGGATGGCGGCGAAGCTCGCGTCGCTTCGACGGCGGCCGGCCGCGGCGCCGTCTCCGGCGCTGCACCAAGCATGAACTCGTTGCGTCGCATCCCTGGCGCCGCGCCCGCGCTCCTCGGTCTCCTGGCGCTCGCCCTCGCGGCGGGGTGCAACCTCGCGCCCCGTTATCAACGGCCGTCCGTGGCCACGCCGGCGGCGTTCAAGGAGGCGGCCCCGAGCGGCCCCGGGGTCACGTGGACTCCAGCCCAGCCGCGCGACGAGACGCAGCGGGGCGCCTGGTGGGAAATCTACCAGGACCCGCAGCTCGACGCGTTGGAGGCCCAGGTCCGCATTTCCAACCAGACCATCGCCGCCGCGGAGGCCGAGTTCCACGCCGCCCGCGCCGCGGCCCTCTCGGCCCGCTCGGCCCTGTTCCCCGTGATCAGCACCGCTCCCACGGGCGATCGGCTGCGCAACTCGAACAACTGGACGGCGGGCGGCACCTCCGGGACGATCATGAACGAATATTCGCTCCCGGTGGATGCCTCCTACGAAATCGACCTCTGGCATCGGGTCGGCAACACCGCCCGGGCCAGCGCCCTGGCGGCCCAGGCCAGCGCGGCCGACCTGGCCACGGTGGTGCTTTCCAGCCAAGCCGAGCTCGCCCAGGACTACTTCGCCCTGCGCGCGCTCGACGCCCAGCAAGCCATCCTCGACCGGACGGTCACGTCCTACCGGGAGGCCCTCGAGGCGATCCAGGCGCTCAACCGCAGCGGCATCGACTCGGACGAGGATGTGGCCCGGGCCCAGAATCAGCTCGACACCACGGTTGCCCAGGACACCGACGTCAAGGCCTCGCGGGCGCTTTATGAACACGCGATCGCGGTTCTGATCGGCAGACCGCCGGCGGATTTCTCCCTGCCCGCGGCGCCGCTGACGGCCCGGCCGCCCGAGATGCCGGCCGGCCTGCCCTCCGCCTTGCTGCAGCGGCGGCCGGATATCGCGGCGGCGGAGCGGCGGGTCGAGGCGGCGAACGCGGAGATCGGCGTGGCCCGGACCGCCTATTTTCCCAGCCTGATGCTGGGCGCCTCGGGCGGGTGGGAAGCCATCCACTCCGCGCAATGGTTCGAGTGGCCGAGCCGGTTCTGGTCCCTGGGACCGGAATTGGGCGCGACTCTTTTCGACTGGGGTGCCCGGCGCGGCCTGACGGAGCAGGCCCGGGCCGCCTTCGATCAAGCGGCGGCCAATTACCGCCAGACCGTTCTCACCGCCTTCGAGGCGGTCGAGGACAATCTGGCCGCGCTGCGGGTGTTGGATCAGGAGGCCGCCGAGGAGCACGCCGCGGTGGAATCCTCCCAGCGCCTCCTCCAACTCGCCCTGACCCGCTACCGGCTGGGGATCGACAGCTATCTGGACGTGGTGACGGCCCAGACGGGGCTGCTTTCCAGTCAGGAGACCGAAGTGCAAATCCGGCTCCGGCAGATGACGGCGAGCGTCTCGCTGGTCAAGGCGCTGGGCGGAGGATGGAATCCCTCTCCGCCCTGACCCGGGTTGCGCCCGGCAGTCCGGGGCTTCACCGGCCGGGATCCACCGTCCGCGGGCGCTTGCCCGCGGCGGGACGGCGCGCAAGATGCGCAGCATGCCGAATTTCGTGCTGGCCCTCGACCAGGGCACGACGTCGTCGCGGGCGATGGTCTTCGACCGGCGCGGCCGGGCGCGGGCGATCGTGCAGCAGGAGCTCCCGCAGCATTATCCGCGGCCCGGATGGGTGGAGCACGACCCGGCGGATTTGTGGGTGAGCACGCGGCGGGTGGCGCTCGCCGCGGTCGCGGAGGCCAACCTCACCGGCGCGGCGATCGCCGCGCTGGGCGTCACCAACCAGCGCGAAACCACCCTGCTGTGGGAACGCCGGACCGGCCGGCCGGTCGCGCGCGCCATCGTCTGGCAGGACCGGCGCACGGCCGACCGGTGCGCACAGCTCAAGGCGCGCGGCCTCGAGCCGTGGATCCGGCGCCGCACCGGCCTGGTGCTCGATCCCTATTTTTCGGGCACGAAGCTCGCCTGGCTGCTCGACCACGTGCCCGGGGCGCGGCGCCGCGCCGGGCGCGGGGAGCTGGCGTTCGGCACGGTCGACACCTGGCTGATCTGGCAGCTCACCGGCGGCCGCGTGCACGCAACCGACGCCTCCAACGCCTCGCGCACGCTGCTGTTCAACCTCCGCACCGGCGACTGGGACGACGAGCTCCTGCGCCTGCTGCGGATTCCGCGCGAGGTGCTGCCGGCGGTGCGCGCCAGCAGTGAAGTCTACGGCGAGGTGTCGACGCTGCGGCCGCTGCGCGGGGTGCCGATCGCGGGCGTGGCCGGCGACCAGCAGGCGGCATTGTTCGGCCAGGCCTGCTTCCAGCCCGGCATGGCCAAGAACACCTACGGCACCGGCTGCTTTCTGCTGCTGCACACCGGCGCACGGCCGGTGGTGTCGCGCCACCATCTGCTCACCACGGTGGCGTGGCGCGTCGGCGGCCGCACCGAGTACGCGCTCGAGGGCAGCGTGTTCATCGGCGGCGCCGTGGTGCAATGGCTGCGCGACGGCCTCGGGCTGATCGCCACGTCGCCCGAAGTGGAGGCGCTCGCCGCGCGGGCGCCCGACAACGGCGGGGTGTTTCTCGTGCCGGCCTTCGCCGGCCTCGGCGCGCCGCATTGGGATGCCGCAGCGCGCGGGGCAATCGTCGGCCTGACGCGCGGCACCACCGCGGCCCACCTCGCCCGCGCGGCGCTGGAAAGCATCGCCTTCCAGAGCGCCGACCTGCTGGGGGCGATGGAGGCCGACGCCGGCCTGCGGCTGCGCGAGTTGCGGGTCGACGGCGGCGCGACGGTGAACGCCGGCCTGATGCAGTTTCAATGCGACCTGCTGCGGGTGCCGGTGGTGCGGCCACGCACGACCGAGACGACGGCGCTCGGCGCCGCGTATCTGGCCGGCCTCGCGGTCGGCTTCTGGCGCGACCGCGACGAGATCGCCGCCCTCTGGCGGGCGGAGCGCACGTTCCGGCCGGCGCGCCCGGGGGCGGCCATGCGGCGGTTGCAGAGCCAGTGGCGGCGCGCCGTCGACCGGGCGCGGGGCTGGGTACTGTAGCGGCTGTCTCCGCCGGCGGCGCTTCCATGGTTGCCACCGTCCCCCGGGGGAGCAGGATCTCAGGCGGTCCCCAATTTTCTCCCATGAAACCGCGCATGTTTGTCCGGGCCCGGTGGGGCCTGTTGGTGTTGGCTGGTCTGGCGTTGGTTACCGCCGCTTGGGCGGCGGACGACATCGTCGCCGCCCTGCAGGCGAAGGCGGAAAACGGCAACGCCATCGCCCAATACAACCTCGGTTTGATGTACCTCGAAGGGCAGGGCGTGACGGCGGATCCGATCGAGGCCTTTGTTTGGCTGAGTCTTGCGGCGGATAATGGCGCCACTGGCCGGGCCCTCCGGACCCTGACCGAGTCGATGTCGGCGAAACAGCTGGCGCAGGCCAAAACCCGCCTGGCGGCGCGGCGCGCCTCCATGCCCTCGGTGGTGGCCATGCGCTCCGCGGTGGCGCCGGCACCGGCGGTCGCACCTCCGCCCGCCGCAACCGCCGCGCCGGCCAACGTGCCGGCGGTGCCTCCCGCGCCCGGGGTGGCGGAAGCGCCGGCGGCGCCCGCACCCACCCCGGCCGCGGCCCAGCCGGGATCGGCCGCGCTGGACGGGCAGGTGGCCGCGCTCCAAGCCGACAAGGCGAGGCTCACCGAGGAACTCACCGACGCCGCGAAGGAATTGGGCGACGCGAAAGCTGCCGCCGCCGCCGCGGTGCAGCGTGCCAATGAAGCGGAGACCGTGGCCGGCCAGCACGCGAAGGAGATCATGGTGCTGCAGACCGAACGCGAGCAATTGCGCCAGGCGGTGGCCGTCGCGCCCAACCCCGCGGTCGTCGCCGCGCTGCAGCAGGAGCGCGACACGCTCGCCCGCCGGCTGGCCACCGCGGATGCCGACATGCAGGCGCTCCATGGGCGCCTGACCGCGCTCGAGGCGGACAACGGGAAACTGCAGCAGGCCGCCGCCGCGCCGCCCGCGGTGGCGCAACTTTCCACCCGGGTGCAGCAGCTGGAGGCGGACAAGGCGGCCCTGGCCGCCGCCAACGCGAAACTGACGGAGCAGGCCCGCGCGGCTGCCCAGACCGCCGCCGGGGCCGCGGCGGGCCAGCAGGAGCGCGATCGGCTGACGGAGCGGCTCGCCGCCGCCAATGCCGACATGCAGGCGCTCCACGAGCGACTCACGAAGCTGGAGGCGGAAAACGACGCGCTGCGACAAGGCGCCGCAGCCGGCAGCGCCGCCGCGGCCAATGTCGCCGCGCAGGCGCAAAAACTGGCCGCCGCGTCGGCGGAGCTGGAGCGCGCCCATCAGGCACTGGCCGCCGCCGAAACCGCGCAGGCCGCGGTCACCCGGCTGCAGGGACAGGTGGACACCCTGAACCGGCAGCTCGCCGCCGCCCAAAGCGCCAACGCCGATCTCACCTCCCGGAACGAGAAGCTCGCCGCGGACCAGGCGGCGTTGGCCAAACAGGCCGCGGCCGGCGGCGATGCCGCCCGCGCCACCGCCGCGCTGCAGGCCAGGCTCGACCAGAGTGGCGCCGATCTCGCCGCCCTGCGCACGCGCAATGCCGAGCTGGTGGCGGCAAACCAGAAGCTGGACGACCAGGCCCGCGCCGCCGCGCGGCAGGCCGACGAAAAATCAGCCGCGGCGCTCGCCCAAGCAGTGGCGCAGCAGCACGCCGCCGAGAATCAGGCGGCCGGCCTGAGCCGGCAAATCACCGCGCTGACCGCCGAGCGCGACCAACTGCGCCAGCAGAACGCCGCCCTCGCCGGAGCGGAACAGGCCCGCCAGGTGGCCGAGACCAAGGCGGCGGGACTGGAGGAATCGGTGGCGGCGCTGCGCCAGCACAACGCCGAGCAGGCCCAGTCATGGGACAAGCTGCAGGCGCAGGTCCGCGCCACCGCCGTGCAGCGTGACGCCGAAGAGGCCGAGCTCAAAGGCCGGCTGGACGATACGACCAAGCGGGCCGAGGCGCTGCAAAAGACCGCGGCGGACGCCGCGCAGCAATTGCAGGACATCCGGGTCCAGCTGGCCCAAGCCCAGGCCCGGGTGCAGGAGGTGGCGCAGCTCACCACCCGCGTCAGTTCGCTCCAGAAGGACCTGGCGGACGCGCAGGGGGCGCGTGACGCCCTCGCCGCCCAGGTCAAAAGCCTGGGCGCGGAAAAGGCGTCGCTGGCCCAGGCCAGCGAACAACGCCAGGCGCTTTCCACCCAGGCCGCCGAGCAGGCAAAGCAAATCGCGGGTCTCACCGCCGAACGCGACCAGCTCCGGCAGCAGGCCGCGGCCGGCGCCGACGCCGCGAAGGCGGACACGACGCGGCTGCAACACCAGGTGACGGATCTCACCGCGCAGCTTGCGACCGCAAGGGACGCGACCACCGGACTCGAAGCGCAGGTGCAGACGCTCAAGGACCAGAACACGGCCCTGACCAAGCAAGCCGGTCTGGCCGGCGAGTCCGCCCGCCAGGTGGCGATGCTGCAGGCGCGCGTGGCGCAAAACGAGACCGATCTCGCCGCGCTCCGGGCTCGCAATGACGAGCTGGTGGCCGCCAACCAAAAGCTGGACGATCAGCTGCGGTCGGCGACCCAGCAGGCCGGGGCCAAGGCATCCGCCGACCTCGCCGCGGCGCAGCAGCGGCAGAAGGATCTCGAGACCGAGCTGGCAAAGGAGGGCCGCCAGATCGTGGCGCTCGAGAAGGAACGCGACGACCTGCGCACGCAACTGGCGGGCGCCGAGACGGCGAAGGCGGGCGTGGCGAAGGCCGCGGCGGAAGCCGCCACGGGCATGACGGCGGCGGCGGCCGAGACGGCCCGGATCCAGGCCGCACTGGCCGCGGCTGAGCTGCGCGCCAAGCAGGCCGAAGCCGCGCTCGGCCAGCGGGGCAAGGACATGATCGTGCTCCAGACCGCGCTGCAGAACGCCCGGGACGAACGCGACGGACTCGCGGCGCAGGTCAAGACGCTGACGACCGAAAAGGCGGCGCTGGCCGCAGCGAGCGACCAGCGGCAGACGCTGGAGAGCCAGGCCGCCGGCCAGGCGAAACAGCTCGCGGCCCTGACCGCGGAGCGCGACGGACTTGCCGGACAGGTCAAGGCCCTGACCGCCGAGAAGACGGCGCTGACCCAGACGGGCGAACAACAGCAAACCGCGGCCGCCGACCAGGCGAAGCGGATCGCGGCGCTCGCCGCGGAGCTCGCCGTGGTGAAGAATTCCGCCGCCGTCCTCGGGGCGCAGGTGACGAAGCTGAGCGCCGACAAGGATGCGCTGGCCGCGCGGCTGGCCGCCCAGGATGACGCCGCGCAACGGCTCGCTGCCGCCACCGGCCAGTCCGACCAGGCCCGCAAGGATCTGCTCGCGACGCAGGCTGCCAACGCCGGACTCACGCAGGAGCGCAACCAGCTTTCCGGTCGGGTGTCCGATCTGCAGACCCAGCTCCAAAGCGCGGGCGCGGAACTGGCGCAATTGCATCAGCAGAACCAATCCCTCACCGAAGCCAACCAGCGCCTCACCGCCGGGGCGCAGGGGCAGGCCGACAGTACGCGCCAATTGACGGAGGCGCAGGCGACCGTCGCCCGCCTCGAGCAGGAGAACGCCGGCTTGAAATCCGAGCGCGCCACGCTCACGGCGCGCCTGGCCCAGGCGGCCGCCGCTCCCGCCCCGGCGACGGCGGCGGTGTCGGCGGACGACCTCGCCGGCCTGAAGCAGCAGCTCGCGGATGCGAACGACAAGGTCGACCTGACCTTGCGCAGTTTCACGCTCGCGCAGCAGGAGAACGAGCGGCTCAAGGCGCAGCTCGGCAAGAGTGACGACGCGGGCAAGCGTGCCGCGGACGCGGAGGCGGCCCTGGCCAAGGCGCAGCAGGACCTGGCGGACGCCCGCGCGGCGGCGGACCACAGCGCCAGCGACGCGGAGTCGCTGCGGACGCAGCTCGCCAGCGCCACGCAAGGCAGCCAAACCAGCAGTGCGGAGGTGGTCCGGCTGAACGCGGCATTGGCGGCCGCGCGCGATGCGGCGGCGAAGGCGACGGCCGAGGTCGCGTCATTGCGCGATTATTTGCGGACCGACCAGAATGCCACTGCGAACCTGGCGGCGGAGAACGCGCGGCTGCGGACGGCGCTGGCTTTGGCCGGGGCCACCGTCCCCGCGGGCGGCGCCGCCGCACCGACGCGCCCCAATGCCGTCACGGTGGCCGCCGCGGCGACCCCCGCCCCGGCGCCGGCGGCGCCACCACCGGCGCCGCGAACGCATCATGTGGTTTCGGGCGACACGCTGACCCGGATCAGCAGCCGGTATTACGGCACCTCGACGCGCTGGCAGGACATCTACAACGCCAACCGCGACCGGTTGCGCAGCCCCGACGCGCTGCCGCTGGGCGTGGACCTGCGGATTCCGTGATTTCCGTGGGGTCCGCCCGCCGCGGCGGTCGTGATTTCGTTGATGCGGATCAACGCGCGGGACGAAGCATTGGGATAGGGTGGGGCGAAAGGACACTCCACCAGTGATCACCATGACTCCGCGCACCAAGACGTCATTTCCGGCCCGGCTGGGGCGCGCGATTTGGCCGAAGGAACACGGCAGCTGGTCCCTGGCGCTGGAGCCGGTGGCGCTCGGGCTTCTCGCCGCGCCGAGCGCGGCGGGGGCGGGGATCGCGGTGGCAGCCGTTGCCGGAATGCTCCTGCGGCGGCCGATCAAGCTCGTTGCTGACGACCGCGGCAAGGCGCGGCGCCCCGCGGCCCTCGGCGCCGTGGTCGCCTTGGGGTTGGCGGCGGCAGCCGGTCTGGCGGTGGGAGGGTGGATCGGCGGGCCGGCGCGGCTCTGGCCGCTGCTGCTGGCCGTGCCGCCCGGTTTGCTGTTTCTCTGGCTGGACGCTCGAGGGGAGGCACGGGCGGCTGCGGCGGAGTTGGCCGGAGCCGCCGCCTTCGCCCTTGTGCCGGCGGCGATCGCCACCGCGACGGGCTGGCCCGCCGCGCGTTCCCTGGCACTGGCGGTGGCGATGGGCGGCCGCTCGCTGCCCACCGTCGTCACCATCCGGACCTTTCTGCGGCGTCACAAGGGTCAGGCGGTGACGCCCGTTCCCGCGCTGGCGGCATCAGCGGCTGCCGTCCTCGCCGTCGGCCTCGTCGCGTGGGAGGGACTGGGGCCATGGATGGCGGTGGCAGTCATGGCATTATTGCTCGGCCGGGCGGTGTGGCTGCTCGGGCGGCCGCTGGCAGGCGTTTCCGCCACCCGGATCGGAATCGCCGAATCGGTCATTGGGGGTATATTAGTGGTGGTTCTCGCACTTAGTTGGCCCGGTTGAACTCCAGCCGGCTTGATCCAGGTCAAGGCGCCGGACCGCCGGGGAAGCTATGCTTTGGCCGCAAAACAGAAACGCGCCCTCAATCCCGATGAAGACGTCCCATCATTCCCGGTTTACCTACGGTCTGGCGCAGGGTCTGCTGGCGCTCGGCGCCGGCGTGCTCGGCTATGCGCCGGTGCGCGCCCTGTTGGCCGGCGCTGCGACGGCGGGGCTCGCCGGCACGGGCTTGGCGACGATCGCCGCCACGACCGCGGCGCTCGCGGATCCGTCCGCCGCCGGCGCGGCGGCGGATGACAACCCGGCGTCCGCCGGCCCGACGGCCGACCCCGCGCCGGCCGGCGACATCGGCACCGCGCGCGGCGTCGTGCCCGACACCGGCTTGCCGGTGGAGGAGGCGGTGCTCGGCGTGCCGCCGCACGTGCCGCCGCCGATCACGCGGGACTATCCGGCGCGCGTCGTGGTGCATTTGCACGTGCAGGAGCTGGTCAAGCGCCTGGCCGACGGCGTCGATTATCTGTTTTGGACCTTCGGTGGCACCGTGCCGGGCAGCTTCATCCGGGTGCGCGAGGGCGACCTGGTGGAGTTTCACCTCGAGAACGATCCGAGCTCGAAGATGCCGCACAACATCGACCTGCATGCCGTGACCGGCCCGGGCGGCGGCGCGGCCTCGGCCTTCACCGCGCCCGGCCACAGTTCGCAGTTCTCGTTCACCGCGCTCAAGCCCGGCCTCTACGTCTACCACTGCGCCACCGCGCCGGTCGGCATGCACATCGCCAACGGCATGTACGGCCTGATTCTCGTGCAGCCCAAGGACGGCATGCCCAAGGTCGACCACGAGTACTACGTGATGCAGGGCGAGGTTTACACCGCGGGCGCCTACGGCGAGGAGGGCCTGCAATCGTTCGACATGGCCAAAGCGATCGACGAGCGGCCGCCGTACGTGGTGTTCAACGGCGCGGTGGGTTCGCTCACGGGCGACAACGCCCTGACCGCCAAGGTTGGCGACACGGTCCGCATCTACTTCGGGGTGGGTGGTCCCAACCTCTCCTCCGCCTTCCACGTGATCGGCGAGATGTTCGACACCGTCTATGAAGACGGCACGATGCAGGACCAGCTCCACGACGTGCAGACCACGCTCGTGCCGCCGGGCTGCGCCACGGTGGTGGATTTCAAGGTTGAGGTGCCCGGTACCTACATTCTGGTCGATCACGCCATCTTCCGCGCTTTCAACAAGGGCGCGCTCGGCATGCTCAAGGTCACCGGCCCCGAAAACCGCCGGATCTACTCGGGTAAGGAGGTCGACGCCGTCTACCTCGGCTCGGCCGCGGCCGCGGGGACGGTGGCGCAAAAGCGCGAGACCGAGCTGCAGGCCCAGATCGCCGAGGAGATCAAGAGCAACCCGAAGATCGCCTCGCTGACCAAGGAGGCGCAGATCGAGCGCGGCAAGCGCGTCTTCATGCAGACCTGCTTCGCCTGCCACCAACCTACCGGCCAGGGCCTGCCCGGCATCTTCCCGCCGCTCGCCGGCTCCGATTTCCTCCTCGCCGACCATGACCGGCCGATCCGCATCGTGACCAAGGGTCTGACCGGGCCGGTGACGGTGAAGGGGCAGACGTTCAACAACGTCATGCCGGCGCAGGTGCTCACCGACCCGCAGATCGCCGACGTGCTCACCTACGTGACCAACAGCTGGGGCAACAGCGCCAAGCCGTACACGGTGGACGACGTGCGCCGCGTGAAGGCCGCCGGAGTTGCACAGTAAACCGAAAGCGAGGGTGCCGGTGAAAGAAGCGATTCCAGATCCAGGCGTGCGCCTCGGGGAGCTATGCCGGGGGCTGCTGCTCACTTTCACCTTCACTCTCCCTCTCACTCCGCGGGCGGCGGAGCCGCCGCGGGGCATGGTGCTGATCCCGGCCGGCACCTATGCGCCACTGGTGCGCGACCGCAACGATCCGGAGCGCGTGCCGGTGGCGGCGTACTGGCTGGATGCGCGGCCGGTGACCAACGGGGAGTTCCTCGCCTTCGTGCGGGCCAACCCGGCGTGGCGCCGCTCACGCGTGGCGCCGCTGTTTGCCGACGCCCGCTACCTCGCCCGCTGGGCGGGCGATCTCGAGCCGGGTCCGCGGGCTCCGGCCGATGCGCCGGTGGTGGAGGTGTCCTGGTTTGCCGCCCGCGCCTACGCCCGCTGGGCCGGCAAGCGGCTGCCCACGACCGCCGAGTGGGAGCACGCCGCGGCCGCCGGCCGGCACGGACCGGTGGGCCGGGCCGAGCCGGATTTCATGACCCGGGCGATCGAGTGGTACGCGCAGCCGGCGCCCACGATCCTGCCGCCGGCCGGCGCGGGGCGCCCCAACTTCTACGGCGCCCGCGACCTGCTCGACTTGGTGTGGGAGTGGGTGGACGACTTCAACGCGACGCTGCTCAACGGCGACAGCCGCGGCGGCAGCACGGCCGGCTTCTATTGCGCGGGGGCCGCGGCCGGCGTGCGCGATCCCTCCGATTATCCCGCGTTCATGCGCGCCGGCTTCCGCAGCAGCCTCCAGGCCCGCTACACGGTGGGCGACCTCGGCTTCCGCTGCGCGCGCGATGCGGATCCGGCCGCGGTGGCGGCCGCGCCGCGCCCGCCGTCCGCCCCGCCCGCCGCCGGCTCCCCGACCCGTTTTGCCCGTCTGCCATGAAAACCCAACCGCTCCCCCTCCTTGTGGTCGCCGGCCTGCTCGCGCTGCCCTGGTCTCTGCCGGCCGCCGAAACCTGCGCCTGCTGCGCGGCGGCGCCCGCCCTGCCGGCCGCCGCGCTCTCGGGCCGCTCGATCTACCAGCTCGGCGCCATCTGGACGTCCGACGCCGGCCGGCCGTTTCGGCTGGCCGAGCTCCGCGGCCGGCCCGTCGTGCTGGCCATGTTCTTCACCTCGTGCGGCTACGCCTGCCCGCGGATCGTGGCCGACATGACGCGCATCCAGCAGACGCTGCCGGCCGCGGTGCGCAGCGAGGCGCGGTTCGTGCTCGTGAGCTTCGACGATGTCCGTGACACCGTGCCGGCCCTCCGGGACTACCGCGCGCAGCACGGGCTCGACGCCAACTGGGTGCTGCTGCGCGGCGCCCCCGGCGACATCCGCGAGCTGGCGGCCGTGCTCGGCGTGCAGTACAAGCGCGATGCAGCCGGCATGTTCCAGCACTCCAATCTCATCACCGTCCTGAACCCGGAGGGCGAGATCGTCCACCAGCGCTCCGGCTTGGAGGGCGGCCTGACCGCGGCCGCGCAGGCCGTGGTAGCCTCCCGTTGAAAATGGCGGGGTCCGGCGACCCCGCCGAGGATGTTTCCCATGTCCAAGACCACCCTGTTCGATCCCGCGGCTGCCGGCGTCATCCACCTCGCCGACGCCGCGCAGTTTTCCGAGGCCGGCATCGTCAGCCGGACATTGCACGACGCCGCCGGCGTGCGCGTGACGCTATTCGCCTTCGCGACGGGCCAGCAGCTCACCGAGCACGCGTCGCCGGCGCGGGCGCTGGTGCAGGTGCTCGGCGGCGCCTGCGAGTTCACTTTGGCCGGCCAGAAGACGCCGTTGCGCGCCGGCGACCTGCTGCACATGCCTCCCGGGCTGGCGCACGCGGTCTGCGCCACGGAGCCGTTTTCCATGCTGCTGACCACCATTCGCGAACCCTTGGAGAAGCCAAAGCCATAGTCATCTTGTCATCGCGAGCCCGGCGGCAGCCGGGCGTGGCGATCCAGCTGGATTGCTTCGTCGCTCCCGCTCCTCGCCATGACGCCCCATGCCCATGTCCACTGTGAAATTCAAAACGTTCGACGTCCGTCCCCTGCTCTCCCAGGGGGTTGAGCCGTTCCCCGAAATTCGCCGCCGGGTCGACGCCCTCACGCCGGGGAACGGCGTGGCGGTCGTGGCGCCATTCCTGCCGGCGCCCCTGATCGAGATGCTCAAGAGCGAGGGCTTTGGCAGCCGGGTCGAACGCCGGGCCGACGGCGCGTGGGCGGCGTTTTTCTGGCGCGACAACCCGGCCTGAGCCGGTTTTTCTGGCCGGGACATGACGCCCCGCCCGTCCGAGTTGCGGATCGCCGCCGTGGCGAGCTCGTTGCGCTGCTGCCAGCTGTTCAGCGGCCTGTCGGCGGAGGACCTTGGGATGATCGCGGGCTTCGCCGTGCTGCGCAACCTGGAGCGCGGGGAGTATCTTTTCCGGCAGGGCGCACCCGCGGAGGGTTTTTATGTCGTCCAGCGCGGCGCGGTGAACGTGCACCGGGTGAGCGCCGCCGGCCGGGAGCAGGTGATCCATGTCTTCCGCGCGGGCGAGTCCTTCGCCGAGGCGGCGCTGGCCGCTCCGACCGGTTACCCGGCCGACGCGCGGGCGGTGGAACCGGCCACCGTGCTCCTGATTCCGAAGCAGCCGATGCTCGACCTGATCGGCCGGCGGCCCGACCTCGCCCTGCGCATGCTCGGCTCGATGAGCCAGCACCTGCGGGTGCTGGTGGGCATGCTGGACGATCTCACCCTCAAGGACGTCGAGACGCGTCTGGCCAACTGGCTGCTCAAGCACGCGCAGGGCCGGCCCGGCCCGCTGCAGCTGCCCGGGACCAAGCGCGTGCTCGCCGCCGAGCTCGGCACGAGCAGCGAGACGCTGTCGCGGACATTCGCCGCGCTGCGCGACCGCAAGATCATCGCGGTGGCGGGCAAGACCATCATCATCCGCGACCTCGGGGCGCTGGAGGCCATCCTGCACCGGAATCTCGGCGAGGCGTGAGGCGCCGCCGGGCGGCCGATGGCGGGGTGCGGCAGGGTTAGTGCCCGCGGCCGGCGGACATTTCCCGCTCGCGCCGGGGGCCGGCGGTCGGGAGGATGACCGGTTCATGTCCACAATCACCGCGATACGCGAACCCCCCTGGCAAGCCGGCCTGCGCGGCGCCCGCGCCAACCTGGCGCCGGGCGTGACGCTGCAGCTCGTCGCGCTCGCGCTGGTGCTGGCCTATTACCTTCACCCCCCGACGCGGGCGGTGTTCGAGCAGGTCATGGCCTTCCGCGCCCGGACCGGATTCGCCTTCGGCATCGTCTCCACCGGCCTGTTCGGCGGGTTGCTGCCTTTTCTCTACCTGCGGACCAACCCGGCTTCGCGCAGCCAGTACGGATGGCGCCAGGCGGTGCTGCTCACCGGATTCTGGGGGTACAAGGGGCTCGAAATCGAAATCTGGTACCGGGTGATGGCGCATGTGGTCGGCACCGGCCACGACGTGCGGACCATCGTGATCAAGTCGTTTCTGGACCAACTGGTCTATTGCCCGGTGTACGCGGTGCCGCTGACGGTGCTGGCGTACAAGTGGAACGCGCTGGACTTCGACCGGCACGGCGTGTGGACCGACTTCCGCACCCCGGGCTGGTACGCGCGCAGCGTGCTGCCGACCCTGATCGCCAACGGCGGGGTTTGGATTCCGGCGGTGGCGATCATCTACGCCCTGCCCACGCCGCTGCAGCTGCCGCTCCAGAACCTGGTGC
>Ga0335078_10001362_pt1 | contig 37073 bp, 46 predicted proteins | sample Lox_Sample_32_FD_206711 | JGI IMG/M metagenome (GOLD analysis project Ga0335078, IMG submission 206711) | Soil microbial communities from Loxahatchee National Wildlife Refuge, Florida, United States - Lox_Sample_3.2 | ecosystem: Environmental > Terrestrial > Soil > Wetlands | place: USA... | reverse complement strand
CCGATAGCCAAAGCGCGGATGTTCACGTACCAGTTCGCGCAGCCGTTCCTGGATCTGGCTGTCATTTCTCCGGCTTCGATACCGGCCGCTCGATCTCGGCACCACCATCAGCTCGCAGACGTGGCGCTCGCTGGACTTGAACTCTCCCAACAAGCGCCGCACTTCTCGTCTCCGCTCTACGAGCCGGGGTCCCCACGGACAGGTCTTCGTCCGTGGGGTGGGAGCTCAGGGAGTTTTTTCGGATTACCGACTGCAGCATGTCCTTGTCGAGACTCAGTTCGGCCACCAGCTTTTTCAGCCGCGCGTTCTCGTCGCGCAGGTGCTTGACCTCTTCGGCCTCGCTCACATCCATGCCGCCGTACTTCGCCTTCCAGGCATAGATCGTGTGCTTGCTGACGCCCTGTTCCCGCGCAACGTCCTCGGCTGTGCGCCCCGCCTCAACCTGCTTCAGCGCACTGATTATCTGCGCCTCTGTGTGCCGACTCTTGATCATCGCCCATCCCCTTTCCTTCGTCCAAATCGTATTCCGAAATGGACCGATTCAGGGGGGCAGGTCAAAGGCGATTCGTGTTTACCTACTATTTCCAACAGAGTGCATGTGCAACGCACCCGAGGAGAATCGGGCCAGATACTACAACCCGCAAACAGGAAGGTTCCTCAGCGAAGATCCACTTGAGTTTGGCGGCGAGGACATGAACCTTTATCGATATGTCTGGAATGCGCCTGCAGACCTTATAGACCCCACTGGTCAGATAGGCTTTGGCGTGGGTGTAGGTGGCGCGGCGGAGGGTGGCGTCATCGCCGCTGGAGCGGGGGGCCAGGTCTCAGGGGGCGCAGGCGGCTTTCTAAATACTAACAACTGGAGCCCGTCCGCAGGTGCATTCGCGAGCGGTGTGCGTTCGCCGGAGGCCCTGGTTGGGGTGTGTCTGCTCCGTCTCAACCCAGTAATAGTAACTTTGTTCTTGGCGCATATCTAGGCGGCGGGGCCGGCCTTTGGTTAAGCAATGCAAACAGCGTGGGCGATCTTTCCGGTCCATTCAAGACAATTTCCGTCAACGCTGCGTGGTTTTTGCGAGCAGCAACTATTCAGTTATTGATTGGGAAGAACGTCTGCGGCCAGACAATTTGGATATTCAACTACGGAGGTCCACTTGGAAGCATTCCGACCGGAGGGGGATGGGGTGGAAGCGTTAGTGCATACAACACAAATACCGTGACCACTGGGAGAGCATGCGCATGCAAGGGAAACTGACTGTCGAATCATCTATGCGCTGGGTAGTTGCTGTGCTTGTGCTGTGTGCTTGCGGTGTGGGGGTCATCGTTTATGTAGCCCTCCCTCTGCCAAGTATCAAATTAGGCGGTGGATTCTTGTCGGCGATTGACTTATTGCACATGCTCTTCTACAAGAAGAGCGGGCAGAGGTTTTTTGCTCGGACGCAGTCAATCCCGCCTTACTTCGCCAAGTTCTGGGCGCGTGGCGGAGAAAAAGGAATGCAGATCCTGTTTCTTGGACTGGGAGTGATTTTTGTCGTGGCGGGCGGCGTTCTCATTCTCTTCGGAGCCAAGTAAGAATCGCTGGCACAGCCTACTACCGCGCCAGATACTATAACCCACAGACAGGAAGATTTATCAGCGAAGATCCGATAGGGTTCGCGGGCGGGATCAATGAATATTAGGTACGCTGATGACGATCCAATAGACTTCAACGATCCGCCCGTAAGCAGAAAGAGAACCGCCGCGAGCAGATGCAGGAAGAACCCCGACCAATGCCCGACCATGAACGAATCGATGCACTCAATTGCTCAGGTGAAAATCAGCACCATCCGAAGAACAGCATGGACCCGACCGTCCAGCGAATGACCGGATCATCGCGGCTACCCCTAACAGAGCGAGGACAATCCCGAAGGTCAGGAACCAGCCCCAGTGGCTCACCATTTCCCGGGTCATTTGGAAAGTTGCAGAACTGATCTCTGCCATTGTCGTTCCTCCTTAGGTTGATTCAAGACTTTCACTTCTCCGCCAGGGGGCATTCGTTATTCAGCGAGTGTGCACCTTGGCTTCGATGTTCTTGACCTCTTTTCAAATTTCGCGACGAGTAACTCAAGGTTCTTCATGGCGTGCTCCCAGTTGCCGTCGCCCAAACTGCGCAGCTCCTCGAATCTCTGGCGTAGCTGGATTTTTTGCACAGTTATGGCCGCGATCGCCTCGATCTCCGCGGTAGCCTTTGCAGTCTCGGCTTGCGCCTTCAACGTCTCGAATTTGGACTCGAGAGTCTTGATCTTCGCTTTCAGCATGTCGTGGACAACTATTGTGAGCGTTATGTAGACCCCATCTTGTAGATTGCCTTGTCGTGTCGCAGTGTAGAGGCATGAAGCACGGGCGAACGGAAGAGTGGGCGAAGTGGCGAAGGTTGGTTTCCGAACAGATTACGAGCGGACAGACTGTTGCGGCGTTCTGTCGTGATCGCGGTCTTCGTGATTGGCAGTTTTACGACTGGAAGAAGCGTGTTCGCGAAGCGGGAGCATCGAAGTTTGTTGCGGTGGAAGTTGCCGCTGTCGCGAAACAGGGCCCCGCGGCGACTGGCAGGGCGATTGAGGTGCGGCTGCCGCGAGCCCGAAGCCTGGTGGTAGAGCCCGGCTTCGATGCGCGTCATCTGCGCGCAGTGCTTTCCGTATTGGAAGCGGAAGAATGATCGGGCTGCCGAGTTTGCGCGCGCTGGACCGCACGCAGGGGCCGCGGATCTGGCTGGCGGTGGAGGCGGCGGACATGCGTTGCGGGTTCGATCGTCTGGCGGAGCGAGTAAGGGCCGTCATCGGGCAAAACCCTATGAGCGACGCGCTGTTCATCTTCCGCTCACGGCGGGACGACAGGCTGAAGATCCTGATGTGGGACCGCGACGGATTCGTTCTTTGGTACAAGCGGCTGGAGGCGGGAGTTTTCAAGTTGCCGCGGGTGAAGGATGGAGCACGCTCGGTGGAGTTGCGGGCCAGCGAACTGGCGATGATCCTCCCACCCCACGGACGAAGATCTGTCTGTGGGGACCCCGGCTGGATGGGATCGATATGACGAAGCTGAAGCGCGCACCGCGGTATGAGCGCAGGGCGGGAACCAACGAAGACAACAAGGAGGAGGTTGCGGTATAAGTTATCCGCAGCGACTTGTGTCATAACTTACTGGTGCCTGCTGCAGCAACGCCCCACTTACCTGAAGATAGCGAAGCGCTGAAAGCGATGGTGCGCTCGCTGTTGCTGAAGCATGACGCTGAGAAACACCGTGCCGATGATCTGCTGGTTGAGAACCTACGCCTGCAGGTAGAACTCGATCGCTACAAGAAGTGGTATTACGGTCCGCGCGCGGATCGGCTGCAGTCCGAGGGCGAGTTGGCGCAGTTGCTGCTGAACTTCGCCGAGGTGTTAGATCGCAAGCCGATCAACCCGGACGATATCCCGCCGCATGCGGAACCGAACGAAGAACTGCGGCAGGTGAAACGGCGCAAGGGGCGACGGCACCTGGCCAACTTCGACAACCTGCCGGTCACGACGCATGTTTACGAGTTGAGCGCGGAACAGCGGGCTTGTCCCTGCTGCGGAGCTGAGCGCAAACAGATTGGCCAGGAGGAGAGTTGGCAGATCGAGCATATACCGGGACGCTTTGAGCGCATCCATCATGTGCGCAGGAAGTACGCCTGCCCGGCATGCGAAACGAACGGCGACAGCCCGCGCATCGAGACCGCGGCCAAGCCGGAGACAGCGATCGACAAGGGCCTCGCCGGTCCGGGTCTACTGAGCTACATCGTCACCAGCAAATTCAACGATTACTTGCCTTGCTATCGCTTGGAAGACATCTTCGCGCGACAAGGGTTCGAGATCTCGCGGGCTACGCAGTCGGTCTGGTGCGGCGATGTAGCCGATCTGATCGAGCCGCTGTATGAGTTGATGGCGAATGAAGTGCGAGCCTCGCACGTAGTGGCCACCGACGATACCATCATGCCCATGTTGAGCAAGGAAAAATGCGCCAACGCGCGGATGTGGGTGTACGTCGGCGATGAGGCGCACCCTTACAACGTGTTCGACTTCACGCTGAGCCGCGGCCGGGACGGGCCGAAGTATTTTCTCAAGGATTACAACCAGGTTCTGCTGGCCGACGCCTATGGCGGCTACAACGGCGTGGTGGCCGGCAACGGCATCGTGCGCGCCGGATGTATGGCTCACTTGAGGAGGAAATTCGTCGACGCGGAGAAGACGACGCCGGAGATTGCGCGCCAAGCCATCGAGATGATGCGCGCTCTCTATGCCGTCGAGAAGCAAGCCAAAGATACTTCTGCGGAAGAGCGACTCACACTGCGCCAGAAACAGTCGGTGCCGGTGTTAGCCCAACTGCGCGAAAAGCTCCTCGCATGGAAAGAGCAGTTGTTGCCCAAGCATTCCATGACCGAGGCGATCAACTACGCTCTCAGCCAGTGGAAAGAACTGAATGTGTTCTGTGCCGACGGCGCCGTGCCCATCGATAACAACATTTCCGAACGCGAGATGAAGCGCGTGGTGCTAAACAGAAAGAACAGCCTCTTTGTGGGCAATACTCGCGGCGGAAGAACAGCCGCCGTCCTCGCCAGCCTCACTTCCACCTGCCGCCGCCACGACATAGACCCGCAGCTCTATCTCACACAGTTGCTCGTTAACCTGCCGGTCACGACTGACGGCGATCTATCCGCCTGGCTGCCGGACCGATGAAAGCTCGATCAAAAAGCAAGACTCGCCAAGCTGCATAGCGACGCTGCTCCGGCTTCGTAAGATCTGTGGTTCACGTAGCGCTCACGCAATGGCTGCGTGACCTCATCGCGATCGACGTCATTCTTCCTGAAATGAATTGCGTCGATTTGGCGATCATTCTCCGTGAACAGTTTCCAAACTTGAAGTGTCCTACTCTTCTCAGGGCGAGCAACGACCGCCGATTTGCTCGACGACGCTGGGACCAGAGGGCACACTTTCGAGATTCTGCCGAAACCAATCGGTCCCGCACCTTGCTTGCTGCTGACCGACGATTGCTGGCCGCTGGGAAGCTAGGCCGAGGCGCTGCGTCGGCCGAATCGGAGGGACCCAGCGCGCTGGAAGCGACCGGGCTACCTGCCGACTAATCGAGGGTCAGAGAACTTATGACCGAGTCTCAGTGTGATTGTGAGTTCCCCGGGGTATTGCCCTTTCCAGCCGCACATCATGCCGCCCGCGTTTGGGCGCGGACGCGATACTTCCGCGTGGTGATGGCAAGGGCGCGTTCGATCTTGCGCAAAGAGCAGACCTCGTCCGGAGCAACAAATGTCGATGCAACGCCTCGGCTGGAAGCCCGGCCCGTTCGCCCCACGCGATGCACAAAGTCCTCAGCTTCCTTCGGCATGTCGAAGTTCACCACGTGCGCGACATCGGCCACATCGATCCCTCGCGCTGCCACATCTGTGGCGACAAGAACGCGATGGCGGCCCTCGGCAAAGTTGCGTAATGCAGCGCTTCGTTGCGACTGCGTGCGATCACCATGAATCTGTGTTGCCGAGTACCCCGCCCGCGACAATCGTCGCGCCACTCGATCAGCTCCGTGCTTGGTCCGGACAAAGACCAGGAAGCTGCCGCCGTGTTCACCCAATAGATGCTCCAGCAATTCTTGTTTCTTCTCCACCGGAACCTCGAAGCTTCGCAGTTCGACATTGGGCGATGGCTTGAGCACCGATCCAATCTCTACTCGCACCGGATTGCGGAGGTAATGGTGAGTCACTTCGCGAATGGCAGGACTTAGAGTAGCCGAATAGCAGAGAGTCTGCCGGTCAGCGGGCAGCGCCTCGGCAATGCGCCGAATCGCCGGCTTGAACCCCATGTCAAGCATCCGATCGACTTCGTCCAGCACCAGCATCTTCACGCAGTTCAGGTTTACGAGCCGGCGGGACAAGTAGTCCACCAGGCGCCCCGGCGTGGCAACGATCAACCGCGGTCCACGGCGAAGCGCGGCAAGTTGCGGACCTTCGGGCAGACCACCGCATACCAGCACAGCTAAGTTTTTCCGGTGCGTGAGCTGATGCAAGGCTTCGAGCACCTGCATCGCTAACTCGCGGGTTGGCAACAACACCAGTGCCGTCGCATTCTGGCTCGCAGCAGGCATCCGTTCGATGAGGGGAACCAAGAAGCTCAGGGTTTTGCCCGTGCCGGTCTGCGCCGTCGCCAGGACGTCATGCCCCTCCAGCGCCGGAGGAATGGCTGCTGCCTGTACGGGAGTGGGATGGATGAAGTTCGAGTCAGCCAGGCTTTGTTGCAAAGCCTGCGAGAGACTAAGTTCAGAAAACTGTTTCAAGTGATTCCTATCCTGCTGTTACCGCCGCTTCCATCCTCGGAAATCATCCATGGATTCAACACGCAACTGCAGTTGCATTGTTCTTCGACAGCTTGCTCGGCACCAGGCAGAGAAGGACTGGAAGACTTTCCAGGTTGTATGCAGGAAAACCAAAGACGAGCTGAGAACACGCTGATCAGGATTTGACCCACACGTTGCGTCTTCGGCTGCGATGCGCAATTGCCGCAGCAGCCTGGCCCAGTCGACAACTCGAACTTTGGACCATCACGCTGAGAGGCTTGGGAAATCTACGTGGAAACGGTCTTGCGGGATGAAAGGCGAGAACGACTCACAACCAAACAACTGGGCGTAACTCAATCTTAGCACACGGTGCGATTCGACAAGGCGCGTTTCGGTTCCGATGGAAGCGTATACTGATAGAACGCTCGCGGACGCTCGTGAGCATGAATTGAGGCCCTCGTGGCCCAAGCGCTGCCTCGCATCTTTCTGCACGCTTTCTGCTCGGACGGCACAATCTCTTCAATTTGCCGCCGATGCCAGATGATCATCGCAAGCAAACCCAACGAAATCGATCTCCGGAATCCCGAAGGCGCCCACGTCTGCTTGGAATCCAGCTTGCGCAGGATGTTTCGTCCAGAGCGAGTGGCCGACGCCGGGAAATGATGACCCTCGAGTAACCTGCACTTCGAGATTCGTCAACTGGAATTACTGGCGGTTCGGTGTGGCCAGAGTCTATCTAGCGCATTTGGGATGTCGGCGGTCCGAACATTTATGTCGATTGAACGCGTCCTCAATCGCTTTCGGTGGCACGTTCGACATTAATTCGATTCGTTGCACGAATGGTTGCGACCACGCGTGCTGCAGCTCGGGCAATTTCAGACCGGGCGAAGCGCATTCTCTGGACGAACTTTGCGCTATGTTCGCTCTCAGGCCGGTTCGATGCACGTTCGGCTGGCGACGCTACTATTGGTTTTCGATTCAGCGGGCGGAATAAGCATTCTGAGATGGATTGATCCGGCGTGGCGCGACTATCACACTTAACGTGCCGATGGCGATGGATAGTCTTGCGAGAAATTGCAGTCAATCCGCGGACACTCCCAAGTCTCGATCTTCCGTGAGCCATCCACCTCTGCTAGATAAAGAACGGCGCTACATTGTGGACACGTTCGAAGCGAAGACCGCGAATCCTCGAACTTGCCGTCGATCCAATCCGAATAGCCGTCGGAATCACGGAAAACTCGCGTGCAATCGCGCCGCTCACATGCATGGTAGGATCGGACTTCCTCCGAGTCCTCCTCTAGCATCTCGCGTCGCATGGCGACGTGATGCAAATCGCATAACGGAGAGAATTGTGGTCTTGAGGTCAAGAGCGATGCTCCGATTCGTCACAATGCGGCTTATTGTGGGAAATGGCCAGCGACGAGCATGTGTTGCGTGTCGGCAGTTTAGGTTCGGGCACCAATGTGAGACTCTTTCGAGGACTGCTAATATCGAGATCCATTACGCGGCAGGATCGAGAAAGGTCTTTGTCGTCGTATTCGACGCCCAACATCTGCAATCACTGGGTTGAGAGATTCTCAGTCGACAGAGATATCCCTCCGGCAACTTCTCGGCCTTGCCGGAAAGCCGCGATGTCCGATATCTCAGTACCTGCGCCGTTGATGCCCAGCTCGGTTGTCGATACTTCTTTTCGGCGAGCTATAGCAATCCTGGCAATATACAGGCCGATCGCCTCGCGGTTCAAACGGCAACGTGGTCTGTGTGCCACACACGGAACACGTTGCCGTAGAGCGTGATCCACCGCGGTAGCTTCCTCCGCCTTGCTCGTTTTTCTTCGCTTGGCGGCACGTTTTGCGTCGTTTCGGAGCCGAATAGCCGCGTTCCTGGAATAAGCCTGATCTTCAACAGAAAACGCGAATTCCTGCCCACAGTCGCCGCATGTCACTTGCAGAGCTTGCGTCATAACGTCCTTTCGTTTACTCGTTCGCCATCCGTCGCGCAAGGATATCGACGGACTACATTGTCGTGCCGGTCGGACGAAGGCAAGAATCCTGCTATGACCGCACAGAGCCCTGGGGTGCGGCGCGCATCAGAGGGCCCGTTTCAAAGCCGGCCAAGCCGTGAAGCAGATCCTTTGGTGTTTGGGTCTAGGCAATCTGGACGTTTTCGGCCTGCCAGCCCTTCTGTCCTTTCACAACGTCGAACTGAACCGCCTGACCTTCCTTGAGGGTGCGGAACCCATCGGTCTTGATGGCCGTGTGATGAACAAATACGTCTTCGCCGTTGGCGCGGCTGATGAACCCGAAGCCCTTGGCATCGTTGAACCATTTCACTGTTCCCTGTTCCATAGCCATTTCCTTTTGTCACTCGATGTGTCGCAGAACTCAGGATGGAATTGTTTGCGAGTCGGGCGGGATAGCGGAACAGGCAAGAAAGCCAAGTCGGATTCGACGACCAGCCGTAAGAATAGCACGTTTACGATGGCGGCGCTCTCGAATGTGAAGGCACTGGTTCGATCGCGAGCCGACCACAAATTAGGAGAAGGGGCCAGATCAGCGTATGCTGGACAAAGATGACGTCCGCAATTCACCTTCTCCGGTCGGCCTCCCTTCTCGAGTCCGGCGTGACCGTCCTCCATCGACTGCATTGAGTGCTGAACGATGCGGTCGGGCGTGCGAATGACAGCCCGGCTTCCGTCACAGGAGTTCCATCACCAGGAAATCGGGAAGGTACATGCGATCGGAACTGGTATATGAAGCTGGACTTAAGATAGAAAATCGCTTCCTCTTGTCTGCAATCGTGATGCGGGCAGCCAAGAGACTGCACGTGGCTTCGACACGAACCGAAGACACTGTCAACAGAGTATTTGCCGAAGTTGCAATGGGACGCCGTTTGCATGGGGAACTGCCCGAGATCGTGCCGCCACCGCCCATCGACATGCTGATTACCCCCGCCGTGTAACAGGTCTTCCTCGGTTCACGCGAGCGCTCCGTTCCTTGACGGCTGATTCAAAAGTGAGCTCTTTTGTCCAGGCATCTTCGGGGTATCACTGGAGTATACCGTCGCTTGATGGCCCCGGCCTATTAAGCGATGTCGCCATTGCAGGAGCGAACCATGCTGTCTTTTGACCGGGAAAGTGAGCGATTTTATACAGCATGCACACGATTCGGTGGGACAATGGGGATGGAACCAGTCCGCCGCTACGAGCGGGGCCGCAGTTGTTTCCAGTCAGGGAAACACGGCTTGATCCTTCCCTTCGTGCTCGCGCAGCCGCTCTTTCTTCCGGAGTAGTACGATGAACGCTCTCCTGATTTACCCCCAGTTCCCTGACACATTCTGGAGCTTCAAGAAAGCACTCAAGTTTGTGGGCAAGCGTGCGGCGCAGCCTCCGCTGGGGCTGATGACGGTGGCGGCGCTGCTGCCGGCAAGCTGGAAGAAGCGCCTCGTAGACGTCAATGTCGAGAGGCTGCGCGACCGCGATCTGAAGCTGGCCGATGTAGTGTTGATCAGCGCGATGCATATCCAGCGCAAGTCGCTTACTGAGATCGTGGAGCGTTGCCGGGCACTCGGGCTTCGCACGGTGGTGGGCGGACCGATTGCCAGCAGCCTTTCAGCAGACAAGCTTAGGGCGGACCACGTAGTGATCGGCGAGGCGGAGAGCCTGATTGCCGAGCTGGCGCTGGACTTGGAGCGCGGTACTGCGAAGCCCCAGTACCAGGCCGCCGAGCGCCCGGAGATGAGCCTGAGCCCGTTGCCCGACCTGAGCCTGATCAAGATGAAACGCTACTCGACTATGACAGTGCAATACTCGCGCGGGTGCCCATTTAACTGCGAGTTCTGCGACATCATTGCCATTTACGGGCGGCAGCCGCGGACCAAGCCCGTATCTCATCTGCTGCGCGAGCTGGACCAGTTATATGCGGGGGGATGGCGTGGAGCTGTGTTTATCGTGGACGACAACTTTATCGGCAACAAGGCGCGGGCAAAAGAGCTGCTGGTGGCGCTGGCCGAGTGGCGCGGCCAACACCGGGAGAATTTCGACTTTATTACCGAGGCTTCATTGAATCTGGCCGACGATCCGCAGTTGATGCGACTCATGAAAGACGCGGGATTCATTTCGGTGTTTTTGGGGATCGAGACGCCGGACGAATCGGGCTTGATTGCGAGCAGCAAGTTGCAAAACACGCGGCGCAGTCTGCTGGACAGCGTGGCTACAATCCAGAGCTACGGGATGCAGGTGATGGGCGGATTCATTCTCGGATTCGACACGGACAAGGAGGACATCTTCGACCGGATGGTGGAGTTCATTCAGAACAGCGGAATTGCAATTGCCATGGTGGGGCTGCTACAGGCGATGCCCGGGACGCAGCTTTTCAAGCGCCTGCGAAAGGAGGGCCGGGTTCTGGACGAGGGCCACGGCGACAATACCTGCGATCGGCTGAACTTTCTTCCGCGCATGGATTCTGCCGCCCTGGTGGCGGGATACCGCAGCGTGTTGAGGAGGATTTATTCCTCCGAGGCCTTCTATGAGCGAGTGAAGCTTTACCTGAGCCGCAGCCATCCGAAACCGGAGAAGCGGGCCGGACATCGCGCGCAGCATCAGTTACGCCAGCGCTGGTTGACGCGCAGTAATGCGCGCGCTTTCGTCCTGTCGATCCTGCGCCAGGGTGTCTTTGGACGCCAGCGATGGAGCTACTGGAAATTTCTGGCGACGGTCGCCACGCGGTATCGCCATTGCGTCGGCTCTGCTATGACACTGGCCGTGATGGGGTATCACTTCCAAGTGATGGCACAGAGACTTTCGCAGGCTTTGAATCCGGCGATGCCGCAAACAGGCACAGAAAAGAGTGTGCCGGAAAAGACAAGCGCCGAGTCGTGATCGCCCCGGGACGATTGCTCCCGATAAACGTCGCCAAGCCGGCCATCCACTTAGACGAGAAGTCGCCGACTTGGACTTGTGACGGAGCATGCAGCGAAATTGTTAGATCTCGCCATTTATCAAAACGGCTGCGCTTCTCTTAACCTGTCAAACTCGACAACCAACTCACGGAGTCGGCCTTCCGTGAGCAGTTCTTGCGGTGAACGTCCACTAAGTGCCTCAAGCGGAGCTGACAGCCCGCGCTTTCTGAACATGGAGAACGCTTGCCAGGCTTTCCATCGAGAAAAGATCGCAGCGGATCTCACGCAGGCTGAGCTGATTTCGCCGGAGCATGTTGCGAATCGCTTTGGGTGTTCGATCAATCTTTTTCGCGACCTCCTCGATTGGCCGCTTACCAGTTCCTCACGGACGATCTCCATTTCCGACTCCGTCCATCGTCGATGGTCTTTTCGTCCCTTGATTCCATGCTGAATAATCAGCGGGTCCGCGAGATAAATAGCAGAAGATCCGCGCTTCATCCGCAACAGGCGACCGCACGGCCGAAATTTCGAGTTGAGATTCAGCCCGGTGCCGACCAACATCCTGCCTGCACCCTCACAAACCTTAGTAGCAAACCGGTCTGGGCTGTAGTTTTTGAAATCTCTTCTTCCTCGCAACCGGCAAGGAAGGCAAAGAAGGTCTGAGACACACTCTTAGATGGCCACGCTCCAATCGAACCGGCGCCAGCATTTCGCGATCGCTCTTTGAGTTTGCTTTCAGTCCTCAACCCGACCAGATCAAAGTGGTCGCCGCGGTCTGGACCGACGGCGAAACATGGGCGCGCCCGCGTCGGTTATATTGCACTTTTTTGACTGCGATCTGCGATCTCGCATGATGCAGCTCAAGGATCTGGTATTCAACCTCGCACAACCATGATCGCCTTTCTCAGAATTCGATCTTTCCCTGAAACGCGATCATGCGCGGAGAGCTGTCGCCCCCGAGCCCAACGCCCAACAACCCTGTCGGTGGTGAGATCGTGCTTTCGAGCGTCCCGAATCGAGCCGGAACTGATACGCCAGGGACACCTGCCTCAACCTCGCTGGGCAGAGCGAAATTGGGGTGATTGAATGCGTTGAACATCTGTGCATCGAGGCGGAACGTGGTCCCTTCTTTCATTGGAAAGGTCTTGGTGATGTAGATATCGGAACTAGTGTAGTGTGGCCCGCGCACAGAGTTTCGTCCGGAATTGCCGAATTGGCAGTTCGCCGGTGAGTCGCCTCCCACGCATGCTCCAGTCGTCGGATCGACCGCAGAGACGAAGGCTTCCGGGTTGAGCCACTGTTTGGTGCCGGCCACAGTGACGCCCTCGACAGGACTCTTCCGATACACGGGCACGCCCGGAATTCGACTCGCGTAGGCGGGCGCGTCGAACTGGACGGTGCTGGACCCGTTTGCCTGAAACACGCCGTTACCGTTGGCGATATAAGGCTGGCTCAGCACACTGAAGGGCAGACCGGAGTGTAGGATTGCAGTCTCCGAGATCGACCATCCTCCGAAGATTTGACGCCGGATCGCATGGCTGGAGTGAAACGGCACCTGGTACAAGCCATAGGCGGAGGCGTTATGGCGAACGTCGTAGTCGCAGCTGGCATACTGCCGGTTCAGTTCTCCAGGCAAAGGCGACATGAGTCCCTGCGTGGAGAAGGCCAGCAAGCCGCCGTTTGATACCTCGTCGAGACAGTGACTGAAGGTGTAATTGCCGTGCAGGGTGAATCCGCGCCATTGTTGCGTATAGGCGGTCTGAAGGCCGGCATAACTGCTGTTGGCGTCGGTGCGAAACTCATTGACGTTTCCGAATCGTTGATCGAGCGGGCGCTGGTACAGGAACGGCGCGAAGCATCCATCGCAGACCGTCTGATACCCATTGAGTTGCACCTGGAACGGCTCATGGAGACCTCGTGTGCCTACAAAATCCATGCGCAAGCTTCCACGCGAACCAATCTGCTGCTCAACGCCAAAGTTGTACTGGTAGTAGTACGGTGTCTTGAGCGTTCCGCTCGGAAAGGTGTTCAGGCTGACTGCCAACGGACAGGTCGATGCGCCGTGCTGAATTCCCGCGCACGGAGCGCCGCCTGAATGAAAGATCGCCTGGAACGAATGGTTCGCGTTCGCGGCCGCATCGACTGCACTGCCAGCGACGCCGGGAGCGATACCGATACCACCGACCTGGCCAGCGATTCCGCCAACGAACGTCGGATCGTTTGGCGCGTTCATCGCGGCAAGATCAGCAATTTGCATGGGAATGATGTCGCTGAAGATTCCAAATCCAGAGTGAACCGCCAGAAGCGGGCGCAGTTGATAGGCAAAGGAAACTCGCGGCTGATAAACAAACAACGGTGTGGCAGGAAACAAGTCGTGAACGTTTCCCAATACAACTTTGTTCAGCGGTTCATCACTTTCATGGGAGGCATCAAGGAAGGAGCCATCCATGCGGGCGAAAAGATTCTTTCCGCTGGTGACGTTCGTGTTCCAGGTGGTACGCATGCCGTAAGTAATGGTGGCCTTGGCGACAGGCTTGTAGGTGTCCATCGCGTAGTATTCGAGATTGCCCGCCGAAACCCGCTCTTTCAGCGAAACTGGAAAGCTCTGACTGGCTGTGTAGGCGGCACCATAGGTGAACTCCGCCAGGTCATTGTAGGTCACCGTTGGTACGGTGCCTTCGCCGAGGTCGTAGTTGCTTACATCGAGACGCCGCGTATTGATCCCGAACTTCCACGTATGCTTCTCGTGCGTCCAGGTCAGGTTATCGTTGATTTGCCACTGTGTGACCTTGCGTCCCTGCGGATAGGTATTGTTATTACCGCCAATCGTGGTGAACGGAACTGAATCGCTACCCGACGCAAGCACAATCGGGAAGTCCTCCAGCACCTGCGAATATTGATTCGGTTCAAAGATGCTGGAGTACCAGCTTGCGCCAGGATTCAACTCGTTCACGACGTTCGAACTGAACACTTGGGTGTAACCAGCAACGAGGGTTCGCTGGGGTTGCGGTGAATAGGAATTGAAAATAGGGTTCACAGGATCGGTGTACGCGGCCTGAAGCCCGGTGTCCTGCTGGAAGCGATACCAGACGCTATTGTCGGCGTTGATGGTGTGATCGATCTTCACCACAATAAGGTTCTCGCCGTCGCTGTTGTTCAATGAGGCTTGGCGCTGGCTGGCGCAACCATCCCCGTCTGTACCAAGCGGGCAGCCGATAATCGGGACCGGAGAGCCGCCTGATGCGGGCAGTAAAGAGAACATCTTCCGATAAAAGGGGATTTCTGCGGGCTGAGCCGGAAGAGTCGCGCCCGTGATGGGGTCCGTTCCGCCGGTGGCGAGCTGACCCAAGACATATTGCTCGTATGCCGGCGTTGGCAGAGTAATCTGCGATACAAGCGGCAGAGCGATGCGAACACCCTCGTAGTGCCCGAAGAAGAACAGTCTGTCTTTCCCAATCGGACCTCCGATGCTGACGCCAAATTCGTTGACTGTAGAACGGGGCTTCTTCGCACTGCTGTCCGCCGTATCGTTCGCGTGCAGAAAGTAGTTTTCCGCGTTGAACAGCGAACCATTCCATATTTCGTACGCGTCACCGTGAAACGCGTTCGTGCCCGACTTGGTAAAGTAGTTCACCTGGGCTACGGCGTACCGCCCTTGATCGACCGAGAAGGAATTGGTATTGACAGTCGCTTCCTGCACCGCATCGAGACCGATGACGAGATTTGTGGAAAGGCCGATGTTCAGCCCGAGCCATGGATCGTTCGTATCGTAACCATCGAGGATGTAGCCATTCGAGGTCGCGGGAAGCCCATTGAACTCGACGTTGCCGTAACCGCCGGGCGCCTTGGCGTCGTTTGAAGAGCCCGCGGTGTTCATCAGCGCTCCCTGCGCAAACTGTGCAACGTAAGTAAGGTCCTGTCCGGGATTTGGCAGCTTCTCGATCGCCTTCGCTTCGAGTGTCGTTGAGGTATTTGGGTTCTCTAGACTCAGCAGTCCGGTCTGCGCCGTAACCTCTACGGTTTGCGATGTGGCCGCCGGCTTCAAAATGAAATTCACCGCTATCGTCTGTCCCACGGCAACTGTCGAAGGTTGCGACTCAGCTGCTCCAAAGCCTTCGGCCTCTACGGAAATCCGATAGGTCCCTGGATTGACCTGGGCGAAGAGAAAACGCCCTTCGGCGTTGCTTCGCGCAGTTCGTGCTGCTCCCGTGCTTACCTCCGTAGCTTTCACGGTGGCATTAGGAACAGCTGCCCCTGTCGCATCGTTGATGCTTCCAGTGAGGGCGCTGCTCGTGCCACTTTGCCCTCGTAAAGTCTTCGCGTTAACCGCGGTTAACATCAGGAGAATCGCGAGGAGCAATGTAGTTGGGATTCGCATCAACAATGAACTCCAGAGGTCGGAAATGAACTCCCGGGGGTGCGCCTGTACTACGTCCGCACGATGGGGAAGGGAGAAGAGAATTTGTTCGGCTGCCAATATTTAGGCTTGCCTATTCGTTAGGTTAACCTAAAATAGAGAAAGTGTCAACCCATTAAGGAGCTGCCAACCCATGCCGGCGAAACGTCAGGGAAACGGCAACACGGAATCAGTAGACAATTATCTCAAGGCAATCCTAGCTCTGAGCGGATCTGAGGAACAGCGCGTTTCGAGTTCGTCTCTTGCCGACCGTTTAGGTGTTGCACCGGCTTCGGTCACCAACATGCTGCAAAAGCTGGCAACATCTCCGTCGCCCTTTGTGGAATACGAGAGACACCGCGGAGTCCTCCTGTCGCCGGCGGGAAAACGACGCGCGCTTGAAGTGGTGCGTCATCACCGCCTGATCGAAACATTCCTGTATGAAGTGCTGGACTACCCGCTCGAAGAGGTTCACGAGGAAGCGGAGCGCCTCGAACATTTCATCTCCGAGAGGTTCGAAGAGCGCATCGCCGCAAAGCTCGGTAACCCAAAGTTTGATCCGCACGGGCACTGCATTCCGGCCATGGATGGGAAGATGCCGAAGCAGATCTCAAGGCCGCTGACAAGTCTTGATCGGGACGGAAAGTTCGTTGTGGACAGCGTCTCGGATCAGGATGCCCTCCTCTTAAAGCGCCTTAAGGCGCACGGCATCATTCCGGGCGCACGGATACACGTGACCAAGCCGTCTTCGGAACAATTTGCCCTGCGCGGAAACAGCGCCTCACAGGCTCTTACTCTCTCTCGAGCGCTCGCGGAGGCCGTCCGTATTCGCCCAGCAAATTAGAACCTAAATCACAATTGCAACGTCTCGCCGCTGACCGAGCCTTTCCGAAGATGGAAGTGATGCAACGGTGCCTGCTCTGCGGTTGGGGCTCTTTTTCCGGGCGCAGGAAGTAGACGAGTAGAGTTCAGGATGAAAGCTAGCTCTGATGCAACGTGGATGAAGGCCACAAGAAGCGGCTTGAGGAAGCCGGCCGCCGCCAGTCCAATGCCGATCGTGTCCACAATGAGTGTGCCGTAGAAGTTCTCTAAAATGACACGACGGCAGTTGCGCGCGATGCGAACGGTCTCGACGAACCTCATCAGGTCGTTGCCGATGAGAACAACGTCAGCGCTCTCCCGCGCGACATCGGTTCCTGCTCCTATCGCGACTCCGACGGTTGCCTCGCTGAGGGCAGGGGCGTCGTTGACGCCGTCCCCAAGCATTGCGACAACTTCTCCGCGGCGAGCCTGGATGGCGATCTCCGCTGTTTTTTCTTCAGGCAAAAGATCGCCGTGAAAGTGAATAATCCCAAGTGTGTTTGCTGTCCCTTCGGCCGCTTCGCTCGTGTCCCCTGTTAGCAGGATGGCGCGGATCTTCATTTCTTGAAGAGCACGCACCGCGGCGGCAGACTCGTCTCGAATCCTGTCGTCGATTGAGATGAATCCGGCGTATTGGACATCTTGATGCTCGTCGAATACTTTGTCCAACGCTATGCCAGGCACGCAGGAAAGAACTTCCGCTCGATCGACAAGAAGACGCTGAATTTACTCCAGAATTACGAATGGCCAGGCAACATCCGTGAGCTTCAGAACGTGACTGAACGGTCCGTCATTCTGAACTCCGGCGAGGTGTTTGCCATCGACGAGTCATGGCTGTCCAAACAACCCGCCCGACGACCGCAAGTTACTTCACACGCGACGTCTCAAGGCGCACCCCACAGCGAACGGGAGATCATCGAAGCCGCGCTCGCCGCCTCCCGGGGCCGTGTCGCACGGCGATTAGGAGCCGCTGCGAGGCTTGGCGTTCCACCCTCCACGCTTGACCATCGTATCAAGGCGCTGCGTATCGACAAGGCACAATTCAAGTTTCGCTGAAGTCCCACCGGTTTCGCCAAATTCACCAGATACACCAGAACTGCCAAATTCGCCGGGCCGCCAAACGGCCGGACCGCTAGCGTTTTCAGTCGCGTAGGAATGGCACGCAATCTGCCATTGAAATGAGCGGACGACAGCCTGGGCGAGCGAATGAGTTGCCGAATCGATCGACGTTGGACTGAACGGGCCTACTCCTTTACATCAGTGGTCGGCTCGCTTCGGAAGACCTCCAGATCGTTCGCACAGCGCTCGACGGACGCCGTATCGTCGCTATCGACCTCTCGGAGGTAGAACTGGTGGACCGCGAAACCGTGAGGCTTTTGGCTCAGGCGGAGGTTGAAGGCACCGAACTCATGAATTACCCTGCCTACATCCGCGAGTGGATCGCAAATGAGCGAACGAGCAGCTAGCGCGCAAAGTCGCAGGCAATGGACCGAGCCCGGAATCTTGGTTGACTTCGCATAAGCCGGGCGTCTTAACCCTCTTCCAATCGAGGGCGTCATGAAACGGACTGACATTCAGACGCTCGCGCGCTATTGGGGTACGGAATACGACTGGCGCAAGTGCGAGGCTAGGTTGAACGCTTTGCCGCAATTCATCACCGAGATCGATGGACTGGACATTCATTTCATTCACGTTCGTTCGAAACATGAAAATGCGTTGCCGATCATTGTCACGCACGGCTGGCCCGGTTCGGTCGTCGAGCAACTGAAGATCATCGATCCGCTCACCAATCCGACAGCCTATGGCGGAAGTGCATCAGACGTTTTCGATGTTGTGATCCCGTCAATGCCGGGCTACGGATACTCAGGCAACCAGGTCTACGATGGCCCAATGACCTTGCCTGATCTGCAGATCCTCAACGGTAAGAGCACAGAGTTCGGCCCGACGCAATCCGCAGCCTACGAGGACGGAAATCATTGCGAGATCAGGGCCGCTGCGCAGATCGTCGCCGCCGGCTTTCTCCAACAACAGTCGAGATTGATCCTGGGTCAGCCAGTTTCCGGAGCGGGCCCCCAGCTGCTTTACGCCTTTGACACGGCGAATGCCTGCAGCCAGCTCCGGCTAAGTAAGCCGGAATCTGCCGCTTCATACGCCGTCGTTTGACTGCCGCAAGGCATTGATTGACCTGCGGTACTCAAATGCGAACTGTCCCCAAATGAACAGTCTGAAATTCAGGTTATATGCCAACCTAAAATGAGCGGCTGTGTCTCCTTGCTGAAGAGCTGAAAGTTTGAACCGTTGGAAATATTCGGCACCATCGTATTTGCTGCCGAGGCAGTGATGCGATGATCCCGATGTGGTCGCACCAGAAATACCCACTGTTCGCTGCTTTGTTCTCACCATCCGAAGTGTGCAAAAAAACAGCATCGAATCACGAATCGGATGTCAAGCCGTCCCATTCCGGCAGAGGTCAAAATCCTGTATGGTTTCTCGGCTGAGCATTTTTTCTCTGTTGTGTTTCGCGATTTCCTGCCTTGCATATTCCGATCCAGCGCCGTTCGATCTCGCTGGTCCCGAGCTGGAAGTTAAGGTAACTCATGCCGGCAGAACCCTACCAATTTCCGAGGTGCCGAATCTCTCCGCTAGCGATCAGATTTCGATCAAGGCCATTCTTCCGTCTGGCCAGTCCGTGCATTATCTTCTAGTAGCGGCGTTCTTGCGCGGTGCAACCAACCCACCTCCGGAGAGTTGGTTCTTTGCATCGGAGACCTGGAATCGCAAGCACAACAGCGGTCTAAAGATCACGGTTCCGAAGGGTGCCCAGCAAGTTCTTGTTTTCCTTGCGCCACAGACCGGCGGAGGGTCAAAGACACTTGTCGGGGCCGTTCGCGGCCGGCCTGGCGCCTTCGTCCGCGCATCTCAGGATCTCAATCAAGCGACGCCTGACCGTTCGCGGTTGAAGGTCTACCTGGCAGCGATTCAAAGAATCAGCCAGACCGATTTCGATCATTTGAAGACAGCCTCACCACTACTGGCGCGCAGCCTCTCCATCAAATTTGATTCCGACTGCCTTCAGAGAATACCCGAGTTGCAGGCCCCCTGCCTGATGCAGGGTCAGGATTCCCTGATCTTGAACGACGGGCACAGCGCTTCGATTGTCCAGGCGCTCGGCGCAGGCGCTCCGATTGACTTGGTCCAGCAGTTGAGCGACACACCGAAGGCCGGTTTTGGCTATTACAGCCCCTATATCGCCTCGGTCGTGGATATTGCGCGCATCATGGATTCTTTTCACACAGCGCAATATCAGTACATTCCCGCGCTGGCCAGTGAGCAGGACGATCAGTTCGCACTCGAACTGAATACACCACCCTCCTTTCACAATCCAAAGTCGGTCCTGGTCGTCGCGCTGCCGGCGATCGAGTCGCCTCAAATGCCGCCTCTCCATCCCGTTGATCCAAAAGAGGTCTATTGCGCGGAAAAAACGGAGTTGGTCTTGCCCGCCGAGGGCGCACCGCTGGTCTTTGCAACTGCCTACGCCCATGACATGGTTCTTCGCCTGAAGGGGAAGAATGGCAAATTCGTCGATTTGCCCGTAACCGCCGATGCAGAAAAGGGCGGCTTCGTCGCGAATACTGCGGGGCTAAGCCCCACCAACTTCGGTGATGTTCTGGACGGTTCCCTCCATGGTTACTGGGGCTTTGAACTGTACAACGGTCCCGAGTTCCAGCTGGAAAATACACGCCCCCAGCATTGGCAAGTGGTTGATGACGATCAGCAGACTTTGATCGCAGGCCGGGATGACACCGTGCATTTCGAGACGGAGACCGCAGCCTGCGTTGACAGCATTCTGCTCCAGAAGCCTACCGGGGAAACCATCAAAGCAGATTGGAAACCAACGGGACCAAACGAAGTGGCGGTCACCGTCCCTCTCAAAAAGGTCAAGCCTGGAGCCTTGAAGTTACTCGTAAAGGAATACGGAAGTAAAGAGCCGGACACCGTCCCGCTGCAGGCCTATGATGAAGCTGGTCATCTCGACAGCTTTACCCTCCATGCCGGTGACCTCTCCGGCGTACTCAAGGGTAGCCACCTCGGCGAAGTAGTAAATCTGACGCTGAATGGGGTCAGTTTCAAACCAGGCCCACCCACCTCGTCAGAAGACGCTGATGAATTGCCGCTGGTCACTACTGATGTCAAAGCTGCAGGAGAGCTAAAGGCGGGAGAGGGCGCGACTGCCAAGGTCGCCCTCAAAGATGGACGCTTCCTCAGCCTCGCAACCATTGTCGAGTCTCCGCGTCCCAGGGTCACTCTGATCGGAAAGAGTGTTCAGCTTTCCGCATCTGGCCCCACCAGCGATATCCAGTTGGCCGACCAGGACGAACTTCCGCAAAATGCTCGATTGACATTCTCGATCCATGCAAAAATTCCGACGGCGTTCTCCGGCGAAGAAAAGGTTGAAGTGGCCACCGTCCATGGCGCTTATCTGACTACCCTCACACCCACAAGCGGTTTGATCTTCGAGGATTCCCAGGTCGCTCTGGCCAGTCTCGATACCGACAAGGTCTTTGCTTCCTCCGCCTCTGGTCCCCTTCGCTTCCGTGTCATCGAGGCGGGAGTGGCGAGCGACTGGCAACCTCTTGCCACTCTTATCCGTCTACCTGCGATTCGCGATCTGAAGTGTCCTGACGCGCCGGACCAGCCATGCGAGCTTACTGGTTCAAAGTTGTTTCTGGTCGATTCGGTTTCAAACGACCCCCAGTTCGATCATCCGACTGAGGTGCCCGAAGGCTTTCCCGGTTACCTATTAACAGTTCCACATCCGACAGCCGGACACCTCTATATAAAGTTGCACGACGATCCATCGGTCGTGAACTCCGTGCTCTTTCCAGCGGAGGCCCTGCCGCATCCGATCGCTACAACTTCCGCGGCTTCCTCAATACCCGCCGAACAGATTCCGAATCCATCGGCCGCAGGGGCGCAATCGAATCCCTCGTCCGTCACCGCTACAGCAACTTCAACTGCTGCGGAGTCAATGCGTGCGCCGGTTAGCAAACAAGCGACACCTTCGACTGCCTCACCCATTCCACAGGCGGTCAAGAGCCAACCGTTGCAGTCCGGGGCCGGAGGCACAACTTCGCCGGAATCATCCGGAACGGCTTCACAACAGGGAGGATCGCCTGTTCGTCCACAGCCCGCGCCAAAGGGATTCTCTGCGACAAGTGGCACACCTGCCGCCGACGACTCGACGGCAGGTCCACCTTCAAAGAAGCCTAAGTAAGGCAGCACGCTCAATCGCGCAGAAACACATTCAGTAATGATTTATGAACCCGAATTCGTCCGTCGTATTCAATAAATCCGAGCTTGCGAAAGCGGCTCAAGAAGGCGTTGACACGAGGTCGCGTACTGCCAATCATGCTCGCAAGAGCTTCCTGGGAAATCGGTTGAATCAGCGTATCTTCTTCCCCGGACTGGCGGTACTCGGCCAGCAGCAGAAGCACTCGCGCAAGTCGCTTTTCCGCCCGGTTGAAGAGCTGATCGACCAGATCCGCTTGTGTCCTCAAGTTGCAATCGAGCAGGAAAGAGGAGAACAAATTGGAGAAATCCTGTTCTTTGCGCATCACCCTGAGGAACTCCGGCCTGGCAATTCTGAGCGCGGTGCATGCGGTGACGGCTGTTGCTGTAGTCACGCGCAGTCCCGGTTCCGCCGCCATCGCTTTCTCGCCAAAAAAGTTGTTTGCCGCGACCAGACGAATTGTGGCTTCTTTTCCGGTCGAAGAGAGAACCGAGATCTTAGCGCGACCCCTGTGCAGGTAGAAGACGCAATCAGCTGGATCTCCCTGAGAAAAGAAGGCTTGCGAGCTGTTCAACTGGACGATCCTGCGCCCCGGCCCGGCATTCCCCAGATATGCGTCAACGTCAAAACCGGGTTTGCTCGCATTCGCCATCGGCGGGGTCCATTCTCACAGGTGTCTGGTCGAGCAAAATCGTAAAGACAAGCGAATCAATTCATTATAGGGAATCCGAAGAGTATGACCATCATAGAAACTGCAGTCGAGCCAAGCCGGTACGAATAGAGAAGACCAGGAGATCGGCAATTACGAAGATGTTGGAGATGGTTAGTCAGACAAAGCACAGACCGCTCCAAAAGAGCAGCCTTTCGCGCGCCGTGACAAAGGCTCGCAATAGAAGTGTTGCACAGAACAGCGTCGTTACGCAGGTCGGTAGGTAAAGTGCGGCTGTCATTGATCGTGGCTCTTCTTAAAGAGAAATGCTCTCGCGAACTCGCGGACTCTATTCATCTTCACTGCATCTCGCGCCACAAGTTTCTCCTCAAAACAGAGGGATAGTCAGACCGTATCCATCAGAATTCCGGAAAGATGCGCCCGTGTGAATCGGGGCAATGGGAAGTGAATGGGGAGACAAAGGGCAGCCGTCAGGAACCAACTGGACCGCAATCGACGCAGCGTTAACGAGACCAAGTTCCGTTGGCCGGTCGTACGCCCAGAACCCCAGCTTTCGTGTCGACGAGTGATTCGGCGGAGATAACCGGCCAATAATCAGGGCCGCGAGATGGTGGCTTGGAGTAAGAAGTAATATTTTCTTTCAGTTGGTTTTTCTTCAGGAGGCGGAGCCCCGCTTCCTGCCAGCATCTTGGCGGATCGAAGCGGGAAGCGGGACGCGTGTGAGGTAACGATCCTCTTTGCCCCAGTGTCGGTCCCGCTGGAGCGGCTTGCTGCCTGCTGGGCCAAAGACTCGGACGAGATTATCTTACGCCGATGCCCGGTTTGCGAACAGGATTCGATTGTTGGCCATGGGCGACGGCGCAAGCAGGCGCACGACGAACATCACGATTGGATCGGGATTCGCCGGGGCCGCTGTGTTCGATGCGGAAAGACCTTCACGTTTCTGCCGGTGTTCGCTCTGCCCTATACGCATTACAGCCTGTTGGCTCGCTGCCAGGCATTGCTGCGTCGCTTTGTGGAGCACTGTTCGTGGGAGAAGGCGGCGCCGAAGTTCAAGGATGCTGACCGCGTACCCGATTCCTCCACTGTGCGCCGCTGGTCGCAAGGTGTGGACGAGTCAGAGCCGGCGCTGTCTTTTCTCCGCAAGACGGCTGCGCGAGCGGCTCAGTGGCTGGAATCTGCTTACTCGCATCAGGACGGGGCAACTTTCTTATCCTGGCTGACTCCGGTTCTCGAAGTCCTCTGCCCTATGCGCCGCTGAGAAAAAATCTTTTTCCCACCATCCTTGCCTGGGAACTCCGGCGAGGTTCTCCTACGCTGGGCTCTGGAGGCGAAAAGGTGCTGTGGGTGAAGACGTCGAAAGACTAAAGCGGCGAACGCCACTGCTGAAGTACCTGCGAGAGCACAACTGGGCGGGGCGGCCCGCAGGCCGATTCGAGTATGTCGGACTCTGTCCGCTACACAAGGAGAGTCAGCCGTCGTTCTATGTGAACACGCGCAAAGATGTCTTCTACTGTCACGGCTGCGGCCAGGGCGGCGATCTCATCCGCTTCGTCCAGTTATCGCGCGGCTTATCCTTCCGCCAGAGCGTGGCCAGCCTCGATCCGGATATCGTTCCGGAAGCTGATTCCAGCACTGTGCTCGAGGAGGCCGCGGAGTTCTATCAGCAGCAACTGGATCGCTACCCCGAGGCGCTCGAATACCTCCACCGGCGCGGAGTTCATGATCCGGAACTGATGAGGGAACTCGATATCGGTTACGCTCCCGGCGGGACGTTGCGCCGTCATCTCACGGCGCAGGGTAATTCGTTCGATGTGTTGCGAAGGCTCGGCCTCATCGACACGCGGGGCGCGGATGCTCTCTATCAGCGCATCGTGTTTCCGTTGCGCCAGGGCGAGCACATCGTCAACCTCTACGGCCGCAGCATCGGCGCTGCCTTCGCCCATCGCTTCCTGCCCGGGAGCAAGGGCGGCCTGTATGCATGGGAGAAGGTTCGCACCTGCTCCGAGGTGATCCTGGTCGGAGGGCTGTTCGACTATGCCGCACTGCGGCAGGCGGGATTCCACAACGTGACCTGTTCGCTGGGTACACAGCTCATCTGTGTTGCCGGACCCAATCTTTGCTCCGGGTGATGCCGTTCTCTTTCAGCACTCTGACAACTTCACGAAGAGACAACGTGGGGTTCTCTCGCATGATTGAAACAGCCCGCGCGCCTTGGCGGTCCGCGTCCGCTTTCGCGCCGGGTCTATTTGCCGGGCCGGGTTTCCGAAACAACCACCGCCGCCTGTCAATCCAACTTCGGCTTCGCCCCACGCCTTCCAATGCCAGCCAACGCCGCAACACATCAATCGACAAGTCTGTGTTGGCGGCCAGAACTAGAAGTGCAAAGCCGGGCGTTCCTCGAAAGTCTCTGATGTCCAGGCCGACAGTCACTTCGCGCGTAACCTTGTTCCCGCGCCAATCTGTGAGGGTCAGAGTTGATTTTGTCCCCGTCACCTTGTCTCCATTTCCGGCAACGCGACGTGAAGGCGATACGGCTCTAACGCCTCCCTGTGATGGCGTCCACCGTACCCGCGCGGAGTTTCGATTCGGCTCAATCGCCGGGACGCCAACTCGGAAACGAGAATTTCTTCCGCGCATCTCGCGGGGCCGAACCCCGGCTCGTTAAACTTCGCCGCCATCTCTGCCAATTCCGCGTAGAGCGCGGGAGCGAGTGACAGGCGTATCGGTTTCGCTTTCATCTTTCCTCCCCGTTGTGAAAGAGGCCGCCGCCTCCCCGGACGACGGCCCATTTCCACCCGGCGAATCACTCACGGTACGCCGTGGACCGCTCTAGCTATTCCCGCACATCGGTGAATTCCCTTCGCAGGGCGGCGCGGTGTGCGAGATCCCGCTAGACGGGCTGTAAGAAACCCGCGCCGATTCCGGTTAGCTGTGACTGATGGTGATGGCCTGGATTGCCTCACTCCGTCTAATGCGCCCGTCAACCCTGCGATAAGCGAGCAATGCAGTCTGTCCGCTCAAGGCCAATGGCTGGTCGAGAATCTTCACGAAGATGCCCGAGCCGCCACAGTCGCCGATGACGTAGCCGTCCAGGAACGAGCCAAAGAGAATCGGCGTAACTCCGCTTGTGGTTGCCGTGGGCAAGCTCGGCATTGCCGCGCTGTACGTCACGGGGAAACCATGCAGGAAGTCGCGCCCGTTCTCACGGGTCCATACGGGAACGTAGAGATTCGCCTGTTGCTGTGCCTTGCGAATCGCCGTTGCCGTTGCTCTCGACATCAACCACGCGGCGTTCGGGAAATACTGCGCCTTCAACGTGCCTACAGCGTCGATGGTCGATTGCAGCAAGTATGACCCCGTGCTCTCGACTGCGTAGGCGGAGCCGGTTCCGGTTCCCACGTTGCCGATTAACCCTTGCGGCTGGCCGCTCCCGGAGCCGGTGACAAAATAGCCGTCTTCGCAAATCTGGACGGCCCGGAGCAAATCGGTGACAGCGAAGGTCTGAAAGAGTTCCACGTCCTGTAAAAGTTCCCACGAAACCGCGTTGTACAGTCCGATCATGAACGCGCTCAAAGTGAACTGTTCAAGCGTCGGGTCGCTTTCCGTGAACTGGACGGTCGTTGAACCCGATTCCGACTTGATTCCGGCCACGGCGAACGCAGTTTGGCGCGGAATCTTTATATCGGTCGCTGTGGGCAGGACGGACGCAACCGCTCTCACCCCGAGATCAGGGACAGCAAGTTGCACCATGAGTTGCGCTTCGGTTGGGACGTTCACCGCCGCGCCGCCCGTAGCGACGGAACTTCCGCCCGGACCTTCGTACATCGCGCCGTGCATCCTTGGGAGCGACGGGAGAGCGTAACCACCGAAGAGCGGGTCGAAACCCTCACTCAGCGTATCGCTCGCCTGTTTTCCGCCGGAGCGAAGGAAGGAAAGAAACGCTTCGTTGTATTCCCCCGACATCGGCCTGAGAACCGGAGTGCGCGGGGCATGGTGGAGACGCGCGTTTCCGGCGGGGCCTTCCACGCCGGGCATCCCGAGAGGGAAGACGGTTCGGATAGTGGACTGCGATTCGCGTTCCTGGATTCGCTTTGCAACCGAATCGACGTTTTTCATGTGGGAATCGAAGAGCGCCGATTCCGCCGCAGTGAGATCCCGTCCCGCCGCCGCCGAAGTGATGCGCTCCGCATCGTCCAATGCTGCCTTGTGCTGTTTGCGAAGTTCAAAAAGGTTTGTCATCGTTTTGTTGATCGGTAAGGCCGTCAAGAAAGAGCGTATGGAGGAAGGAAAGGAATTCCCCGGCAAGCGCGGACACTTGCTCCGGCGCTAGAGGCGCTTTGAAGACGAAGCGCGGCGACGCGCCGCAAAGGGCCGCCATTCCCACGGCCTGTAAATCGCGGCCCGGCCAACGCGCGGTCAACTCCGCTTCCCGCTCCGGCTCACGTTTGGGCCGCAACAAGAGAAATTCAACGTCGTTGCAATCCGGGTTGCTAATGACGAGCGCCGCAACGGAACTTTCAAGGGCCAACTCCGCGCTCCGCTCGCTGTACGTTCCCGTGGTCATTTCGTCTCCCTTTCTGCAAACCCGTTTAGAGAATCCCATAGACAGAGCCTCATGGAAACTGATATTCTTCTTACGTCATGAGTGCTAATAGTCGTAAGAAGAATCAAGAGGCATGGATGGGCGAGGCCGACTTTCTCGGGCTGTTTTCACGGTTGAATGAGCCTCATTCGCGCTGTGGGGAGCGGGTGGAGCGCGTGCTTGTTTTGCTCAAACAACTGCAAAGCCCCGCCAGCCGCAGAGACGCAATGAACGCTGTGACGGTGTTGCGAGGGCTGTTGCGCCGTTATCGGTGGGTGTATCAGGTATCGCCAACGCTGCAAGGGTACAGAGCGATTCGAGTACCCGCAAAGCGGGAGACGCTGACAGATGACGACGTTTGGGAACACAACGCCGTGCGCGACTTGCTAGACCTCTTACAACAGGAAGGTTCGTTGTCGCGGGTACGCCGTTGCGTAGTTTGTAATGGTTGGCTCTTTGCTGCCAAGCGGAACGACCAAGAGTTTTGCAGCCGGAATTGCAGACAAAACCGCTACGACAACGACCCGAAAAGAAAAGCGGAGCACAGAGCGAAAATGCGTGATCTGTATGCGCTCAAGAAAGAACTTGCGCGGAATCCGAAGGCCGGGGTTGGACTCAAGACGAGACGGCGCGGCTGAAGGGCGGCGGCTTCACCCCGCGCGCCGCGCCTTGCGCTGTTTCCACGTTCCCGTCACGAGCGCGTCTAGCCTGTCCTGTCTACCCTTCATCCATTTCGCGTAATGCTTTTCGGTCGTCTTGATCGACTCATGCCCTAACAGCTTGGAGACTTCCTCAAGCGGGACGCCCTTTTCCAGCAAGTCCACCGCGAAGGTATCGCGGAGCCGATGGGACCGCATGTGTCCGCCGTTTTCGATCTTCGCCGCCTCAAAAGCGGGAACGATGAACCGCTTGCCCCAATTCCCCGTGATGCTTTTCTTGGACCCCTCCCCGGACCAAAAGAAATACGTCTGGTTTGAGTTGGGAACGGCGAGCAATTCTTTCGCCACGGCGGGCGGAATGGGGACGGTCACGTCCGTACCTGTTTTGGTCCGTTGGGTCACGACCCGATACACGCCTTTCGCGGCGTCGTGAACTAACTCATCCCGCCGGAGTGTCAAGGCGTCCATGATGGCAAGCCCGCTCCAACGCATGAGTTGAAACAGCGCGCGCACACGGGCAACCCAATAATCGTAATTGCGGTCCCGAACGGCGACGTACACCGCGTCCAAAAGGCGCTCGTACTCTTCCGCAGAGAGCGGGAGTGTGGGCGGCTCTTCGATCTTGATTTTCGGCCATATCGGTACGCGGTCAATCCATTGCGACTCGAAACAGTAGCGAAAGAAACTCTTGTACCGCTCCCGCAGTTTCGCCCGCGTGTACGTGCTAGGGTACAGTTCCGGCCAATCTTCGAAAAACTCCGTGACCGTCTCGCGTGTGACGCCCTGGACGGTGAAGACTCCCTTGGACTCGCAATGGTCCTTGAGCCGTCCAAGCCAAAGCTCGTACTTGTTGATTAGGTCACGAGTCAAGCCCTGGACTTTTTTGTCCGCGATGAAGAGCGTCACGGCCTCTTCGATGGTTTTGGGAGTGTCTGCGGGCGAAGGCGCGGGCGCGTTCCCTGAAAGTTGATCCTGAAGTTTCCGCTTAGTCTCTTCGGCTTCTTCCCACGAGCGCGTCCCGGCCTTGCGCCGGTATTGTGTCCCGTTGTGAGTCCAGCGAAAATGCTTCCGGCAGTTGCAACGCCGTGAGAATTCATCCCCGGCGTACTTGCACCCTTCCGAGTGCCTTACAAAGATCGTGATTACGGGAGCGCCCATCGTGCTACGTCCTCCATTTGCGGAGCATCGTAGCACAGAATTAGCACAATGTCTATTGTTTTGTTGTATTTAGCTTTATTTTCAATGGTTTAGAGTTGGTGGAGGCGGCGGGAGTCGAACCGGAAACCAGTGTTGTAAACGCTCAACTTATTGATTCTGAGAATGCCTGAATTGGCATGATTTCCAAGATTGCCAAATCTACTGTACGGTCACTGTACGGTCATTTCCCAGAATGCCCACAACTCCCACACTCCACCTTCGGACGGGCCTTTTTGGCGAAAGGAGCAGTCTGAAGTGCGGTTGTAGTATTTCACAATTTCGCGGGTGCAGCACGCACGAAAAGGCGTTCTCTGAAATGTGGAACTCTTTCTGTGGCTTGCCGAATACCCCCGTGAACGCGCTCTGGAGCCGCGACCAAATCCGGCGAATTCGATGATTGGCCTTGGCCACTTTGAGTAGGTAGGGGACGGAAGGAGAACCTACAACCCTTTGGTTAACAGTTGCAGGGAAGCCAATTTCTGCCATTGACTGCGGTTGACTCTGGAGTGCTCGGAACCCTGTGTTTATGCGCGTTCCGTGCACTTCGCCGCTACTCCTGGTGACTTCGGATTTCTGCCTAGGGTCCCCGGTATTTTCCCCGGTACTCGCGGACCCCCTCCGGCTCCGTCCGCGCGGATCGCCAAGCCCCCGGTTCGCCAGCGCGGGAAGGCGGCTTTCGTCTGGCTAGGCTCTCAGACAATCCAACCTCGAATTGATGGTTGCAAACTTTCCCAGCAGGCCGTCGAATGCAATCCCCATCGGCTGCCCTATCGACTCGGCTCTCAGCGATCAGGGCGCAGGATGCGGACCGGGAGCGGCGGAACAGTTGGACGGTCACATAGCAGGAATTTTCTGAGTCGTGCGGGGGCTGAGATGCCGTTTACATGGGTTCGTGTAGAGCGACTATTCTGTGAGGATGTGGGGACGATACGGCAGGCGGGCAGACAAGCGGCGGATCGCAGAGAGGATGCAGGCATACATCGGAACATTCGATGTGGCTGAATCCTCGCCGACAGACAAAGAGCCAACGACAGGCTCAAGGATCGTACTCCAAGAGATACTTTCAAAACCCGGCGATGAAAAAAAGCCGGTCAAGGAGCAGGAGTTCATAGAACTGCGGATCGATGATCGGACGGATTCTTGGAAGCCTGGATTCGCTGTTACAGAGTGGCGCATTCGCTGGAGTGAAGCCGATCAACAATTCATGTGGGAAGACGAGCAGCAGGAGCAGTGGGCTACTCTTCAGACTGCCCAGAATCGGTTTGAGGCGCGACGCCGTTCGCTCGCGGACCAAGGCTTCACCCATTCAGACATAGACTTTTGACACTGCTGGAGTATCATGCTCCTGAATTCCGATTCATTGCGAGGCGATCATGAAAATCTCAAAGCTGCTCTTGCTATGGTTGCTGGGAATCGCTCTGGTGCCAGCCAGCGCACAATCAATTTCAGCCGCCGATGCCAAGGACCATATGGGCCAGAACGCCACTGTCTGCGGGATGGTTTCCGGAGAGCGGACGGCGACCAGTAGCAGGGGCCAGCCCACGTTCATCAACCTTGACGGGCGCTATCCGAATCAGATTTTCACCATCCTGATTTGGGGTGACGACCGGGCGAAAGTTGGCGCTCTGCCCGCTGACGGCTCTCGCGTCTGTGCTACTGGCGTCATTCAAGACTACAGGGGAGTGCCTGAAATAGTGGTTCGCAGTGCTGGACAATTAGGCCGGACCGCGCCAAGTGGTCCCGCAGCCGCGCCGAGCGGGGCTACTGCTCTGTGCAGGGACGGCACATACAGCTACAGCCAGCATCGACAGGGAACCTGCTCTCATCATGGAGGCGTCGCCCAATGGATGCAGTAAAGGCATAGGGGAGTCGATCAGCCGATCCGCAGCGGTTCCCGGTGAACCTGCTGCACGCATTCGATGCAGAGAGGGAATCGCGGCACTCCGTCGCTCTACCCGCGCCGCCCCAAATCCTCCACTTCCACATCCAGCGCCCTGGCGATCCTCTCGGCGGCCCGCGCCGCGATGTTACCGCTGCCGCCGGTGCCCTATGAGGCCTGCGAGAAGGTTACCGTGTGTGTCAACTCGCTGTCGCTGGTCCGCTATCGCAGCAACGACTACTCGGTGCCCACGCAGTTCGGACATCGGCAGGTGCTGGTCAAGGGCTACGTGCATCGCGTCGAGATCATCTGCGGCAGCGAAGTCATCGCCAGGCACCCACGCAGCTATGAGCGCGAGGTCGCGATCTACGATCCACTGCATTACCTGGCACTGCTCGAACACAAGAGCCGCGCTCTGGATCAGGCAGCGCCACTTGCCGGCTGGGAGTTGCCGGAGTGCTTCGCGCATCTGCGGCGTCTGTTGGAAGCACGACTGAAGAAGCACGCCTCACGCGAGTACATCCAGGTGCTGCGCCTGCTCGAGACCTTTCCGCTCGAAGAGGTTACCGCCGCGGTCGAGCAGGCTCTCTATCTGCGTACCATCAGCTTCGATGCCGTCAGGCATCTGGTGCTCTGCCGCATCGAGCGCCGGCCGCCACGCCTCGACCTCACTAACTGGCCACATCTGCCGGCAACCAACTTACGCACCACGCAGGCCGCCGATTACATGGCCCTGCTTAGTGCGCCACCGGCGGCTTCATCGCTGGCTAACTCGGAGGCGGCACTATGACCTCGCAGCCCGAAATGCCCACTCCCGATACGCCGCAGGTGTTGTTAGAACATCACCTCAAGGCTCTGCGCCTGCCCACCATCCTACGTGAGTACGACAAGGTGGCCCGCCAGTGCGCCGAAGAGAAGACCGACTTCCCACGTTACTTACTCCGTCTCACCGAACTGGAGTTACTCGATCGCGATCGCCGTGCCACCGAGCGCCGCATCCGGCAGGCCAGGTTCCCGGTAGTCAAGAGCCTCGACAGCTTTGATTTCCTCGCCATCCCCGCTCTTAACAAAACCCTGGTGCTGGAACTGGCACGCTGCGAGTTCCTGTCCAGAAGAGAAAATCTTCTACTCCTGGGCAACAGCGGCACGGGAAAATCGCACCTCGCCCTGGCTCTCGGACTGGCCGCCTGTCAGCGCGGCCATCGCGTACGTTTCACCACTGCCGCCGCGCTGGTCAGCGAACTGATCGAGGCCCGCGATGAAAAACATCTGCAGCGGTTTCAAAAGCAACTCGCCGCCAATGAGCTACTCATCGTTGATGAGTTAGGCTACGTACCCTTGTCCAAGACCGGCGCCGAACTGCTGTTCGAAATCTTCAGCCAGCGCTACGAACGAGCATCCACACTGGTCACCAGCAACCTGCCCTTCGACGAATGGACCGAAGTCTTCGGCTCTGAGCGGCTCACCGGCGCACTCCTCGATCGGCTCACCCACCACGTGCACATCCTGGAGATGAACGGCGACAGCTTCCGCCTCAAGCAAAGCCGCCGCAAAAAGACTCTGCTCTCCAAACCCTGACCCCCAACGCGCCTCGTGGGAGAAAGGCCTCTTCCGCTACGCTCCAGAGCCCTTTCTCCCACGAAATACCCCGCTTCATCGTTCCTCTTACTGGCTCCCTTTTCCTCCGCCCCAATGGTTCCCGATCACTACGCCCTTGACACCTTTTCGTGAACGGCCGCCGTGATCGCGCCGACATCCGAGTCATTGCCGAAGACGCTGAGAAGATGTGCCTGCCGATCTTCCCCTATATAGCGATCGACCCGCAGGCGAATGCGGGTTGAGGCCTTTTTCGTGATGCGCACGTACTCAAGCAGCCCGAGCCGCAGATGTGCATTCTCCATCGGCTTCGCCCTCCTTCTTCGCCGGCGTCTCAGTGAGCTTCAGCGTCCTCCCATCGGCGTAGACCAAGTAGAGCTCATTGGCCCACCGCTCCCGGTGGTGAATGATCTCGGTGTCCCCGTCCTGTTCCACGAACGTTGTCACATGCTTGACCGAGCGCCAGCGCGCGATGTGCCGATCATCTCCTTGGCCGAAGACGCCGTTCAAGAGGCCCGCGGTACACAGAAGCCCGACATGGCCGCCATGGAGCGGCGTGATGGGCCGGCCCGTCGCCACGTCTTCGCGCGGCATAAGCAGCGGCGCCGCCTGTTTCCATGCGCCCGATTGCGGCAGCAGGTCTTCCAACAAGTCGTAGGGAAGGCCGCGATAGCTCAGCTCCGCATCGCCAGACGGAGGGACTGAATAGGATGGGCATGCGCCTGGTTGCAACTCGGGAAGTCCAAGGAAGCTGCCGTAGAGCCTAACGCTCAAGAGCTGCCGCTTATTGTTCTCAACGGCCGCTCCTCTGACGTCGCGCAGCTTGCCCAGCACCGCGATTTGCCGATACTTGACCGATTCCTCATCTGTCATGCGAAGAACGGCGAGCTGCGTGAAGTGGGATGCAAGGATGCCGGAACAGTCGTGCAAGCGGTCGAAGGGGATCACCAGGATGAGAACGCCTTCCATCGCCAGCCAGCGGTAGGTATGTTCCAAGAACACGGCCTCCATTCTGCGATTTGCGATGGAACCGATCTCGGAGTCATATGGCGGATTCAGATACAGGAGCGAGAAGCACTCTGGCCGCGCAATAGCATCAAAGGCATTACCCTGGATGGTCTCGATGCCGTTGGCGCTGGCAATCCGCGCACGGTCGGCGTCGAGTTCGACGCCATAGCGGCGAACTTGCGCGTCGCTCGTGACGAGATGCAACGCTGTTCCTTGCCCTACGCAGGGGTCAATCACCGAGGCCGGCCCAGCGAAGGAGAGTAAGGAGCGAAGTTTCACTCCTTCGGCCTCCGGTAATGGGTAGTATCCCATTTTCAGGCGCGCGACATTCCGCATGGATTCACCTCATCTCCTGGGATGAAATTTGTGCTTTAAACCATAACTTTGCTGTTTGGCAACGATATGCTCTAAATGACCTTCATTTCCCGATTGATTGTGCCCTGAATGCTTACCGCGCGCATCCGCAGAACTTCGGAACCTCTCGAATGACCGAAAAGTCACGGTCCCGAATGTTACCGGGCTTCACACCAGGTTGTACTCGCGGCAAAGTTATGCTTTCAGCCCTGGAAACGATGCGGGCGCACGTCTTCAGAAAATAGACCGGTTGCGGCACGTTGGAGCGGCAACAATATGCTTTCAGCGCGGCGAAGATATGGTTTAAATGACAAAATTCTCATCGCGTTTGAGGTCTGGAACGCGCATGTTTTCAGTGAAATAGGGAGCAGCAAGAGGTACACGATGAAAGCCTTGCTGGATCGCTCCCCTCCAGCCGCAGCGCAGCATGATTCCTGCTCCTATCCATCCTGTTATTCAGCTAAGGTCGACGCGCATGTGAAACGGACGGTAGCGGCAAAGCCCAAGCTGGTACAGATCACGACCGCCTACGGCAAACCCCCCGAAGGCAGCGCGGTTGTGCCTCGCAACCAGTATGTCGAAATCCGGCAGGAGAAGGCCCAAGGACAAATACCAGCAGGACGCGCCGGAGTTCAAAACGTTAGGGCTGATGCTGCGCTCAAGGAGCGGCAAGAAAAACAGCGCCGGGAGGAGGCGCAGGCCCAGGCCACCGGGCTGCGGGTTCTGAAAGCCATCGGCAATGCGGTTCCTGTGCCCCTGATGAAACGCGACCTGCTGTTTGTTGTGTGGCGGCTGTCCGCGATGCTGGACGAGCGTAAACTGGCCGTCCTCATCCGGCAGCACGGCATGGGCAAACCGATGCCCCGAAAGAGCATCGGGGCGACATTTTCTGCCCACCCAACGGCCAGCGCCGCCCATTCAGGGCGGCGATCAAACAGCAGCCTGCCCAAACGGACGGATACGATTTCGAGCTTCTCGTGAAGCCTGTGCACTCGTCAAACCTACCGGCTAATTCGGAGTTTGACGGAACCCGTACCGCCGCAGCCCCCAGCCGAGGCCCTGGAAGCGTAACATTATGCCAGCGATCAGCGAGCAGCGTTCGATGAACAAGACGACACCCAGCCGGTTGAGGGCCGGAGTTATCTGTAAGCGCCGATTTGTTTCCTTCGCTATGCTGGGCGCCACAGGATTGTCCTAGTAGTGTTCTGGGACCTCCGAGGAAACATAGGTCGCAGATGAGCGGCCGGCAATTTGCTAGGCCGTCTGGATTTTGTCACCTGTTATCCCCGGAGTCCGGGGATTCGGAGTCGTCTCCAATGGTAGAACCATCGCTTTCCAAGCGATGCTCCGCTTCTAACCCCGTAACCAGCCATTGAATTAGGAGGGTTGATATGATTCCTCGTAACGTGATCGAGCGATACGCTCCGGTAGTGCGTTTTCACCAGTTCGAGAGCTTCTTTCCGTGCTGCATCGAACATCTTCTCCAAGGTGCAACGCTGACCGACGGTAAGCAGGTTATTCAAAATCCCACTACGGACAAGCTTGTTGAGCATCCCGGCGAGAATTGCATCGTCACGATCAATGAGAAGCAATTCCCAGGGCAAGTCTCCGGAACGGAAATCGTCGCGCCGATGTACTACGCGATTCAAGAGTTCCAGGACATTGTGTTGATCACCTATATCATGATCTACGCCTATCAGGGTGGACAGACGCTGCGTTTCTCCAGTCCGCTTACATCCTTCAACTGCATCGTGAATCCGTTTGGTATTCACGAAGGCGATCTCGAATGGGTTTCTGTCGCCCTCTATCCATCGGGCTCCGACTACAGGATCTACCGAGTTGGGATCGAGGCTCACGGCGAGGAACGGGGCTACCCAAAGGAGTTAGTCATCTGGGAAGACACGCACCCCGTCGTCCATGCCGCGCTAAACGGTCATGCTGGCTACAATCCCTTTCCCAACCGCCATCTGCCGGCCAAAGCAAAGCTCATTGACGACGAAGGCTACGTTAAAGAAGGTGGCTCCGTATTCATCGAAATCCTCTCGGCGGTTCAGGGAAACGGAAAAGTCTGGCGGCCAAAGGATTTCCGGTACCTTGGACTGGATCGCGATGGCAAAGCGATCGGCGATCAAAAATGGGCGGTTTTCCAAGGCCGCCTCGGGCAGCCTCATGAATACTCTCACGTGCAGTCCGCAACCCAGCTCAACGGCAGGAATCTCCCTTCTGGTGAGTGGACCGCTTTGAAGCTCACGGACAGTGCCGCCGTTCTACTTCGCTTGTACCCGGAAAAAATCAAGGAAGGGGGTTCGCCTCCCGCTCCAGGCAGTAAAGCTCGGCCTTGGCTGAGACCTGTGGAGAAAGGCACGCAGTATCGCGGAAAGGAGCACGGCTTTTTTGGGGTCTGAGCGAGAATCCAGGAATCGTCCCTGCGTTCGGGCGCCGTCTTCGAGTCGTTTCTGACTTCAGTCATTGGCTTGAACGCAAGCGGATTCGTCACGGCGAGGTTGATGAACGGATGACGGAGAGGTGCCAAGGGTTTCGGCTTCGGAACGGTATCTTGGACAACGCACGCTTGCCGAAAACACGCGATACTCTGGGCCGTAATTGTTAACGCTGTGATGGTACGGAATTCCATTGCACGTTCTGTCTGTGCCCTGTATTGGCTCATGCCAAATCGCCATAGGCGAGTTGCAAGAAAGGACGGGCGTGGAAAAGTGCTTCGCCCTGTTAACCGGCCAATCACTGCCCATTTTGGCTATGGGCTCATAAAGGTCGAATTCGTGGCCACGATCACCTTCGAAACCGCACCAGCCTTGCGCTCGATGTGCTCAAGCAGTTGGTCAGACAGTCCGTGCTTCTCGCTACCGACTACGAGAGCGGCGGGAAATCTGTATCCAAGTGACTTGTAGTCCATCAGTCCCGTCGGTGAAGAAGCCACAACCGAAACACCGTTCGATTTGGCCCAACGATTGAATTCCACTCCCGAACACCGCACTAGTTTCTGCGAAAAGAGCGATCCCATCGTGGCCCGTATAGTTGCCGGATCGTACATAAGGCTTTGAAAGTCCTCAGCCTTTTCATTTTTTGCCTCCCGAATGCGTAAAGTGCACCTCCACCTTGCCCTACGGGTACCGAATCAGAACAGGTCCATATCCGAGTGGATGAACCCCTTATCGGCCAGCGCGAGTCTGCGCTCTTCATATCGTTGTTTTGCCGCAGTATGGATCCAGAAGTATTCGACTTCTTCCTGATCCCACATGACCTGCCCGTCAATTTCGCTCCACTGCGCGTGCGCCTGCCGGACGCAGTATCGGGTTCCCAAGTCGTTCGCTTCATCGAGCAGACT
>Ga0335078_10001361_pt1 | contig 37105 bp, 45 predicted proteins | sample Lox_Sample_32_FD_206711 | JGI IMG/M metagenome (GOLD analysis project Ga0335078, IMG submission 206711) | Soil microbial communities from Loxahatchee National Wildlife Refuge, Florida, United States - Lox_Sample_3.2 | ecosystem: Environmental > Terrestrial > Soil > Wetlands | place: USA... | reverse complement strand
ACAGGCTCGCCCTTGAGGCACGTCCGAATGAAGAACGGGACCGCCCTCGAGGGCTGGTCGTACTCCCCGAAGAGGAGCCACGCGCGCGTTATCGTTACCGGGAGGCCCTTCGTCTTGAAGAAGCTCATGGCGAGGTTCTCCCCCACGATCTTGGAATAGTCGTAGGGCACCCTCGGCTCTAGGGGGTCGTCCTCTGACACTGGGTTCTTGATCGGCGCCCCGTACACGTTCGCGCTCGAGGCGAAGACGAACCTCTTGGCCCCTTTCTTGTAGGCCAAGTCCAGCGCGTTGAGGGTGCCGAAGCAGTTCACCTGGAAGCACGACCACGGGTCCTCGATTGTCTTCTTGAGGTCGGCGATCCCCGCGAGGTGGACCACAGCCTCAAAGTCCTGCCTGGAGAGCTCGTCTTGGACGAAGGACCTGTCTGTGATGCTCCCCACGACGTCCGCACCCGGAGCCACATCCGTTCCGATGACCTCGAAGCCGTGGCCCTTCAGGTAGCTGCTGACGTGCCGGCCCACAAAGCCCTGGGAGCCGGTCACAAGCACCTTCAAGAGCGCCCCTTTCGCCCCAAGTCGTTATTTAAGGAGAGAACGCGATCACAGGCCCAGCACGGACCGGTAGGATGCGACAAGCTCCTTGTCCACCACGCCTGACACGAGCTTCTCCCTCCCGTCCGGGAGCATTATCGGAAAAGCGGTCGCGTGGTAGGGCAGGTCCAGGCTCTCTATCTTGGCCTCGTCCTCGCTCTCCCCAACCTTGACGCAGTCCCCGTTCCTGCAAGAGTAGTGGTAGACCTTGACGACCCTCCTGTCGCCCATCCCGCCGCCCCTCCCGCCCGCGGCCGAAGAGTTGTCTACCATCTGCAGTATGTAGACCTCGTTCGGAGAGTCGAGCTTCGCCAGGTCGATGACGTCGGTGGTCACGAAGACGCGCCTGCCCATGGAAGTGATGAGCGCGATGAAACCGTCGACGCCCTCTGGCATGTCCTTCCGGCAGCCGCGAGGCTTCTTAAGAATTGACGGGCCAAATGCTTGGGATAGGATAAGAATGCCCTCGTCCTCGTTGGCCTGATGAAGAAGAGCCATGTGGCGTTTCTTGTCGCGCAGGGGGTCACCGTAGCGGCCGTTCTCGCCCTCGTCTCGCTCCCCCTAGGCACTCAGGTCACGAATCCTCCGACGTCCAGCCCGACCACGACCTCATCGACCCAGGTCGCAGAGACCTGCACCCTGGCCGTCGTGGCAGACCCGCTGCCTGCAAACGCAACCGAAGGGCAGTTCGACGCCTACGCTAACTCGAGCGCCATGGCGCACCTGGTCAACTTTGCGTCGAGGAACATCACCACCCTGACGAACGACTTTGGGCCCGAGGCTCAGGTGTCTTGGAGCGGTAACACCCAGGGATACGGAGGCTCTTACAACGGGACGCGCGAGATCAACGAGCTCTACGAAGGGTTCCTTGAGCCGACCAAGACCTTGGCCATCACCAACGAGTCGGTAACCGTCGTGCCCATCCAGTCTGGGTCGGCCGTGGTCGTCTACACGTTCGACTTCTCGGGAAACAACAGGCTCTGGGGGAACTTCGCCGGGGCGGTCGTCGGGCAGGACTATTACAACTCGGCGAACGGTTGGCAGATATCCAGGGAAGACTGGAACTTCGTGGCATTTGACATCCAATACTCGCTGGAGACGATGTCAGGCGGGTCATCGTCCAGCACATCGTGCTATCCGTGAGCGAGCCCTGTCGCTACTGCTGGAGCTCTTCCTTGTACGACTTCACCAGGTCCTTGTGACCCTTCCCAAGACGAGCTTCTCCCCCATCCGCATGACCACCGTCGTCGATTGATGGTCAGGCACATCCAAGGTCTCAAGGTCCTCCTCATCGAGGAACTCCGCGACCTTGATGCATTCGCCCTCGCCGCACTTGTAGCGGTAGGCTTTGCTCAGATTTCTGTCGTTGGGCGCGCCTCGCTCTCCGCCATCCTTCGATGACTCGACCGAGAACCCGAGGACGTATATCTCGTTGGGGCGCTCAAGGTGCCGAAAGTCTATCGGGCTGGCGGCGACGAAGACTCGCCCTCCGTCGATCTCTATCAGCGCCGGGAGGCCGAGCCGCGAACCTCGCAGGGTCGAGCGCCCCCAAGAGTGGGTCTTCTTCTCCCCCGTCGGCGAACGTGCGGACCAGAAGCTGCGACAGGATGGGCGCGAGCGCCATCCCCTTCCTGCACGCACCCGAAATGATGTACGCGTTCCCGCACTTTGGGACCCGCCCCACCACCGGTAGCTGGTCCGGGGTCGACGGGCGGAAACCGACTCCGGCCCCTCCCGGCTGGAGCCTGTGCGGCCTCGAGAAGTGCGAAGTCACCGCCCTGACGAGCCGGTCCTTCTTGGCAGCGGTGAACCTGGGGTTGAAGCCGTCCAGCTCGAAGTAGCCCGTGAAGCGGAGGGTGCCCGGATCGTGCTGCGTGACGGTGACCCCCTCGTCCTGGTAGTGCGAAGGGAGGTCCACCACTTGGTCGCCCCTCGTGCCGTAGAACAGCACGAGGCCCCTCGCCGGCAGGATCATGGGGTCATAGCCCAGGGGCTTGCAGACCTCATTGCTCCACGACCCGGCCGCCACGACGTACGCGTCCGCGGCCATCCTCGTCCTGCCGAGCGCGGCATAGCCTACCTTGGAGCCCTTCTTCTTGAGCTTGACCTCCCCGGGCACGAACCTCCCGCCCTTCTCTTCGATCCTTCCTCGCAGATAGTCCAGGAGCTTCCGGGAGTGGACCGAGAGCTCTTCCACCCGCCACCCCCCTTCGAACCCCTTGTAGCCCAGCTCGCGGAGCTCCTTGGGGCCTACGAACGTCCCGCTCGGAGACTGCTCCGCCCTCTCTGGGAGCTTGCTGTGGAGGTCGAGGACCTCGGCCTGGACGTCGACCTCCGGCTTTTCCTCTCGAAAGAACTTGTGGTAGAGCTCGAGGCTCCGGACCGAAAGCGGATGGGCGACCTCCTCGTAGCTCTCCCGAGTCTGCAGCTTTGCGCGACGGAGCCACTCTGGGTTCTGCCTTGACACTGTGGGAGAGACGACACCCTTGGCGAGGACCTCTGTGAACGACCCTCGCGTGGAGAGCTGGCCAGCGTTGAATTCTGAAGTCCGGACCTTGCCCTTCCCCACGTCGGCGACGGCCACGTCGTGGCCGTCCTGCAGGAGGTAGTACGAGAGGAAGAGCCCCGTGATCCCGCCTCCGATGACTAGGAACTTCAAAGACTTTGGCCGCCTCCAAGACCCTCATGAGGTTTATCTGACTTCGCAATTCCCGGAGCGTGGCCGCCAGAATAATCGGACCGGATCAGATCGACTGCAAGCCGCGAGTAGGACGGTGGCGCGGGGGGTAGGATTCGAACCCACGCGACCGTTAGGTCACGGGCTGCCTTGGGATGCGCTCAAGGCCCGCGCGATAACCACTCCGCCACCCCCGCAATCGATGCTCGTCTCATTTGGCTTCTTATCCTTTCGCCGGGCATCCGCGTGTTGAACTCGGGGCGTTAGCTGCTTATTACCGGCCACCCGCCCACATCGACCCGTGAGTCCCCAGATTCGCAAGGTAGCTGTGCTCGGAGCCGGCCTCATGGGCCACGGGATAGCCCAGGTCTGCGCGCAGACCGCTGGCTACGATGTGTCCCTTCTCGACGTCAAGCAAGAATACGTCGACCGCGGCATGTCCATGATCAAGGACAGCCTCGCGAGGTTCGTGACGAAGGGAAGCCTCGACCAGGAAAAGGCCGACGCCATCCTCGCTCGGGTCCGCCCGACCACAGACCTGAGTTCCGCCCTCTCCGGAGCCCAGCTCGTCATCGAGGCAGCCACCGAGGACCCCAAGCTCAAGCTAGACCTCTACCGGAGGGTCTCCGAGTCCCTCCCGAAGGACGCCGTCCTTGGGTCGAACACCTCCTCCATCAGCATCACCCTGCTCGCGTCAGCGACGCGCAGCCCCGACCGGGTCGTGGGGATGCACTTCTTCAACCCGCCACAGCTCATGCCCCTCATCGAGATAATCAGGGGCGAGAAGACCTCCGACGCGACCGTCGAGTCGATAAGGGGGGCCGCGAAGCAGATGCAGAAGGAGACGGTCCTCTGCAAGAAGGACTCGCCGGGGTTCATTGTAAACCGCGTCCTGATCCCCGCGCTCACCGAGGCCACGCTGCTGGTCCAGGAGGGGGTCGCGGACAAGGAGGACATCGACAAGGCAATCACCCTCGGGTTGAACTGGCCCATGGGGCCGCTAAAGCTCCTCGATTACGTCGGCGAGGACACGGCCATGAGCATCGCCAACGTGCTGGCGGACGGCCTGAAGGACCAAAAGTACGGTCCCTCCCCGCTCCTGAAGAAGATGGTCGCCGAGGGGAGGCTGGGACGAAAGTCGGGGAGGGGCTTTTACGAGTGGCCCTCGCCTAAGCCGAAAGCTTCCTCTTGATGTCGGCGGGGAGGGCCTTTGCCCTGCCGTCCTCTCCCAGCAGCACGTGGACGGTGTGGCCCGTGCAAAGCAGCTCCTTGCCCGGGTGCTTGAACACCTCATAGTCGAGCCTGACGCTCGAAGTCCCCACCTTGCTCACCCAGGTCCTCACCGAGACCTCGTCGTCGTACCTCGCCGAGGCCTTGTAGTCTGCGTGGGCCTGGACCACGGGCGTGTGGAAGCCGCGCTCCCTCGAGATGACGCTGTACGGCATCCCGATGGCCCGGAACAGCTCCGTCCTTGCCACCTCGAACCACACGAAATACTCGGCGTAGTAGACGACCTGCATCGCATCGGTCTCCGCGAACCTCACCCGGAACTTGACCGTGTGCTCGACGGGCATCCGCGCCAAGACTCCGGCCCAGAGTTTTTAGGTTCTCTCATCCAGCGCCGCAGGCGTGGAGAACTACCAGACCCTCTTGCTCGAGATTTCAGGCCCCGTGGCCACCGTCAGGCTGAACAGGCCCGAGGCGCTCAACGCTCTGAACTCCGCCATGGTGCGGGAGCTGGTCTCGCTGCTCTCAAAGCTGGAGGAAGACGACTCGGTCAGGTGCGTCGTGCTGACCGGCAGCGACAAGGCGTTCTGCGCGGGAGCGGACGTGAGGGAGATGTCTAAGCTCTCCAAGGAGGAGATGGCGAACTCCGACCACCTCGCGGCCATTTGGGAGAAGGCCGCCACCTTCGAAAAGCCGGTCGTGGCGGCGCTGAGCGGCTACGCGCTCGGAGGCGGCCTCGAGCTCGCCATGTGCTGCGACATCATCGTGGCCTCCGAGGGGACCAAGCTGGGCCAGCCGGAGATCAACATCGGGATCATCCCGGGGGGCGGGGGAACGCAGCGCCTCCCTAGGGCCGTGGGCAAGTACAAGGCGATGGAGATGATTCTCACAGGCGCGAACATCACGGCGGAGGAGGCCAAGGCCCTCGGGCTCGTCAACCGCGTGGTCCCCCCGGGAAAGCACCTCGAGGAGGCGACCAAGATTGCCGTGGAGATCTCCGCAAAGGCGTCCCTCGCGGTGAGAGCGGCAAAGAAGGCGGTGGCGGCCTCTCAGGACATGGGGCTCTCCCAGGGCCTCGAGTTCGGGCTCGACCTGTTCCACGGCCTCTTCGCGACCGAAGACCAGAAGGAAGGGATGGCGGCCTTCCTGGAGAAGCGGAAGCCCAGCTTCAAGGGCAGATGAGGCGCAGCTATGGGACTGCGAGCACGGGTACGGTCGCCTTCTCCATGACTCCCCGGGTGGCCTCGCCTATCGCCTTCAGGCGGCTCAGGCCGCGGTACTCGTGGAACCCCATCACGATGTAGTCCACCCCTCGCTTCTTGGCGGTCCTCAGGATGAGCTCCCTCGGGTCCCCGACCCCGCACACTCCCTCGTGCTCGATCCCCTCCTTGTGGATCTCCTCCTCGAGGGCGTCCACCGTCCTGTGGTACTCGTCGAGGTAGTAGTGGTCGGGGATCGAGTCGCCGTGGATGTCGACGAACTTCGAGGGGACCTTGCCCTTCTCGACGACGTAGATTATCACGATCTTGCCGGACACAGCCTTTGCTAGCATTATCGCGTTCTCCATCACGCGAGCCGAGTGGTCGTGCTCGTCCACGGCGGCGAGTATCTGCTTCCTCACGCCGTCTATCCGGCCGCCGAATATTTACGGTTGGCGTCGGCCCCGGCCCAGCAACCCTTATCACGGGAACGGGGCGTGGCCGCGGAAGGCTTGGTCGAATACAGGCGCGCGAACAGGCAATACGTCGCGATGACGCGCCGCGAGGTCTGGAGCTTTCTCAGGTCCCAGCGGAGGGTGTACCTGGGGTTCTCGATGGACGACGGCTTCCCGCACGTCACCCCGATTTGGTTCGTGACTATCGGCGAGGTGGTCTACATGCGCGCCCAGGACTACAAGGTCAAGGTCGGGCTCGCGGCCAAGGGCAAGGCCTGCGTCGTGATCGACGAGGGGGACAAGTACCGCGAACTGAAGGGCGCCGTGATGTGGGGGCGGTGCAAGGTCCTCACCGACAAGAAGCTCATCGCCAAGGTCAACGGGATCTTCGAGGAGAAGTACTCGGAGCGGCAGTGGAAGGCCGACGAGATGCCGAAGGCCTGGGTCAAGCAGAGGATGACGGAGAGGAGGGCCTTCATCGAGTTCGTCCCCGAGAAGGTCGACTCCTGGGACAACAGCAAGGTTGGTAAGGCTCGGAACGGCTGATGGGAGTTTGCAAAAGCGATATAGCTTTGGCATCCAATGAAGCCCTTTGGTCGCACTATACTGAGTTCATCTCGAAAACTGAACGTTCCATTAATCGCTCAACAAGAAGAATTCTGGTGTGTTCCCGCTTGCATCAAGATGGTGCTGGAATATCTCAATAATAGTGGTATGCTCAAGATTCCAGCTCCAAGTCTAGGGCTGCAGCAAATTGCAAGAATCGTGAAGACTCAAGACGGCACAGCGGCCCACGACGTCCCTGCGATAAATGAATGGCTTGAGGATGTTGTTCCGTCACTCGAGTTTGAAGATGAATATAGAACTCGGAGAGTAAGCGAGATAGAAGCCGAGCTCGATGCCAAGCGGCCGTGCATACCTTGGATGTTCGTAACGGACGGAATTCACCGCGGTTTCCATGCTGTTGTTATAACGGACATCAATGTTCAAGCTAATCAGATAACGTATAATGACCCCGGGCCTCCAAGGGAGACTACGCAAGCGTTAAGTGCGTTTGAAGTCCAATGGAGTATGGGCCAGACAAATCTCTTGAAAGTTCAAATAGGAAGAAACACAAGAACAACTCTGCCTCAATTCGGGGTGCAACCTTAGAGTGAAAGCTAGGGAAGTCATCGAAAACTATGTCTTCCGTCACTACGGTAACTTGACCACAGTCGGCGAGATAGGTTATGAGGACGAGTCTGGGAAATGGATTGCAGAGCTGAAGTCTGACTACCCACGGTGGATCAAGGATGATAGAAGCTTGAGCGAGCCAATACTGCGATTCATCTCAATGGACAACATCGGAAAGATTGTCTTTGACAAAGACTTTCGCGTGATGCAAGCTACGACCAGGGGCGAATGTGGCGACAGGATTTGGGATAGACTTGGTCTTTGGAGGGAACATGCGGAGAGAATCATGGTCGAAGCCTCTGCCGACCAACTCGCGATGGCGAGGGGCGCGGACCAATTTCTCTCTCCGATAATCACCATACTGGATAACTTGCGGAGTCCACTTCATGGCAAGCCAACGATTAGCAAGGATGATGTTGCTTCCATTGGTCCTAATTCGTTCAAGTATCTGTCTCTGTTAGAAGACGTGGGAATCGTCAAGTCCATTCCAGAACAAAAAGAGTGGACCTACGGCCCCTTGTTCACCACACTCCAAGAAAAGGCTTTGGAGAAACAGATGAGCTTCGAACGGGTTGTTTTTGCTCACATCTTGAAGAACAGATACCCCGCTGTTAGAGACATACTCCACATCGGCATCTTTGAGAAAATCATCCATCTGGATAGTTGCTACTACTGGCAGGCCCTTGATGCCGAAGAGCCAATCTCCATACAGAGGGGAAACCTGTTCTCACGATATAGAGTGCAATATGGAGATGAGGAAGAAGACGACTTCAGTCTTAACTCCAAACTCCAGGAGCTTTCGCGCGTTCACGCGCTTAAGGTAGATGGCGACTATTGTGTCGCAGAAGGTAACATACTCAACGAGATGCTAGTTCTCAAGCACGAGACTGTGCAACGCGGCACGGCGCGAGCATAGCGCGGTCTGACGTCCTATTTCTTCCACGGCTCGTCCTTCACTCCCTCGAGGAGGTTCGCGTACCTCGCGAGGTTGAAGAGATATGTCGAGAGTCGGTTGAGGTAGGGGACCATCTCGGGGTTTATCGCCTCGGTCTTCGCGAGCGCGACCACCCTCCGCTCGGCCCTCCTGCAGACGGAGCGGGCCACGTGGAGCCTCGCGGAGGTCTCGCCCCCGCCGGGGAGCACGAAGGCGGTGAGCCTCGGGAGCTTCTCCTGGAGCTCGTCTATCCTCGACTCCAGCCACTGCGTGTCTCCCTTCACTATCCTCGGGACGGTGCTCGGCCCCTTCGTCGCCACCGTCGCAAGGTCAGCCCCCGCGGTGAAGAGCGCGGACTGGACCTTCTTCAGGGGCTTGGAGATCTCCTCCCTCTTGGTGCTGGCTATCGCGAGCCCGACCAGGCTGTTTAGCTCGTCGAGGGTCCCGTAGGCCTCCACCCGCAGCGAGTCCTTGGCGACCCTGTTGGCCCCGTAGAGGCTCGTCTCGCCCTTGTCGCCCCCTCTCGTGTACAAAGATAGATTCGGGATTCGTGTCAAGATATTAAGCATGAAGTCCACGACGACTCCTTGTACGCGCTGCCGACATGGAGGACCTACGCGGCGGTCGGCGCCATCGCGGTCTTCACCCTGGGCATAGTAGCCGCCCTCTTGAGCTCCTACCCCGTCTACCTCACCCGCGACCAGACCTGCGTGATCCCCGGCACGGGCTCGGTCGGAGCGATAGTCTGCGATGGAAAGACCCTCGACGCGCCTACCCAGACGTTCGCGGTCTTCTGCCCCTCCGCCTCGAGCTGCCCTTCCCTGAACTACTCCAACGGGCTCCGCCTCACTTTCAACACGAGCCTCGCCGGCTCGCTCTCGCTCGTCTACGCCGCGAACCAGACGGTGTCGATGAGCTTGACCTGCCCGTGCGGGACCAGCTTCGCGGCGACCCAGCAGTCAATCCACACGAGCTACCCCGTGACGGGCGGGACCTATACGCTGCTCTTGACGAACCACAACGCTGGACCAGTGAAGGTCAGCTGGACGGTGTACATCAGCCGGTGGGGCGGACCGCACACCGGGTTCTTATCAAAATATTTTGGCTTGAGGTCTCCATGATTTTGCCACCGAAGGGATATATCCTAATCTTGCTGAGCCGTTTGGCCTGAGGGATATAGTGCCCACAGGATCATCCAAAGATGAGCCCGCCCATCTCTTCACCCCGCAAGAGGCGATGCGCATGCTCCCGGACGTAAAGATCAAGCTAAAGGCGATAATCGAGAGGAAGAAGGTCGCGGACTCGCTCCGCGACGAGATAGAGCGCTTCAGCCTCGTGGGCTTTGAGGTCCCGGAGGCCAGGTCAAAGACCGACCAGCTGGACGTCATAGTAAAGGACCTGATGTCGAAGATACAGGAGCTCGAGGACCTCGGCGTCAAGCTCAGGGACATCGACACGGGCCTGTTGGACTTTCCTGCGAAGAGGTTCGGCGAGGTGGTCTACCTCTGCTGGAAGTACGGCGAGTCGGGGATCGAGTTCTGGCACACCCAGAACGAGGGGTTCTCGAGCAGGAAGCAGATCAACGCCCAGATAGTCTCTCCATAGCCCACTAAGCTTTACTAGGGACAGCAGGGGAAGCAGCACCCGTCTTGCCGACCAAGGAGATAGCCGAGGGCGAGTTGGCGCCCGACTTTTCGCTCCCCGCCTCCAACGGCAAGACCGTCAAGCTCAGCGACTACCGAGGGAAGAATGTCGTCCTCTACTTCTATCCGGCCGACGACACGCCCGGGTGCACCAAAGAGGCGTGCTCGTTCAGGGACAACCTCCCGCAGTTCGGCAAGCTCGACGCCGTAATCCTCGGAGTCAGCAAAGACTCGCTGGAGTCGCACGGAAGCTTCATCAAAAAGTACGGCCTGAACTTCACGCTCCTGAGCGACGAGGACCTCAAGGTCAACAATCTATACCACACATGGGTGGAGAAGGAGAACTACGGGAAAAAGTACTGGGGGACGGAGAGGTCCACCTTTGTGATCGGAAGGGACGGCAAGGTCAAGAAAATCTTCCGGAAGGTCAAGGTCGACGGCCACGAGAACGCGGTCCTCCAAGCCCTTGCGTGAGCTGACCGCCACGGGGTGCGCCTGAGACGCCATCGCCTTTCGCGGGAGCCAAGGCGGGAATCGCGGCGACCGCGTTCTTCACGGCCGCGGTCGGTCTCTTCAACTTCGTCTTGCTGGAGGCTCTGAAGGGGACGAGCATCGCCGACCTCTCGAACACCGCTGGGTGCACGACGACCCCGAACACCTGCTTCGACAACATCATCACCGTAAACATCCCCTACGAAGTCCTCCTGCCTTGCGCGACGCTTGGATTGCTGTTCGGGGTCCTCTACGGCATGTACTTCGAGTACATACCCGGCAAGGGGTACGCCATCCGCGCCATAGGCATCGCCCTCATATTCCTGATAATCCTCATCGTGATCGGGTCCGCAGGAAACGCTTCCGCGACCGACACGACGGAGCTCGCGACGATACGCGCCTTCGACACGGTCGCGCTGATAGGCTACGCCTACATCCTCTCGAAGCTCTACCGCAGGCTCACGAGGGAGGTGAACTTCGAGAGCCCCAGCGACAAGCTGAAGATCGAGGTCGACGGGAGGAACTACACCCACAAGATGAAGACGCTCTCGCTCCACTCCAGCCACAAGCTAAAGGCCCCGACGGAGAAGGGAGTGTTCCACCAGTGGCTCGTAAGCGGGGGCGTCTCCGTGGAGGACCCCAAGAGCCCGGAGACCAAGATGAAGGTCGACGGGGACGGCCTCCTGAAGATCTCTTGAATCCTTCGCGCTTCTAGACGGCCGCGTGGCGTCGGGCCCGCGGTCCAAAGCTTAACTCCCGTGCGCGACATCCCGTCAGCTTAGACTTGGACAAGAAGGTCTCAGACTACATCCACCAGAACCAGGGCAAGTTCGTCAAGGAGATAGTCCGCCTCGCATCTCAGCCTAGCGTCTCGGCCCGCAAGGAGGGCATAGAGGAGTGCGCGGCCATCGTGAGGTCGATGATAGAGGAGGTAGGGGGGAAGACCGAGGTCCTCAACCTGCCCGGAGCGGCCCCCCTGGTCTACGGGGAGATTCCCTCGAGCAGGTCGAGCAAGACGATGCTCTTCTACAACCACTACGACGTCCAGCCCGAGGTCCCCCTCGACCTGTGGAAGTCGCCTCCGTTCAAGCCCGAGGTGAGGGACGGAAGGCTCTACGGGAGGGGTGTCTCCGACGACAAGGGAGAGCTAGTCTCAAGGCTCAAGCTGATCGAGGCCTACGTCAAGGCGAACGGGGAGCCGCCGTGCAACGTCAAGTTCTGCTTCGAGGGCGAGGAGGAGGTCGGGAGCCCCCACCTCGAGGAGTACGTCAACAAGAACCCCGACCTCTTCAAGTCTGATGCCGTCATCTGGGAGTACGGGAAGATCGGCGGAGACGGGAGGCCGGTCGTAGGCCTCGGGGTGAAGGGCATGATCTACCTTGAGATGACCGTCAGGGCGCTCTCCCAGGACGCCCACAGCATGTACGCAGCGGCCCTTCCCAGCGCGGTATGGAGGCTCAACAGGCTCCTCGCCCTGATCAAGGACTCGAACGAGAGGATACTCGTCCCCGGCTGGTACGACAAGGTCCAGGACCTCGCCGAGGACGAGCTCAAGCTCGTCGAGGAGCAGCCCTCGGAGGCCCAGGAGCTGCTCGCGACCTACGGGAGCAAGGAGTTCGCCGGGAAGATGACCGTCTCTCAGGCAAAGAAGTCCCTCGTCGGCAGGCCGACCGCGAACATCGCGGGCATCTGGGCCGGATACACCGGCCCAGGGAGCAAGACCGTCCTGCCCGCGGAGGCCCACTGCAAGATGGACTTCCGCCTGGTCCCCAACCAGGACCCAGAAGACCTCTTCTCTAGGCTCGTGGCCTACCTCAAGGCGAACGGGTTCGGCGACGTCGAGATCGTCAAGGAGACCATGGAGCCCGCGGCAAGGACCAGCTACAAGAGCCCGCTCGCCCAGGCCTCGATAAGGGCCGCCAAGGAGGCCTTCGGGAAGGACCCCTCCATAGAGATCTCAAGCGCGGGCACGGGCCCCCTCTACATCTTCACCCGCCGCTACGGGGTGACGGCCCTCGACATCGGAATCTCGCCGGTCGACTCCGGCCTCCACTCGCCGAACGAGAACATCAGGCTGGACTATTTCGAGAAGGGGATGATATGGCTCGGCCTCACCCTGGAGAACTTTTTAGGCCAATGACCATCATTTCCGCACGAGGTCCCTTCTCGAAAGGGGTAAGCTTATCTCTGCAAGTTGAAACCCCGTTGGAGTCAATTAGATGATTGTAGGCGTCCCGAAAGAGACGGCCGCCCTTGAGAAGCGCGTCTCCGTGGTACCGGAGACCGTCACCAAGTTCGGTTCTGGCGTCAGCGTCCTCGTCGAGAAGGGTGCCGGGGAGGCAGCAGGGTTCACCGACGCCGAGTACACCGCGGCAGGGGCAAAGATCGCCCCCGACGCAGAGTCTCTCTATTCGCAGGCGGACGTCATCCTCAAGGTCGCAACGTTCACCCCCGAAGAGGCCTCGTGGGTGAAGGAAGGGGCAGTTACGATATCGTTCCTACAACCCGTCGCCAACATCGAGGCGATCAAGAAGCTGGTCTCTCGCAAGGTCACCGTCTTCGCGATGGAGCTAATCCCGCGCATCAGCCGCGCCCAGCCCATGGACGCCCTCTCGTCGCAGGCCAACATCGCCGGCTACAAGGCGGTCCTTCTCGCCGCAGACACGGTACCCAAGCTTTTCCCTCTCATGATGACCGCGGCGGGGACCATCTCCCCAGCGAAGGTCTTCATCCTCGGCGCGGGGGTCGCAGGCCTTCAGGCAATCGCGACCGCCAAGAGGCTCGGAGCGCTCGTCGAGGCCTACGACGTCAGGCCCGTGGTCAAGGAGCAGGTAATGTCCCTCGGCGCCAAGTTCGCGGAGATGCCTGTCGAGGCGAAGGATGCCCAAGACTCCGGGGGCTACGCCAAGGCGATGGGAGAGGAGTTCACCCGGAAGCAGCAGGAGTTCCTCGCCCAGCGCGCCAAGGGGATGGACGTCGTGATAACCACCGCGCTGATACCGAATGCAAGGGCGCCCATCCTCATAACCGAGGACGCGGTCAAGGGGATGCATCCTGGCTCGGTCATAGTGGACATCGCCGCCGAGGCCAAAGGAAACTGCGCGGTCACCGAGCCGGGCAAGACGGTGGTCAAGTACGGCGTCACGATACACGGGCCTCTCAACCTCCCGGCCACCATGGCCCCGGAGGCGAGCAGGCTCTACTCAAGGAACATCTCGGGCTTGCTGCTTCTCATGGTCAAGGAGGGGAAGCTCGCCATAGACACCAAGGACGACGTGGTGAAGGGCTCGATGGTCCTCAACGCGGGCGACCCGGTCCACGTGGGGACCCACAAGGCGCTCGACCCGAGCTGGGTGCCCCCGGCCCCTCCGGCCCCCCCGCCGGCAGCGGCGCCGCCACCAGCGGCAGGAGCAAAGAAGTAGCATGTTCTCGGTTCTAGCCACCGCGCCCGCGGTCTACACGACGAGCGACCTGCTGACCAACCTGCTGGTCTTCATCATGGCCACCTTCCTCGGCGTGGAGCTCATCAGGCACGTCACCAGGCTCCTCCACACGCCCCTGATGGCCCTCACGAACGCCATCTCCTCCGTCTCGATGATTGCGGCACTCATAGTCATGAGCGAGACAACGAGCACGGCGATCCTCATCCTGGCGACGGTCGGCGTGGCCCTCGCCTCGACCAACATCATCAGCGGCTTCATACTCGTCGAACGCATAGTCCGGCTCTTCAAGAGCAAGCCAAAGACCGCAGGGAAACCAGCGAAATGACGCTAAACCTCGACGACGCACTCGCGCTCTACGTGGCGGCGATAGTGTTCTTCATACTCTCGCTCAGGTGGATGAGCGACGTCAAGACCGCAAAGTGGGCCGGGAGGTCGGCGGCCCTCGGCATGGCCATCGGCATCGGGGCCACGCTGGTCGCCTACCAGATCCAGCAGATTGACCTCCTCCTGGGCGCCCTCCTCGTCGGGTTCGTCGTGGGCACCCCGATAGCCCTCAGGGTACCGACCACCGCCCTCCCTCAGAGAACCGCGGTCTCGCAGGCCTTCGGCTCCCTCGCGGTGGCGCTCGTGGGCGCCGCGGAGTACTACGACTACGCCCCCAACGTGAATCGCTTCACGATGACGGTCCTCTCCGCCGAGATGATCCTCGGGTTCCTCACATTCGCTGGCAGTTGCATCGCGTTCGCCAAGCTCCAGGAATTGATCCCCGGAAGGCCGTTCGTCTACCCCGGCAAGAACTTCGTCAGCATGGTCTTCCTCGGGGCGGCGGGAGTCGCCGGCGCGATCCTCGTCGCAGAGCCCTCCTATGGCTGGGCGCTTCCGGTGATGGCGGCCCTATCCCTGGTCTTCGGGTTCCTGCTCGTCATGGGAATAGGCGGGGCGGACATGCCGACGGTCATCGCCATCCTCAACTCCTACACGGGGATGTCCGCGGCCGCCCTCGGCTTCGTGCTAAACAACAAGCTCCTCATCGTCGCGGGCTCCCTCGACGGCTCGTCGGGCTTCGTGCTCGCGGTGATCATGAGCCAGGCCATGAACCGCTCCTTCACCAACGTCCTCTTCGGAGGCGTGGGCCAGAAGGTCGCGAAGAGCGCGCCTGGAGAAAAGGCCCAGGTCGAGCAGAGGCCGGTCCAGTCGTTCTCGGTCGCCGACGTGGCCACCACCCTCCTGAACGCCAGCTCGGTCGTAATAGTCCCAGGCTACGGCATGGCGGTCGCCCAGGCGCAGCACACGGTCAAGGAGGTCACTGACATCCTCCAGGAGCACGGGATCGACGTCAAGTACGGCATCCACCCGGTCGCCGGGCGCATGCCCGGCCACATGAACGTCCTCCTCGCGGAGGCCAACGTCCCCTACGAGCAGCTTTGGGAGATGGAGAAGATCAACCCCGAGTTCCCCCAGACGGACGTGGTCATCGTGGTGGGAGCCAACGACGTGACCAACCCGGCCGCGAGGACCAAGCCGGACTCGCCGCTCTACGGGATGCCCATCATGAACGTGGACAAGGCGAAGACCGTCATCTTCATCAAGCGCTCCATGAGCCCAGGGTTCTCGGGTGCCGACAACGAGCTCTTCTACCTCCCCAACACTTGGATGGTGTTCGGAGACGCGAAGAAGGTCCTCTCTGACCTGACCGCCGCCCTCAAAGAGCAGGGCTAGCTCTCAGAGCGGCCTGGGGGCCGCCGCCCCGCCCGTCTCTATCTCCTCGGTCCGCATCCACGCGTACTTGACGCTGAGCGCGTACCTGAGGATGAAGGCGGCGCCGATGCCGACGAGGTTCGATATCGCCGCAGCAAGGCCCAGGTAGCTTGTCCCCACGTCGAGCACGGCAAGGTTGACGACCAATCCGGCGAGCATGAGGACGTTGAACCTTGCGAGGCGCGTCGTCATCTTCCCGGACCGCCTGTCCCTGAAGGTCCAAGAGTCGTTGAGGGCGAAGTTAGAGAGGATGGAGATCTCTATCGCTATCGCGCCTGCGAGGAGGTAATAGAGCCCCGCGCGCTGGAGCAGGATGAGCAATCCCTCGTTGACGACAACCCCCACCCCGCCCACGATCCCGAACTTGACGAGAGACTTGTAGCGCCCGATGTCGAGCACGCTCGCTCCTTCACGCGTCGTCGTCCCGCTCACCTCTTGATGAGCCCGAAGTAATAGACCACGTAGACGAGCGAGAGGCCCGCCACCGCGACCAGGAAGATCTGCGCGCCGACCGCGCTCAGGGAGGCCATCGCGCTCTGCCAGAGCGGGCCCGCGGAATATCCCAGGTAGATGAGAACGGCGGACCACCCGAACGAGCCTATCGTCGTCAGGCCCACGAACGTCTTCACGTTCATCTTTAGCAGGCCTGCGGGGATCGAGATGATGGACCTCAGGCCCGGGACGAACCTGGCGACCAGCACGCTCCAAGCGCCGCGCGAGTCCACCCACCTCTCGCCGTCGTCGAGGCGGGCTTGCGAGACCCCGACCCGCCCCATCAGCGCGTAGAGTACCGGCCTCCCCACGAAGAGCGCGAAGTAGTAGTCGACGACGGCCCCGACCACTCCCGCCACCGTCGCGACGACTATGGCGACCTCGAGGTTCATCTTGCCGAGATAGGCAGCATATCCCGCGAGGGGGAGGACGACCTCGCTAGGCACGGGCAGCGCGGCGCTCTCCATGGCCATCAGGATGAAGAGCCCCGCGTATCCGATTCCTAGGATCGACGTGAGCACGTTGCCCGAGAATACCGAGCCCGAGCCCACACCCGCGGCAATCCTGGACTCGAAGGGGAGCTGGAACACGTCCAGGAGCTCCACGACGCTCAGGAACAGGGCGACAAAGGCGACCAGGGCCAGGTACTTGTTCCTAGGAACAGTCGCGTGACCGTGCGTCATCAAGCCGGTCTCGCTCATGACTGGCTCGTGCATCGCCCGAGGGGTTATAGGAGTTACTTGGAATCTTCCTGGCCTAGTAGGGCGAGGCGTCGCCCAGCCCCATCATGTAGCCCCCGAAGGCTATCCCGCCGACCAAGACAGGGTAGACGACGACCCTCTCCATCCCGCCCGCTCCCAAGCCCAGGTAGTCGTGCGCCCCGTAGAGCACTGTGGCCGCGAGGGTGACGACCCCGGTCACCGCGGAGAAGTAGGAATACGGCGGCCTTGCGACCTTGTAGACCAGCAGCGCCTGGATCCCGGCGGCTATGAAAGTCCAGGCCGAGAAGAGCGTGTGGAGCCCTCCGTAGCTCTCGTTGAAGATTCCCACGCCCGCGGCCCCCACGCCCGCCAAGGCGAGGAATGTCGGGAGCGAGCTGGACCCGGTGGCCTTCCTCACGTAGTACGCGCCCGGAAACAGGGACAGGCCCATCAGCAGGATCGAGACATCGAAGATGGACGAGGAGGGCTCGAAGAACCTGCAGGCGCCGCTGACGCAGGTCGCCCCGAGGTCGCTGATGTAGTTGAGGGAGACGTTGTAGTCGGGGTAGTAGACCTCGGAGAACACGAGGAAGAAGGCGAACTGGCCCACCCCCACCACCAAGCAAGTCCCGGCCCGCTTGACGGCCCCAGCGTCCACGATGTCAATAGTTCCCGAACGCTTGTTTAAGGATTCGTCCCCGAAGTTTACAATCGAATACAGCTCCGAGCCGGCAAAAGGAGAACTGCCCCTCGCGCAAGGCGAGAATGTTAACACGCCCGTGCAAATTCTGGCCATACGTGCTAAACATATGGCTGAATTAGCATATCTGAAGTATCCATATGGTCGGATAAGTCGGCATAAACTTATATCATGTGCCAGTAATGCCTCGGGGCAGTGAACGAATCTACTTCGCTAGAAAGCCTGCCCGTAAGGTTCTCGAAGTCCATGCTGGTGAGATACGCTCTCCCGATGGCCATTGTCATGGTCCTGCTTTTCGTGCTAGGCGCGCACTCTGCGTTCGCGCAGGTCGCCAACAGCACCTCGACTTCCATGACGACCGAGATGATGAACACCACCACGACAATGACCTCCACAAGCTGCGCCTCATACGCCCCGCCGACCAACCTCGCGGCGTATCCTCCGTGCGCGGTCCCATCGTGGCTTGACACCGGCAGCAACTCGTGGATGCTCACGGCGGCCACCTTCGTCGGGCTCCAGAGCCTCCCCGGCCTCGTGATATTCTACGGCGGTCTCTCGAAGAAGAGGTTCCAGGTCAACACCATGATGATGGTCTTCTACGCATTCGCTGCGGTCCTCGTAGAGTTCATGGTGGTCGGATACCAGTTCGGCTTCGGGAACGGAATAGGGCTCCAGATAGGCAAGTACGCGATTTTCGGGATTCCAGGCGTGGCTTGGAACGGGTTATTCCAGAGCGGCCAGGCCGCCATCGGCCCGTTCAGCGCCATGGTCAACGTCCCGACCTCTACGATCATCTTCTTCCAGTTCGTCTTCGCCGCGATCACCCCCGCCCTCTTCGTGGGAGCGGTCATGGAGAGGATGAACTTCAAGGCATGGATGATATTCGTCCCGCTCTGGTCCTTCCTGGTCTACAGCCCTCTCGCCTACTGGCTCTTCGCGGGCGGCTGGCTGGACCAGCTCGGCGTCGTGGACTTCTCAGGAGGCTACGTCATCCACCTCTCCGCAGGGACCGCCGCGCTCGCTGCCGCGATAGCGGTAGGGCCTAGGCTCGTCAAGGACAGGAACGTCAGGCCGAGCAGCCTGGGGTACGTCATGATAGGGGCAGGGATAATCTGGCTCGGCTGGAACGGCTTCAACGGAGGCGACCCATACGGGGCGACGGTCGACGCCGCGGTCGCGGTGCTCAACACTGAGCTCGCAGCCGCAGCCAGCGTCGTCGCGTGGGTCTTGATGGACTACAAGTTCCTCAAGAAGCCGACCAGCGTGGGAGCCGCGACGGCATGCATCACGGGCCTCGTCGCCATCACTCCGGCGGCGGGCTACGTGGACGGCTACGGCGCGCTGATAATCGGAATCGCAGCGGGCACCATCCCGTACCTGTCCCTCCTCTACCTCTCGCCGAGGCTGAAGATCCGCGGACAGACGATAGACGACGCGATGGGTGTCTTCCCAGCCCACGGAGTCGCCGGCATCACCGGCGGCATCCTCACGGGCATCCTGGCCGACCCCTTGGTCACCAAGTACGTCGACCCGGCGCTAGTGGGTGCGGCATACGGCAACCCCATGCAAGTGGTGGTCCAGGCTCTCGGCGCGGGCGTGGTGATCGTCTACGTCTTCGTCGTGAGCTTCATCTTGCTGAAGATAATCGGCAAGATAACCCCGCTCCAGTACCCGCCGGAGATCCTCGAGAAGGGCGACCCTGCGATCCACGGCGAAGTGGAGTACACCGACCTCCCGCCCACGGCGGTGTCGGACGCCGAGATGATGACCTCGTCCGAGAAGAAGAAGTAGCGAGAACGGCCGAGCCTTGGCTATGACGTCGACCCTGACCGAGCCGAGGAACCTTGGCCCTACGGCGGCCAAGCTCTTCTTCGGCGTGGGTCTCACCATCCCGGTCGCGACCGCGGTCCTCTCGCTGGCCTTCCTCCAGCTGGGGCTCATGAGAGGGACGGAGGTCTATCCGTGGGACCAGGTTCTCTCAGTCCTCTTCCTTACGGCCCTCTTCATCACCCCCGAGTCGATCTGCGTCTACCTCTTCCAGAACCAGGTCATCAAGGGCTTCCTCGCCAAGCTGGGGTTCGTGGTCATAGTCGTCTTCCTCTACGCCAACTACATCTTCCTCCCACCGGGCGTCTACACGGCCCTGCCGGTGGCGGCTGCCACCCTCGTCTGGGCGCTCTGGCCGGCCGCGGCGACTCTCGCTCTGGGGTTGCTCGTCGGAAAGGTAGAGTCCCGCAACGCCTTCGCGCCGCCGGCCTGAAACTGCCCGAGCCGAGAACTTTCTCCGGAATTCATAAATAATGTGGGCAAGGCAGTTGGCTTCGTGAACTCAGGCAAGCTACAACCCTACAAGCTGGTCAACCTAGGGAAGCAGCTAAGGACCCCGGTCCTAGTCCGCGTGGACATCAACCTGCCCGCCTCGAAGGGCATCATCGAGGAGGACGCCCTAAGGATGCGGGTCTACGCCCACGTGCTGGAGATGTATTCCGATTACTCGGGCCTCGTCGTTATGGCTCACCAGGGGAGGAAGGGCGGGGAGGACTTCACCTCGTTCCAGCCGCACGCCGACACCCTCAACAAGCTCCTCCCCAAGGACATGCCCGTCGAGTTCATCGAGCACGACAAGGTCTTCACGGCGGAGACCAAGAAGAAGATCAAGGGCCTGAAGCGGAGGCAGCTGATCCTCCTCGACAACATGAGGTACTTCGACGAGGAGAAGGAGTGGAACCCGGCGAAGAACACCTTCGTCCCGTTCTTCAAGAGCGCCGGCATCCAGAGCTGCGTCAACGACTCGATACCGACCTGGCACAGGGAAGACTCCTCCCTGATGTGCCTGCCCTACATCGCCCCGACGTGGATCGGGCTCCGCTCAAGCTACGAGCTCAGGATACTCCAGGAGGTCATAGAAAGCAAAGAGCCAAAGGCCCTCATCATGGGCGGCGCCAAGCTCCAGAAGGTGAACGATCTCATGAAGATAGCGAAGACCGGCGTGGACATATTCACGGGAGGGCTGCCCGGCCAGCTGATCGCCAAGTCCAAGGGCTACGACCTCGGCGAGGCAAACAACGCCTTCCTCGCCAGGAAGTTCAACGCCGAGGACATGGCCGAGGCCAAGAAGCTCGACGCCATGCTAAAGTCGGGCAAGGCGAACGCGGGGGTGAAGCATCCCGTGGACTTCGTCGTCCTCACCGACAAGGGCGAGAGGAAGAACGTCCGCCTTGAGGACCTTCCAAAGACAAAGGGCGAGATCCGCGACATCGGCCCAGAGACACTCGATATGTACGCGAGCATGCTCGGCGAAAAACCTCTCAGGATCCGCGCGGGCCCGCTCGGGGTCTACGAGAGGGGTTTCCAGAACGGCCTAGAGCTAACCAAGCGCATAAGCGGAGACGGGCTCATATTCCTCGGCGGAGACACCTCCCAGGAGCTCAACGCGGCAGGACTGCTGGGCCACATCGAGGACTCTGGCGGCAGGATATGCATCAGCGGCGGCTCGTTCCTTCACGGGTGGGCCGGCGGGCACTTCCCGCCGATCGACTCGCTTCTGAGCCTCCAAGGCCCGCTGGTGCTCGACTCTACAAAGTAGAGCCTGCGACGGGAGAGTCTACCTGGCGTAGACGCGCTCTGGAGCAGCCTGGCGCGCGTGCGCCCTCGAGTGCCTCGCCAAGTGGATGTAGCAATACGCGTCTCCGCAGACGTGGCATTCGAAGTGATACCCCAGCGCGAGCTTCCCTCCGCAGTACTGGCAGAACGTCTCCCGCCTGGATTCAGCGTGGGTTGCCTCGCTCATCTTCACTCGACCCTCATTGGCCGCCACCTGAGAAGGCCGGACGAAGTATAGTGTTTGCCGAATTATTCTATAGGTCACAATATGGAATATAGCGTTTCTATGAACTGCGGCTCCCCAGCTTCAGGTACGCCGCCGAGCACGCGACAGCGACCGAAAGCCCGAGGGCGACGTAGGCCGCCGTCACGGGTAGCGGAAGGCCGCCGCCAACCTCGAGGCCAGGCTGAGTGCTGACTGCCAGCCTCAACAGCACGCCCGCCGCCCCCAGCACCGCCCCTCCCGCGAAGGCCCACCTCCGTCCGCTCCTCCCCTCGACCACGAAGAGGAGGTCCAGCACGATGAACGGAGTGACAGCCAACACGGCGACGGCCTTCGCCTCCGGGGAGACGCTCGCGAGGGTCACGGAGAGCGCGGCCAGTATCGCGACCAGGAACAGGCAGAGCAGACCAACGGCGGCGCGCTCGGTGCGAATGGTCGTCGTCCCCGAGCGTCCGACCACGGATGCGGGTGCAATAATCTTGTCCACGAAACGCATTAATTCAAGGCGGGCCTGCTTTCGGCGTTGCTCTTCCTGGTGGCGCACAGGCACAACCCCGACAAGTGCCCAGGGAACGACGGAAAGGAGGCGATGAACAAGCACTACCGCAGCCTCCAGATGGACGTCGCCAAGAGGCTGGGGATTCGCGTCGTGGCCATGTACACCGCGCCGATCGAGCACGCCCGCTTCATCGTCCTCCAGACCGACAGCTTCGAGGGCCTGCGAGACTATCTGGAGCCCCTGTACCTGATAGGGTCGGTGGAGATCTTCCCCGTCTCGTCGTTCTCCGAGAGGGTCCACAACCTCGAGGAGAGGCTCGACCCGGCCCCGACCGACTACTACTGCATGACGTGCAGGGTGAACTTCTTCGAGACCGAGATGGAGACCCACAAGAAGCACAAGTTCTACAACCAGAAGCAGATGGAGGAGATCTGGCCGCACGAGCTCGGCGGCGAGGCAGGCGGCGGCTAGGCCCGAAGCAGGGCCCTCGGATGACCCCCGCGCTGGTCCCCGTCTCAGGAGTGACTGAGGTCCTCGAGACCTCCTTCGTCATCTCGAACCTCTTCTACTACTCCGACATCAACCCATCCGCCTAGAGACTGGCGAGCAAGACTGGCTGTGCCTGCCAGTTTTCCCCTGTGCCGCTCGATACCGTTATAGACGCACTGGGGCGCTGGACCGCCAACTTGCCAGGCCAGAGGCTCCTCGCCGGCCCCCCCGCCCCCCAGGACGCAGCCCCGGAGCCGGGACGCGCAAAGCGCCTTCCTTTCCTCGCCCTGGGGGTCGTCGCGGTGATCCTCGTGCTCGCCCTCGCCTATGGCCTGGGGGCGTTCGGGACCTCGTCTCCAACCCAGTCTTCGACCGCCACGACCTCCACCTCATACGACACGCAGGCCCTCTCGTTGATCTCCTCAGCGCTGCCCCAGATTCCCTCAGGATACATCGCGGGGAGCGCGAAGCAGCTGACCCCCTCCGAGCCCGGCCTAGCGAGCGCCGGGTACTCTCTATTCTCCAACCCGGGAGGGGCACTCGCGAACATGACGGTCATCGTCTTCAACTCGACGCAGGAGGCCCAGAGATACGGAACCAGCGTGACCGACAACGCAAAGTCCCTCGGAGGCTACTCTGACGCCACTTCGGTCCTCACAGCCTTCGAGCGGTACGGGGCCTGCTATGGTTACGCCGAGAGCGACCCCGAGGGAGGGGAGTATGTAGCCAACGGGGTTTGCACCGATGGGAACGTCTACATCTTCGTCCACCTGGCAGCTACTTCGTCCCTCGCCTCGGCGGAGAGCGACATGTCCGCCTTCATGGGGGCGGCCTACGGCGCCCTCGCCTGACGCTCAGCCTTCCATCGCGTGAGGCCGAGTCATCTGGATGATGGAGTACTCGTTGCCGCTCTTGTCCACAAAGTTGTAGCATGGCCCGTCAGGCACTTCGAACCTCCCGCCCTTCGGCCTCCAGCCCCTGGCCCTGAGGGACTTTGCCGCCCCCTCGAGGTCCTCGACCTCGTAGATCAGGCGCGTGCTGGGGGGCTTGACGTGGTCTGCGAGGAGGAGGTACGGCTCTCCGCAGAGGTCGAAGGCCGCCACTCTCGCACCAAACCCCTTCCTGTTCCAGAGCAGCTTCCCGCCGAGCGTCTGCCCGTAGTACTCGAGGTCGCCCTCAAAGTCCGAGGTCCCCACGTAGACGTAGGCGAGCCGCTTGAAGGGGCTATTCAACGCACTATCTTGTAGTTGAAGTTGGGCGTCTGGAAGAGCCCGAAGAGGCGGACCCAGAGGGGGAGTATCATCTCCATGCCCCTCGCTGCGGTGATGTCGCCGAGGTCGAGGGGTCTCTTCCAGCCGAAGGACTTCATTATCTCGACCACCTTGCCCTTGGCCTGAGCGTCGTTCCCGCAGAGGAAGGCCTCGGTGTCGGGCACGAGCCCGGGGTTGACCATGACCGAGTTGCTCATCGTGTTGAACGCCTTCACCACCTTCGCGGCTGGGAACGCCCTCTGGATCTGCTCCCCGAGGGAGTCGGTGTTGCAGACGCTCAGGGTAGGCGGCATGCCCTTGGAAAAGTCCAGCGCGTTGGCGACATCGACGAGGACCTTCCCCGCCAGGTTGGGGGCTCCCGCCATCTTGAGCGCTTCAAGGGAGGCCATTCCAGCCGTGCAGTTGAAGACCACCTCGCCGAACTTTGCCGCGTCCCCGAAGGTCCCTGCTGAAGCCTTCGGCCCCGCCTTCTTCGCCCATTCGACCGCCTTTGGGTTGGACGGGCTCCGCGAACCCATCTTCACCTCGTGCCCCACCGACACGAGCTTGGTCGCCAGAACCTTGCCCACGTCCCCCGTCCCCAAAACTCCAATCTTCAATGAGGCCCGGACTCAGTCCGCTTTCTATAAACGATGCTGAGCCCGCCGCCCCACCGCCAACACGCCGAGCGAGACCGATCCCAACACTAGGAGGTCTGCGTTGGTGAACCAGGGCGCCACGCCCGCCAGGGCCTGGAGCGTGGTGACGTGTTGTGAAAGGGCGTTGGCGTCAAATATGGCCACCTCCGCCCCGAGGACGAACAAGAGGCCGGCCGCGACCGCCAAGCCCTTTGCCGCCTTCTTCGCCAGGCTGCCCCTTTCCAGGGACGCCACCAGGCAGGCAACGGAGACCAGGAGGGCCAACCCTTCAACGTCTGTCGCCGCCGCGCCGAGCTGCGCCGAGTTCAGGCCTATGCCCCCCCAGACCGCCCGGTCCTGGAGCGAGACCAGCCTGCTGACGGCCAGGCTCAACAGCGGGGAGGCCGCGTCGAGGAGCCTCGAGGTCCAAGCGAAGAGCAGGTTGAGCCCGACAAAGGCGACGACGAGCGCCGACCGGGGCGATATCGCGACCATCAGTGCCGCGCCAAGCCCGATGGCTACGATGGGCGCTCCGGATACGGCCGCGGGCCCGCATGCCGACGCCCTCGAAAGAAGGATGGGCTGGAGGCACCGGGCCGAGCTCGCGGCCGCCACAACGGAGAAGACAGCAAGCCCTGAGACCAGGACGTACCCGAGGGGAGGCCTCAATAGCGGGTCACCGGCAAAGGTTTCGGCACCATTCTCATCCCCAGAACCCCAGGCATAGAGCATTGCTCCACAACCTCTTAAAAGCTCGGACCGATGTAAAGTCCTGCTATCGAAGGAGTAGAGTTGCCGTGGGCTGGTGGAGGTCGTGTCTTTGCTAGTCCCACGCGCTCGCCTCCTCTAATCCTGCCTACCGTTATATCGGACCGGGCGCCGGACTCGCGCATGGCCCCAAAGCGCAGAGGAATAGACCGCGAAGAGAAGCTCGAGAACCTCGTCAAGAACCAGTCGATGATCATGATGGGCATGTTCGAGGAGGGACTATCCGACGTCGCGGAGATGCTGACCTCGGCGATGACGGCGGGAGCCTCCGCGATTGCCGAGGCCCTTGGAGGCCAGGAGGCACGCGAGCAGGTCAAGAAGGAGATAGCGCCGGTTCCGCCACGCATCAGGACCGAGATCGAGGCGGCCTTCTCCGACATCAGGGAGGAGATAGGCTCCCAGTGGCCCAAGAACCCCAAGGTGTTCACTCGCTACGTCTCCAGCCCCGCCTTCGACAAGGGGATCGAGATCGTGGAAAGCTACGACTTCAAGCGCCCCAGGCTGACCGAGGACCTGAACGACACCATGCTCGCCTCGTACGTGTTCCTGATGAAGAGCGGGGACAAGCAGCTCATCAAGATGTTCGAGGAGCTAGGCGAGTGGCAAAAGGGCCTTCCCCAACCGCCCTGGACTACCTGACCTGGCTAGGAGACTATGAAGCCTGTTACGAACAGGAGCATGATGAACAGGCCCCAGAGCATCATAGTGACGTTCCTCGGGGCCATCCCGGTCTTGGTGCTCACCCAGACGTGGGCGAGCAGCCCGAACCCCATGAGGTCGGCGCACAGGAACAGGATGTAGACCTGCTGGCTGGCCACGCTCACGGTGTCCAGCGTCGCCATGAAGACGACAGAGATGCCCTGCACCAGCAGGACCGGGATCGCGACCTTCTCAGTTGAGTCCAAGGCGATGCAACAACCTCGTGGACGGCCTGTCGCCGCCTATCTTGTCTCCGACGTAGCGGAACATGAACACCGTCAGGGCCACGACTGCCGCCAGCAGGCTCAGCGACCATGTGAGCCTCTCGAGCATCGCCGCATTCATCCCGAACTCTGCGAGCTTCACGACAGAGTCGATCGAGACGCCCATGCCGAGCGCCCCCACGACCATCAGGGCAGTCATGCTCAGGCCCATCCACTTTGCTTGGTTGGACCGGAGCGGGTGCTGGGTCGAGACGGAGGGGCCGCCGCTCATCGTCGTCGCCGACCTTGGCCGGACCGCCGCATAGATCCCGAAGATCACAAGAGCGGTCACGAGGGCCGTGCCGCCGAGGAGCTCGACAGCGGAGATGTTCGATATGATCTGTCCTGGGGTCACCTCTCCCCACGCCGCGAGGACGATCAGCTCGGTGACGAATATCGCCCCGAGAACGACGTACCTGGGCCTCTCGATTATGCGCTTCTTGTCTCCCCGGTCGATCCACGGGAGGATGGTCATAGCTCCAAGGACCGCCGTGACGACGGTCAGCGCCACCGCGACGCCGAGCTTCTCAAAGATGCTGATCTTCAGCACCTGGTAGAGCCAGAGGAAGTACCAGTCAGGCTGAGCCGCGATGGCTCCGGCCGCGGTCGCGGTGTACTCCGGCCCTAGCTGGAGAGGGAAGAGCGCGGAGAAGAGGAGCACGCCGACGCCGAATACGACGGAAAGCTCGAGCAGGTAGACCGTGAAGTCTGGGAATATCGGCAGCGTCCGCCTCAGGCGCTCCGTGAGGGTGCCTGTGACCGGTTCCGAGATGCCGTGGGTCTCGAGCATGGCCATCTTTGCCACGAGGAGGCCTAGAAGGACCGCCGGGAGGACCACGACGTGGAGGTCGTAGAACCTGAGCAGCTCCGAGGTCGGACCGCTTCCTCCCACCAACAGGAAGTTGGCGAGGTTCGCGATTGGCGGCGGGAGGACGCCCACCATTCCGACTCCGACGTCTGAAGCCGCGACCGAGACGACCGTCCAGGGGAGCAGATAGCCGGTGAAGCCAAACCCGAGGGTGACGAAGCCCATTATCATTCCCGTGAGCCACATGAGCTCTCGCGGCTTTCTGTGGACCGAGACGAAGTAACCGCGCATCATGTGCATGAAGACCAGGATTATCATCGCGTACGCCGTGTAGAGGTGGATGGTCTCCAAGAACTGCCCGAAGTAGACGCTCTTGAAGATGTACTGGGTGCTGGTGTAAGCAGCGTCAGGCGTAGGCGTGTAATAGAACAGCATGATGATTCCTGTCACTCCCTGGATGAGGAACGCGACTACCGACAGCGCCCCCAGCCAGTAGAACGGGTTCATGGAGTACTGCGGAGCGGGCCTGACGATCGGCGCGGTCATGCCTGTCCTGGACTCGATGTACCTTGCTAGCCGAGCGGCCCAGCCGTTGTCCTTCGGCTTGTTGTCGTCTTCGCTGTGTTGCTGCTCTTGGTGCGCCATTCTAGGTCGAAGACTCCGAAGTGACGACGTTCCCGCCCGAGAGGTCTTCTGTCACGTCGGTGGAACCCGCCGTTCCATGCCCGTATATTGTTGGCGGATTCATCCCAATTGCGTAGATGCTGTCCCCGTCTATTTCGAGCTTGACGCTTGGGACCGGTCTGGGAGCCGGGCCTCCGATCACCTCAGCGCCCTTTAGGAAATCGTACTGGCTGCCGTGGCAGCAGCAGTAGCCCATCGGCCCCGCCGCTGAGTAGCCGGGGCTGCAGACTGGCGCTTCCCCTGGGGCGAGGAAGTCGTAGGTGCACCCCAGGTGCTGGCAGATGTTGCTGAACGCGATTATGCTGCTGTTAGGGCCTATCCCGCCCTCCGCGGCCTGGCCCAAGTCGATCAATAGGTTCGGCTCGTCGTCAAGAGGATAGTTGAACGAAATCGGCTTGTTCACCTGGAGCTGGCTGACCGACCCGACCAGGACTTTGGGGAAGGTCGTGGGGACGCCAGAGGCAGGAAGGCCAGGCCCGTTTACGATAGACTCTGCTATCACTGCCACCCCTCCCACCGCAAGAACCGCGGAGGCCGTCGCCGCGTACTTTAGGAAATCCCTTCGGCCTTGATCAGGCTGATTTTCTTCCTCGGCGCCAGGAATGGCCTATCAGCTCCTGTTTTTTCTCCCCAAGTCAAACCTGATTTAAGGTTTGCCGGGAACGAAGCGAATTTCGGTCGGCTTGGTCTAGCTCGGTCTTCCGCCGCGGTAGACGAAGACGATGCCAAGGAAGATCATGACGATTCCCTCGCCGAGCGTTAAGTCGTTCTTCAGAACCAGCACAGAGGGAGCCACGACCCCTATCCCAAGCACCGCGAGCGCTATGCCGAGCACGAGGACCCCGCCGTTCCTGACGGGCGATCCTTGGTACTCCCTGCCCGAGGGGAGAACTCCTTGGAACTCCTTCGGGAGCTGGTAGCGCTGGCCTTCTTCGCCCTTGCTCCTGATAATCCCGATGGGGATGAGGATGACCGCCGCGACAAGAAGGACGACGCAAAGCTCCTGGAACCTGACCAGGGTGCTGGGCACGCAGTTGCAGGTCGGGATGCTGAGGAGGTTCGGCTTTATGTTGGCAGTCGCGGTTATCCCGACGATGCCGGAGACTCCGAAGATAGTCACTAACGCCAGGTATCCGTCGTCGAGGAAAAGCCTGACCATGCTTGGCTTCACCCTAGACGCCGCTCAAAATCGAGGCTTTGAAGGTTTCGCAGGCCCCGAAGCTCGGCGGCCTCCGCCACGATTATAAACTCCATCGGGACCACGGATTGTCGGACTACATTGAGCGGTTTCCTTGCGTTCGCAATCGCGCTGGCGGTCTCGATGGCCGCAGTCCTGTTGGTCGTCTACATCGCGATGACCGGCGGACCGCTGGGCATCTGAGCTCCGTCCCTCCTGCGGGCAAGAAGTAGCTCCCGCAAACCTTTCCATCAAGGCATCGTCCGTTCCTTCGATGTCTGACCTAACGCTGCGTCAAGGCAGCTGTCCTCGGCGGATCGGCCACCGGAGTAATCGTCCTCACTCCGGCCGCGGTCGGTCCCGGTGGATTTCTCCGGCGTCATCAGTCGCTGGGCCCCTTGCCGGTCTCGGGCGTCATCAGGGTTGTGTTGCCCGTCGCTGGGACTGAGCTCGCCAGCCAGGGCCGCATAGTTCACACTGGCAGGTTTTGACTCCGAGACCGGCGGCGCGAGCCGCCTGCCCCGGGTTGAGCAACGGAATACGGGACTGGAGTGCCTACTTCTTCAGAGCAGCTTTTGACTCTGCGGCCGAGAGGATGCGGTAGACGTTGATGCCGGACGCAGCGCTCTTGCCCTTTACGGCATAGCGCCCGTTCTTCATCTTCACCACCTTGGGGTCAATGATCTTGACCTTCTTCTTGGCCTTGACGTCGTAGGCAGTGTATTCCATGCTTCGTGCGCACGCTGAAACCGCATTTAACGTTGCACCTCATGGACGTGGGAAATTGTCACGTTCGTAAGCGGCAAATTAGCACAGACTAGGCAATTTTCAAGGCGATTTAGCACGTTTTTGAGCCTTTTTGGCCGTGCGGGACCCCATGCTCTTCGGGACCTGGGTCTGTCCGTTGTAGGCGATGGCTTCCTTCAGCAGGGCCTTGAGGGCCTCTTCGTCCGGCCACTTGCCCTCGAAGATGTCAATCGCGCGCCACTTGTTCCCCTCCAGCATGTTGTTGAAGAGCTTCTTCGGGTCGCCCAGTTGCGCTCCGTGGAAGAAGACTAGCGATATCTTGTCCTTGTACGCGTTCGCGAGAGCGTACATGCCACCGTGAGACCAGACCGGGACGCCCTTCCACTTCCAGTCCTCGACCACCTCGGGGTCGACCTCGTGGACGAGCCTGCGGATTCTTGCAAGGCCCTCTCCCCGCCAGTCGCCAAGGAACTTGATCTTCCTGTCGATCATCTCCGAGGCGTTCATCGGTCCTGGTCACCCGGAGGCGAACTTTCCTCTTGGGCTTAATATATTTCCCACGAGCCGCTCCCGCGGGAGGTCAAGGACCTCGTCGAGGCGAAGGGCGAGCAGGGTTACCGCCTCCTTCACCGACCAACTCTCGCTGGAGGGCGTGGAAGGACCAGCGGAAGAGGAACTAGATCGCGGCGCCGGGGCCTGCAGCCTGGCCCTTTGGCAGCCTTCCCTTTAGGAACAGGACGAACGCGAACGCCACTATCAGCAGCCCCATCATCACCGTGAAGGTCTGGTCGTACGATGTCACCAGCGAGCCAGTGAGCGAGCTGAGGTAGGGGGCGCACGCGGTCGGGACCGAAGCGGCAGGCGCCCCTGACGCTGCGGCAGCGCACGTCGCGCTCGGAGGCGGGTCGAGAGCGGCAAACCTAGTCGCTTGGAAGGATGCGAGGACCGAGAGCCCTACCGCCCCGCCAAGGGACTGGAGGAACTGGATCATGCCTCCCGCCTCGCCCACGTCCTTCTTCTCGACCTGATTCTGCGCCGAGAGGAGGAAGACGGGGAAGGTCAGGCCGATCCCGAACCCGAGGGGAATGAGCGCGATTATCACCCCTCCCACGGGGAAGAACCCGAACGCGAACTTCCAGAGCGGGGTCGTCGACGTTAGCCCCGAGAGGACGAGCATGCCTATGGCCCCGATGGTGAGCCCGATCACGGGGACGACCCGATATTGGACGCGAGTCAGGAGCTGTCCCCCGATCGCGGCTCCTATGACAAGGGGTATCACGAGGAAGTAGAGTATGTCCCTCACGGTGGACGACGAGCTCGTCGACCCGGGGGCAAGGACGACGCCCACCACCAGCGTGAGGAACGTCGCGACGGGGAAGAAGACCATCCCGATGAAGAAAGTGGCGCCACCCCCGGCGGCGATGACCCTGTGGCCGAAGAGCCGTATGGGGATCAGCGGATTGGGGTTCCTAAACTCCCATCCGATGAAGGCGAGGACGAGCGCCGTCCCGAGCCCGAACAGGCCCAGCGTGTCGCCGCCCGTCCAAGACCAACCGCTGTCGACGATCTGGTATAGCGGATACATGAAGGACGCGACCCAGCCTACGAGGAGCCCCGCGCCCACCACGTCGAACTTGCGTTTGATATCGGGATACAGCGGGCCCAGAGTAGACGCTATGATGACAAGCCCTGCGAGCCCTATGGGGATGTTTACGTAGAAGACCCACCTCCATGTCGTGTACTGGACGATGGCGCTACCCAGGAGCGGCCCGGCCACCACCGCTATGCCGAAGACCCCCGAGAGGCCGCCGATGACCCTCGCCCTGGTCTTCGGGGGGAAAACGACCGCGACAATGGCGATCCCCACGGGGAAGAAGCCGCCGCTCCCGAACCCCTGGATGGCGCGGAACGCGATGAGCTCCGTGAGGTTTTGGCTCTGGCCTGAAAGGGCCGAGCCGACCATGAAGACCACAAGCCCGCTCAGGAAGACGTTCCTCCTGCTCGTGAGGTCGGAGAGCTTCGCGAAGATGGGGATGCTGGCCGTCGACGCGATGACGTAAGCGCTGATGACAAAGGTCCCGCTGTTTGGCTGGCCGAACTCGTGCAGGATTATCGGGAGGGCCGTGAGCGCGACGAAGTTGTCGAGCGCCCCCATGAGGAGCGCGAGGAGGATCCCAATGGTGACAAGGACCTCGAACCTCTTCGTCGGGGTCGGGGCGGAGGCCACCGCGGTTTGCCCGCTTGATTCCGTCGGGGGGCCAGCAGTCTCAGACAACGAAAATCGGCCCGTCCGCCGTATGGATAAAAGGAGTGCTATGCTCCGCGAATAATGACGTGATGGGGTCGGCGTGATTTGAACTCACGATCTTAGGTAAGTGAACGGCAACTAACCTCAGGGGCAAGTCAGTCTGCCGCGAAGAAGAGGGATTGATGGGGTCGGTGTGATTTGAACACACGGTCTCTCCCACCCCAAGGGAGAATCTTAACCAAGCTAGACTACGACCCCTCGAATCCTCGCCCTGATGACCGCGTAGAAAAAGGATTCACTTTCCCCTTCGTTCGCGCTGGGCCACGTACAAGGGGCTTCAGCCTCTCGGCCGCGGTCTAGGCTCAGATCATCACGCCGAAAGTCGCAAGGAGGAGTACGTAGTTCTCGTCGGACATGTCCTTCTTGTATCGCCTGAGGGCCTCGAGGACGGGCGCCGCGTCTTTGATGCCCAGGATCCTCTTGACCTTGGGCGAGAGGCTGCTCCCGAGGAAGAGATACTGGGCCGCCCCCGTGACGTTCTTGGTCGCCCTCTTCTGGCTCGCCGACTCGAAGTCGATGATGTAGGGCCTCTCCCCCTCGATGATCACGTGCTTCCTGAGGTTGCTGAGCTCCCCGTGGTCTAGGCCGAGGAGGTCCAGCTTCCTGCACTGGTTTAGGAGCGCGTGGATCAGGGCCCTCGTCCTTCTCGCGGTCCCCCGCCCCTTCGCCTCCTTGACGTAGTCCTGGAGCTCGACCCCCTCGATGAACTTCATCGCCATGATGTCCTTGGTCTTCCCGAACACCGGCGCCCCGATCCCCACCCGGTTGGCGAGCCGCGTGAGCCTGAACTCCTCTGCCATGTTCTCGCGGTTCGCGTCCGTCCTTCTGACCTTCAGCGCGAGGACCTCCCCGCTTCTCTTGGACCCCTTGACGACGAGGCCCACCGTCCCTATGCCCGTCAGGCTGAGCCTCCCTATCTTGGGGTGGCCCTCGAACGTGACGCTCTCAATCCCGAGCTCCTTGAGCTGCCTTATCCTCGACTTTGCGACTCTGAGGTTCGGCCTCGGGTAGGTGACTATGGCCAGGTAGGGCATCCTGTCGAGGCGGTCGACCTCGACCGTCTCCGAGGCCAGGAGTCTCTGATTGCTCATGTCCCGAGGTCGTCTGACAGGAGCTTGGAGACCCCTTCCTTCAGCCAACGTTTCTTCGTGGCCTCCCGCTTCAGGCTCGTCCCGTGCAGCACCCTGGCCGACCTGGCGATGCCGTCGGCAACCTCCTTGGAGGCCCCCAGGTCGCGGACGCCCGGCCCGGTCAGGGAACGAAGGAGCACGGGGAGCGACGTGAACTCCCTCGCGCGAAGCAGGCGCAGTCTCCCGTCCTCCCCGACCCAGACGAGCTTGGCCTTGGCCTTGTTCTTCGCAGCGAAGCTCCTGGACCCCTCCGCCAGCTCCACCCCGGGTCCGAGCCGCTCCTCGAGCTCGGGCAGCTCTTGGACTACCGGGAGCAGGATGATCGCGCTCTCCGTTTCGTTGGAGGAGGCCGCGCCAAACCGGGCGAGCTTGAAGCCCTCGTCCTCGACGTGCTTCGCCACCTGCCTGGCGCTCCTCTTGAGCTCCCCCCAGAGGGTGTCCTCGCTCAGCTTCTTGTGGCGGAAGGCCACAGCGTAGACTTCCTTGAAGAGCCGGGGCCTCTCGACGCGGATCAGCTTCGTGAAGAACTCGATTCTGGGCCTCTCAAGGAACGCCCTCGAGGCCAGGACCATCCTGGCCACGCTCTCTCTGGAGATGGCCTTCGCCAGGTCGCGGTTGCTGTCGATGGGGTCGAGGAGGGAGAAGTACTCCTTGTCCCCGGGCCTGTGCTCGGCGAACGCCCGGAGGGTCGCCTCGAAGGACTTGTTCTTGTGGATGAGGGCCTCCGTGGCGTACCCGCTGAAGCCCTCGTTCTCGATCTCCGCCCCGTAGACCCCCACCGTCTTCATGAACCGCTTGAGCAGCCTCACCTGGGTCCTCGCCTCTTCGTCAAAGTTCTCCCGGACGAAGACCACGTGGTGGACCGACCTGTCCGCCGCGCTCCTCCAGTCGCCCGGCTCGACGTTGTAGTAGGGCACTATGTTGACCTTGAACCCGTCGACGACCGCCTCGGTGTACGGGTGTTGGGCGTACTTCTTCCCGGGCTTGTAGCCCCTGACCGCCTCTTGGCCGACCGCGAGGCCGAGCCTCTCGAACCTCTCCTCCTCGACCTGGGGCGAGAAGCCGACGAAGACGTCGATGTCCACGTCCCTCGGGAGCCAGGTGTCCTTCGCGTAGGACCCGCCGAGGAAGACCCCGGTGATCCCGGGCTTACCCTCGACCGCCGCGTCCACCTTGGCGTGGACCTTCTCCGCGACCTTCCTGAGCCTCTCGGTGTCCGAGGCTGTCGGGATGACCTTTGACCTCGCCGCCGACAAGACCGTGCGCAGGTCGCTCAAGCGAGGGCGTACTCCTTGAGGTCCCTGTAGACGGGGCCGCGCGGCGTGAGGTCGCTGGACTTTAGCTTGAGAGCGGTGATCTCGGTCCTCCCGAACTCCTTGGACGCGTTCTCCCGGAGCACCGCCGAGATTGCCTCGTTGTTCCGGGTCGACCTGACCCTCCCCACCGTGATGTGGGGGTGGTATCCTCTGTCGTCGCTCTCGCCTATCCCTTCGAGCGCGTCGATCACCTGCTGGCCCGTGCTGGAGACTATCCCGAGGTCGGGCGTCGCCACGCCCGCCCAGATCACGCGAGGCCGCCTGGGGTCGGGGAACGCCCCTATGCCCCTCACGTTGACCCTCATCGCCCTCAGGGTGAGCGCGCTCACCTTTCGGTCGACCTCGTCCACGGTCACGTCAGATATCTCCCCCAGGAACTTTACCGTGAAGTGGAGGTTCTCCTTCTCCACGAGCTTTATGTCCGCGCGGGTCCTCATCAGCTCGTCCTCGACCTTCATGAGGTTCTCCCTCACCTCGGGCGACACCTCGAACGCGAGGAAAGCGCGCAGATCTCTTCTCCAGCCTTGGCTGGACCGCAGTCCTATTTTACGATACCAACCCGACTTGAAGCCGTTATATCCGCCGAGACACAGGGAACCTGCGAGATGCTGATAGCCGCCATCACGGGGATGCCGGGCGCAGGCAAGTCGACGGCCGCCAGGGCATTGGAGGCCCACGGGTTCAGGCGCATCGTCATGGGGGACGTGATCCGCGAGGAGACCAAGAGGCGGGGCCTTCCGGTCGACGAGAAGAACACGGGCAAGGTGATGCTCGAGCTTCGGGAAAAGTACGGGCCTGGGGCCGTGGCCGAGGTCTGCCTCCGCTCCCTGAAGGGAGCGAAAGAGGATGTCGTAGTCGTGGACGGGATCAGGTCCTACTCGGAGGTCGAGGCCTTCGGGAGGGAGCACAGGGTCAAGCTGATGGCGGTGACCGCCTCGCGAGACAGGCGCTTCAAGTTCCTCACCGAGCGCGCGAGGAGCGACGCCCCCACGTCGAGGAAGAGCTTCGACGAGAGGGACACGAGGGAGCTCTCCGTCGGAGTGGGCGGGGCCATCGCCCTCGCGGACGAGACCCTCTCAAACGAGCGCTCCACGGCGGACGAGCTCGGCAGGAGGGCGATCGAGCTCGTAGAGTGGTGGGTTAGCACCGATGTCTGACCAAGGTCCGCATGTCAGGAGCGTGGGTCTCCGCGCCACGGTCTCCGCCTCCGAGGACCCCACGAAGGTGCTCGACGCGATGCGGGCAGTCCTCGGTGATTGCGAGTATTCCGTCGAGGAGCGGCCCGACTTCATCCGGCTCCGGTCGAGCTCGCCGCGCTGCCTCCTGAAGCTCCACGACCAGCTCAGGGACAGGCACGTCCGCGACGCCGCGAGGAGGCTGATGCTCGCGAGCCTCGAGGGGGACGTCCTCCCGCTCAGGCTCAACAGGCAGGCTGCCGCGGCGGGGGTGCTCGCCTTGTGCACCAGCGCGATAGAGTCCCCGCTCGGGCCCATCAACATGGAGGTCGAGACCGACTCGCCGCAGCAGCTGATAGACTGGCTTACCGCTCACTGACCCGCTCAGGCACGTCGAAGGTCATCCCGTCGCTCGCCGCGAACGTCTTCGGGAAGACCCTCCTCGCCTGCGTGACCAGGGGGGAGACGTTCCGGTAGCGGGCGCTGAAGTGGGTGAGCGCGAGCTGCCTGGCCCTCGCCTTCTTCGCGACGCCCGCGGCCTCCACGGCGGTCGAGTGCATCCTGTCCACCGCCTTGTCCGCGTCCGCCGCCGCGAAGGTCGAGTCGAAGATGACCAGGTCGGCCCCCGAGAAGAGCCTGACGAGCGAGGGCGAGGGCCTCGTGTCCCCTGAGTATCCCACGCTCCTCCCCTCTCGTCTGGGCCCGAGCACCTGCGAGGGCTTGACCCTCCTCCCTTTGACGACCACGCTCCTTCCGTGCTGGAGCGCCGACCACTTCTTCCCCTCCGGGACCCCGAGCGCCCTGGCCTTCGACGAGTCGAAGACGCCGGGCCTGGGGTTCTCCTCGAAGACGTAGGAGTAGGCCTCCACCGAGTGCTTGGCCCGACCGCACCTTATCCGGAATGCGGGACGCCTGAGCACGACCCCCGGCTTGGCCGAGATGAACTCCAGGTCGAAGGTGAGCCCGATGTTGAGCATCTCCATGCTGGCCTTCACCCACTGGTAGAGGCCTGCTGGCCCGACCAAGGTCAGCCTCTTCCCCCGCTGGGACATGCTCATCGTCTGGAGAAGCCCGAGGAGGCCGTTCACGTGGTCCCCGTGGAGGTGCGTGATCAGGACGACCATCTCCTTGTTGATCCCGAGCCCGAGCTCGACGAACCGCCTTTGCGTCCCCTCGCCGCAGTCCAGGAGCACGACCTCGCCCTCCCTCCGGATCACGACGGCGGGCAGGTTCCTTCCCCTGGTGGGGGTCGCCGAGCTCGTCCCCAGGAACACGACCTCGAGCTTCGTCATTCCGCGGTCCTCCTCATCACCGTGATCGACCTGGTGAGGGTCCTGTGCATGTAGATCTTGGCCTCGCTCTCTATCCTTAGCCCTCCGCTCTTGGGGGCGGGGATGCTGTCAGGATGCATAACGACCAGCTTCCTTCCCCGAGGAAGGACCCTCGAAGCGGTCTCGACGAGGGACGACAGTATCGACCCCATGTCCGAACCGTGGCGGCTCGTCACCCTCCCGTAGGGTATGTCGGTGGCGATGCCTCCCGCGCTGTTGAACGGGAGCAGCCTGGAGTCCGCCCGGACCAGGCCCAGCCAGGGCTGGCCGTACTTTATCGAGTTCCTGCGGGCGCCCCTCACCATCTTCTTCGCCATGTCGACCCCGACAGGCTCGGCGCCGATGATGCTCGCCTCGATGAGCAGGCTCCCGGTCCCGCAGAAGGGGTCGAGGAAGGCCTCGCCTGGCTGGACTCCCGAGAGGTTCACCAGGGCCCTCGATAGCTTCGGGAATATCGCCGATGAGTGGAAGAACGCCCTGCTCCTGGGCCTCCTCTCGACCCATCCCTGCCTC
>Ga0335078_10001360_pt1 | contig 37105 bp, 28 predicted proteins | sample Lox_Sample_32_FD_206711 | JGI IMG/M metagenome (GOLD analysis project Ga0335078, IMG submission 206711) | Soil microbial communities from Loxahatchee National Wildlife Refuge, Florida, United States - Lox_Sample_3.2 | ecosystem: Environmental > Terrestrial > Soil > Wetlands | place: USA... | reverse complement strand
GCAGAGAGGCCGGGACGTTTCAGTTCCTGCTGGACGCGCTCCTGACGGCGACGCAGGTGAATGCGGCGCAAGGCGCGGACGGCGGCCTCGACGATTTCGGCGGTAAGTTCCTCCTCTTCTTTGAGAAGAATAGCGGCCAGCATGCGGCGGTCGCCGTCGGTGGGGGGCAGTTCGAGTACATCGGCAACCTCGCTGGGGGCATTGAGCAGCGACTCGACGAGAGATTCGGTCGCGAGGCCGCGATGCAGGCCTTCGTTTTCGAGGACGAAGGCGGCCTGGCGGGCGGGATCGAATTCTTCGTCCGCGCCATCGCGAGCAGAAAGACGTTCTTCGGAATTCTGCATCTGGCGCGTGGAGGCGAGGGCGCGGATGAGAATTTTTTCGGCGTCGGTGACCTGGGACTCGGCGGAAGCTTTGACCGAGAATGCGGAGCGGGTTGCGGCCGTATGGCGCAGCTCCTGGCGCAAGACGGCAGAGTCGATGGAAAGCTTTTGTGCGATCTCATGAGCGAGTTCGTCGCGCACGATGCGGCTTGGAACGCGCTGGATGTGGGGCAGAAGATAATTCACCGCCTTCACTTTGCTGTCGGCGCTGCGCGGCGGAAACTGGGCGCGGGCGCGTTCGATGAGATAGTCGAAATATTTCTGCGAACGACGGAGCGCTTCGGCATAGGCATCTTTGCCGTTGCGGCGAATATAGAGATCAGGGTCGAAACCCTGATCGAGGGTGAGGACCTTAATGTTGAATTCCTCTTCGACGAGGAGAGCAAGGGTGCGCTCGGTGGCCCTGGCTCCGGCCGTGTCGGGATCGAAATTGACGACGACGTTCTTGCTGAAGCGGCCGAGCAGCTTGGCTTGCAGCTCAGTGAAGGCGGTGCCGGAGCTGGCGATGACGTTGTGAAATCCGGCGGCGAAGACGGAGATGCAATCCATCTGGCCTTCGACGAGGATGGCGTAGTCGAACTTCTTGATCCATTCTTTGGCGAGATCGAGATTAAAGAGGACTTTGCTCTTCGAGTAGATGGCGGTCTCGGGGGAGTTCAAGTACTTGGGCCCGGCCTTCTCGTCGGTGGAGAGCGTGCGTCCAGTGAAAGCGATGACTTTGCCCGCGTCGCTGGCGATGGGGAAGATGATGCGGTTGCGGAACTTGGAATAGAGAGCTGCGAGCTTCGAGCCAGACACAAGGTCCCTCGACTGCGCAGGAAGATTCGCAAGCGAATCTTCCTGCTCCGCTCGGGATGACAGTGAATTTGATGGGCTACGCGGTTGCGCTCGGGATGACAATGAAGATGAGTCTTCCTGCTTCCAGGAAAAGAGACCGCTTTCGCGCAGGACTTCTTCGGCAAATTCGCCCTTCAGGCGATCGCGGAGGAGGAAGCCGGAGTCGGGTGCGTAGCCGATGCGGAATTTGGCGATCATCTCCTGGTTCAAGCCGCGACCGGCGAGATATTCACGGGCCCGGGCGCCATCCGGACGGCGCAGGCACTCCTGAAAAAAAACGACGGCGCGCTCATGGACATCGAGCAACTGGCCGCGCAGACGGGCTTCTTTGGCTTCGCCGGGAGTGGAGTAGCTGGCCTTGGGCAGGGGGATGCCGAGCTTCTGTGCGACGAGGCGGACGGCTTCGGGGAAGGTGATGTTTTCGATCTTCTGGACGAAGCTGAAGACGTCGCCGGAAACGCCGCAGCCGAAGCAGTGGTAGAACTGGCGCGTGGCATGCACGGAGAACGAGGCCGTCTTTTCGCCGTGGAAGGGGCAGAGGCCGGAGTAGTTCTGCGCACCAGCTTTCTTGAGCTTGATGTAATCGCCGACGATGCGGACGATGTCGGCCTGCTGCTTGACCGCGTATGCGAAGTCGCCGGGATTGGCCATTGCAGGGACCGAAACTCTCCGAGGGAATTGTGAGCGAAAAAGGGGCTGAGTTGAATATAGTGGAAGACGATTGTTGTGGAGAAGCTGTGGGAAACGGAGGTTGGCGGTTGAAAAGATCCACCAGTTTGATAAAGCTACCGAACGCGTGGTTTTGTCCCGGGTTCTTAAGAGGCCGACGAAAAGAGTGCAGCACCACACTGATACTGAGGACCCCAATGTGCACATGGCCTCACATGAAAGAAGGCCCGATCAAGTGCGAATGGAAGCGTGGCGAATCAGTTTCACACGGCATGTAATGACTCCAGGACGCCTAATCCATAACTACAAGCAATTCGCTAGAAGACTCGCCCCATCATTGCAATAGCGCGCGTGTCTGCAAAAGTGTGTTGTTCAAGTCTTGTTTTTGTTCCAGAACCCGTTTTGCGTTCGGGATTACGTTAGCAAGTTCCTGTGGGGCACCTTGAACCGCTTGATCTAGCGCAGGCAGTTTCGACTCATCGTTAAGAGCAGCAACATATGACGAAACAATCCGAGCCAGAGCTGCGGACGTTTGCGAATTTCCTGCGTAATCTTTGCGGAGGGCTTCAAGATCGCGCTTTGCTGCCATAGGCCAGTCAAGTCCTTCCCCTACTCGCGCAACTGCCATTTGCAGTTGTGATCGCTGGCCGGCGGATAGCTGTTCTAAGCGCAGCGCACCGGCGATGGCCCTAAGGTGACTCGTCAGAAGATCTTTTGCGATTAGCGTGGCAAAAAGTGATCCGCCGTTTCCAACATCGTGCGAAAACCGCAGGCCAGCCGCCAGAGCGCGAACCGCCCCATCTTTATTACCCGTCTTAAGCAGGTGAAAGGCATAAAGAACGTTCAGCCGCCCAAGGACCAATGCCTTTCTGGCATAGTCCACCGGGATGTCGTGCCCGAGCCCGTAATCCAATCCCCAGTCACAGTTCGGAAGCGAAGTCGCGCGGGCCATGATTTCAAGGGCCAATGTGTTTTTCTCAAGCAGATCCTTGTATTTCGAATCGTCGTACGGCGCTGTACCGTCGAGGATCGCATTGAGTTCTTTTGCTTGCTGGTCCGTGATCCCGGAATCCTGGACCTCGGAGAATGCCGACCAGTAGCGCAAAGCTGCATTCTCCGTGAGGGACGTATTCCGCTGAGCCAATGCCGAACCGGCTGATAACAGCGCAATCAGAATCATCGAAGGAATCGTGTTGAAGATTTTCATAACCTGATTTTCTCCTTGCTTAACACCGCGACCGCGCTCTGTTTGCCTTGCGGAAGTGGGCTGGTTTGGGAACGAAACGCTAGGTCGTCAACGGCTGCCTTAAACGATGGCGCCGTCGCGAGCCAAGCATTTGCGCTTCGCATGGTTAGTGGCTCCGACGGGGCATGCCGCTCGGCAACTGCAGAATCGCTAGCCGTATTCGAAACAAAAATTCGACTACTGCGAACATGCAAAATGATCGCCCCTATAACAAGGATGGCTGCGACTGCCGCCAGCCAAATCCCCAGTGGGTGCGAACGCCGAGATGAATGGCCGACGCTGAGTGTTGGAACAGGCTCAGGGGCGATTGGATGGAATCGCTTCAAGTAGGCTTCGAATTGTTCATCATCGGGAGTCTGCACAAGAGTTCTCCTTGGCTAACATTGAGCCGCGCAGCTTGGCTAGGGCGTACCGGTACCGCGATGCCGCCGTGTTCGAGCTGACACCCAGCAAATCAGCGATCTCCGAGAAAGTGAGTTCGCCCCACACATGCAGAACTATGACTTCTCGTTGATCATCCGGAAGTTCCCCCAGCGCACGTCTCAGATTCTGCTCCCCGGCATAGTCCCGGTCAGGAGGACTAAACCATACAGAGTCGACATCGAGAGGCATATGTCGATCTCGAACCTTGGCGTCGTTAAGAACGGCGTTGCGCACACACGCAAAGAGATAGGCTTTCTTGTTTATCGCTTGGCTTACACTTCCGTTCTCGATCGCCTTCAAAAACACTTGGTGAACCGCGTCTTGGCCGCGACCCCGGTCACCCGAAATCGCCGACGCGAACAACAGCAGTGCCGCCCCATGTTGCCGATACAGGGCCTCGATCTCGGCGGTATTTCGTTCCGTCCTGCCCACTTTGCGGTCTCAATGTTAAGACAATCGGCGCCGATGGATTTGTCTATGTCCGCCGAACTTCTTTGTTGGGCTGCGCTGAATCCAGGCAAGGTTGCCCTTCGGCTCGCTTCGCTCGACCTGTGACTGAACCCTCTCCCGTCTGCTGACGACCTCTCCGCTATGGAACGAAGGCACACAATCGAAGCCCAAAACCAAGAACTTCGGTTGACATCACAGCGCCTTCTGGATGGAGGGAAAGAAAAGGAATGTTTTGGGCGGGGGGTTGATCTCGACAGTTAATTCGTAAGCCTCGGCGTCAGGTAGGAGGCTGCCCAATGCTGATTCAGTGCAGCAGGTATCTGTTGATCTCGCGTGTTAGCCTACTGCGCCAGAAAAAACCTGGACTCCCGCATGGCCTGAGGGAGAGGAGTCATTTCTTCGTGGATCATTCAAGCCGTGTGGCGAACGGGCATCTCTTGCCGTGATGCCCTGACTTATCGTGCTCCCGCAAGAGGCCGATGGCAAAGCGCTCGGCCCGAACCGCCGCGTCCTTTTGGTCAGGCGTAAGGGTAGGGCTGGTTGCAAGTCTGCGAATGTCCGACAGGTGTTGCTCAAGTTCATCCTTCGTCTGGCATTCCATCTGTTTCTCCCATTGCAGCAAGTACCACTTTACTGGAGGGGGACAGCGATTGAGAAATCGCGGTCAGGCTCAAAGTTCCGGGCAGGGAGCATAAGCGAAGGGGACAGTGGCGCTGCGGGGCTGGCGTTCGCTCAACCCATTTCGAAATCTGCCGATAGAAGGTGACGAGGGGCGCGTCGAGTCATGCCAACAGCGGATCAATACGCGGCGTCGGTTGTGGAGAAGTATCGCATTCTGGCCGACACGGATTCGGCTTCGCATCGAGCGGCGGAGGATGTGATGCCGCTGCTGAAGGCTTGGGGAAAGCAATATTTGCTGGGGATGACGCTGTCGGGGGCGTACGCGAAGAACACGGCGATCACGCTGTCGTCGCACGTGGACGTGCTGATCGGGCTGAGGCAGGTTCCGGGGATGGAGATGAAGAAAATCTTCTGGAGCCTGTTCGAACATCTGGACGACAGCGATCTGCATCCGCATACGCGGAACGTGTCGATTCAAGTGAAGGGCAAGGAGCACACGATCGACGTGATTCCGGCGTGCCGGGACCAGGAGACGTCGAGCACTTTTCTGTTCAACAAGAGGAGGGGAGCTGCGATTCGCACAGATGTGGGGCAGCACGCGCATCTGGTGGCGAACTCTGGGAGGCAGCAGGAAATTTGCGCGGTGAAGATATGGCGGGAACGCAACTCGCTGGATTTTCCGTCGCTCTACCTGGAACTTAGCGTGCTTCATGCGCTGGAGGGGGAGCGCTTCGGACAGCTGGCCGACAACATTCTGACCTTGTTCCGTTATATGGCGAACCGGTTCGAGCAGATCGCGATCCGGGATCCGGCGAACGCGGAGAATGTGGTATCGAACGATCTTTCGAGCAAGGACAAGAAGGCGATTGCGGACGCCGCGCGGACAGCGCTGTACGACGAGAACTGGAAGAAGATATTGTGGTGAGCCTCGCGCTGGCTCAGGACAGGCGATAAAGGACCGCTTTCCAGGATACGCAGGGGGAACTAGACGCGGAGCTCCACCACGGTTGCGCCGCCTCCACCTTCATTTTGGGGAGGCTCGGTGACGGAAGCCACGTGGGGATGCTGCTGCAACAACTGGCGCAGAGCCTTGCGCAGGATGCCCATGCCGCTGCCGTGGACGACGCGGACGCGGGGCAATCCAGCGAGAAAAGCGCGATCGACAAATTTTTCCACTTCGCGGGAGGCGTCGTCGACGGTATGTCCGATGACGTTGATTTCGCTGGCAACGTTGGCGTTTTCACTTTCGAGCGACACGGAAATGCCGCGAGCACGGGCTGCCTTTACGGGCGAATCGGCGGGGCGAGCGGCGGCGAGCAGTTCGGCGATGTCGTGGCGGGCGATCTTCATCTTGAGGGCGCCCATCTCGACTTCGAAGTGAGTGTCGTCGATCTTGCGCAGGACGCGGGCGGGACGGCCGGTGGATTTGAGCTTCACGGTGTCGCCTTCGGAAACGTGCTGGACGAGCTGGGGCTGGGCGTGGGGATCTCCGCGATCGGCGCCGCTGGAATGCGCGACGACGGTTGAGTCGAACTGGTCGCGAAATTCGCGGCGGAGCTTGGCAATGCGGCGCTCGGCATCTTTGGAGAGCTTCTGGGCGGCGACGCGATCCTGAATGGCGTTGACGGCTTCGCGGGCGTGATATTCGAAGTCGCGCAGGACGAGGTCGAGCTTCTTCTCCATCTCGCGGACTTTGGATTGCTGTTCGTTTTTTCCGAAAACGGCTAACCGATTCTTTTCTTCCTCCAGCTCCTTCTGGCGAGCGTGCAGTAGCAATCTTTCTTTTTCGGCTTCTCGCAACTCGGCATGAAGCTTGTCGAGAAACTGGCCGACGTCGCGAGCCTGAGTGCCGAGGCGAGCGCGGGCGGAGTCGATGATGGCGGGATTTAGTCCGAGGCGCCGGGCGATGTTGATGCCCGCGGAAGCGCCCGGGACACCGACTTTCAGCTCGTAGGTGGGCTGCAAAGTTTTTTCGTCGAAACCGACGGCGGCATTGAGCACGCCGGGCGTGTTGGCGGCATAAACCTTGAGCGAAGTGTGATGGGTGGAAATCACGGTCATGCAGCCGATGCGGCCAAAGTGCGCGGCGATGGCGACGGCGAGAGCGGCACCCTCCTCGGGATCGGTGGCGGAGCCGAGTTCGTCGAGGAGAACGAGGGATTGGGTGGTTGCGGTGCGGGAGATGAAATCGATGTTGGTGACGTGGGCGGAAAACGTGGAGAGATTCTGCTCGATCGACTGATAGTCGCCAATGTCGGCGAGAACGGCGTCGAAGACCGGAAGCTCGGCGCGGTCGGCGGGAACGGGAAGGCCGGACTGGGCCATCAAGGCGAGCAGGCCCACGGTTTTGAGGGTAACAGTTTTGCCGCCGGTGTTAGGGCCGGTGATGATGAGCTGGCGGCGATCGCCTTCGAGTTCGACGGTGACGGGAACGACGGCGATGTTTTTGAGCTTGAGGTTGCGCTCCAGGAGAGGATGGCGGGCGTTGTGAAGGAGCAGGCTCGCTTCGCTGCGGAGCTGGGCTGGGCCGGACAGCCGAGGGCGGCTGTCGCCCGAAGCGGGTTGGGGTTGGAGTGGAGGTTCGTTTTTGCCGACGCTCAGCGAAACGAAGACGCAGTTGTAGTCTTCGGCGAAGCGGGCCTTGGCGAATTGGAGTTCGAGTTCGGAGAGCGCGTCGAGGGCGGCGAGAATATTTTCGGCGTGGGCGCCGATGCGCGCGGTCATCTCAAGCAGGATGCGGTGAATTTCCGCCAGCTCCTCTTCGAGGAGACGGACGAGTTCGTTGTTCTGGTCGATGGTTTCGAGGGGCTCGACGAAGACGGTCTGGCCGCTGGAACTGGCGCCGTGGACGACTCCCTGCACGCGGCGCTTCTGCTCGATCTTGACGGGAATGACGAAGCGCTCGCCGCGGATGGTGATGAGCTCATCCTGGACGGCGCCCCCTTCGGCGAGGCGACGCAAGTATCCGCGGAGGGATTCCTGAATGGCGCGGCGCTGCTTTTCCATTTCGCGGCGAATGCGGGCGAGCTCGGGAGAAGCCTTGTCTTCGAGCGTGCCGTCGGGCTGAATCTTGTTGCGGAAGAAGCGGAGAAATTCGGTGAAGTCGACGATGTGGCGGGAGAGAGAGTGGACTTCGCGCCATTGGGATCGCATGGCCGCGGGAGGTTGCAATGCGATCTCACGCCATTCGGCGGCGCGATCGACGAGCAAGAGGACGTCGCGAATTCCCGTGGTTTCGAGGGCGGCACCGGCGATGCGAGATTTCTCGACGAGCGGAGCGATGGGGGTGAGACCGGAGAAATCGAAGCGGCCGCCGACGCGGCGGAACTCGCGAATCTCGCTGGTGAGCTGCTGCTGGCTCTCGATCCAATTGCGATCGGACGACGGGGCAAGGGCGGCGATGCGCGCCTGGCCGAGGGGCGAAGAGGCGTAGCCGGCGAGGAGATGGCGAAGGGCGTCGAACTCGAGGACGCGGGCCGAATTGTGAATCAGCGCAGGAGACATTGCGGTGGGCGTCGCGATGGGTGCCGCAGATTATGTTACAGGAGGGGTTTTACGGAGTCATTTGGAGCATTCGGGTGGTGGGCTACTTTGAGTGCGTGTTCTCACGCAGGCTAGAGAATCACGCGGCTGCAACAGCCCTTAATTATTTCGCCTACAATTTCATCAAGATTCACCGTACACTTCGCACATCCCCAGCTATGGCCGCTGGCGTGACAGATCGGCTATGGAGCGTAGAAGACTTGGTTGGCCTCCGGGAATCCTACGAGCAGCAGAGGGCAGAAGGAGTAGCGTAAATGAGAGCCTTCTTATCCGTGTTCTTCGGAGTTTTCTTTACGGTCAGCGGCTTGGTATTCATTCTCTCGGCATTTATGCGGCAAACTGTGATGGGAAGCGATGTTGATGGGGGGTTGGGGTATTGCTCCTCTCGGGGGGATTGGCGTACTTGTAGAAACTAAGCGGCTTTCGCGGTCTTAATTCAAAGTAGCCCACCACTGAGCATTCGATTGAGACAGCAGATCAGTTGCCGGCGCCGGCGACCTGGGCGGCCGACTCCGAGGTAGCAGGAAGCTTGACGACGAAAAGCGCTCCGCCTTCGGGCTTGTTCTGGCAGGTGATTTGGCCGCCGTGATCCTGAATGACGCCGTAGACGACGCTGAGGCCGAGGCCGGTCCCTTTGCCGACGGGCTTCGTGGTATAGAAGGGATCGAAGACGCGCTGGGGTTCACGAATGCCGGGACCGGTATCGGAGAAGCGGAGAACGACTTCGCCGCCGAGGCTTTGTGCGGTGATTTCCAGAGAGCCGCCGCCGGCTTCTTCGAGAGCGTCCATGGCGTTTTCGATGATCTCGATGAAGCCCTGAAACAACTGATTGGCGTTGCCGCGGACGCGGGGCAAGTTGGGTTGGATGGAAAGCTGGAGCTGGATATTGTCACCCGCGTGGCGGGACTCGAGCATTTGCGCGGCGCGGCCGAGAAGAAGGCCAAGGTCGGCAAGGATTTTTTCTCCGGGGGCCTGCTGGGCAAAACTCAACAAGTCGGCGACGAGGTCACGCGTGCGGCTGGCCTGGGCGACAATTTTGCGCAGGAGCAAGTGTTGCTCGTCGGTGAGGCCTTGCTGCGCCCAGAGGTGCTCGGAGTAATTCATGATAGCGGTGAGGGGATGGTTGATCTCACGAGCGGCTCCGGCGATGAGGTTTCCGAGCGAGGCCAGTTTTTCTTTTTGAACGAGCTGGTTTTGCAGGCGCTTCTGAGTGTCGTATCCGCGGCGAGAATCCTGCAGCACGTCCATGAGAGCCTGATCCTGAAAATACTGGCGGAGAAACACGAACGATCCCAGCACCAACATGGCGGCCAAGACGGTGTAAATGCGGAACTGGCGGGCTGCCGAGGGTGAATCGTCGACCAGGACAGTCCAGAGTCCCAGCACGGGGAGGGAAAGAATCGCGAGCATGGCTGCGCGGGGAATGACCTTCCTCCAACGCGCGTTTAAGCGGAAATCGGTGCTCTTGAGGTCCCAATCGCGGGCGGACCAAACGGCGGCGGCCATCCAGGCGACGGTGGCGATCAAGGGCACGTCATAGGGACTGCCCGAGTAGTAGGTATTGTCGGCGGCGGCGCGATCGAGGAGCTGCGAGTTGATGGCGTACACCAAGCCCGCGCCAAGAAAATGCAGATACAACCTACGCCAACCGCCTGAGCTGGTCAGCGAAGCGAGGACCACGACGGCGAGGAAAAGGCCATTTTCGAGGGCGAAGAGGCGATCGTAATAGACGTTGTAAGAATGCGGATTGGGCACGACGTACTGGAGCGGAAACACGATGAAGGCATAGAGAAAAACCCACCAGCCCATGAGCATGAGAAAGTTGAGGAGGCTGAGCAGGACTTTGCCTTCCTTCTTGAGAAGGTCTGGGCGCCAGGCGACGGCGGCGATCAGCGGGACGGTGTGAAAAAAGAGGATGATGTCGAAGAAAAAGGGATCGGGAACGGCTTGACGCCGAATGTTTTCCCAGAACGTCCAGGCGGCCTGATTGGTGGCCCAGAATGCGAAGCCGAGGGTCATCAGTCCCCAGAAGGTGCGCTCGTGAGCTGGGCGGGAGCGGAGGTTGGCCAGTGTGACGCCGGCGGCCGTGAGCATGAGGACGAGGCCCACGACATCTGCGAAGGCGGTGAGCGCCTGACTTTGGCGGGCGGTCAGGGACACCGCGGCGAAAGCCAGGGTGATCCCGGCCGCGGCGGCGAGCCAACGGTGACGTCGAAGCAGACCCATCCGCCCCCAATTCTATGAGACATAACAAGGGATTCCGATTATCGTTGGGAATGCCTGAGGTTACTTTCGTCACATATGGGAGTGGGGTGCGGTTCGGTGGGGCGGTTTGGCGGGTTGAAGCGGCGGGGATGAGGCCGAACAACGAGGAATGGGGAGGGGTTCAAACTGCAGCCTGCGATGGGGATGGTCTAGAATCATGGTCTAGAATCAAGGGGTGGAGGGAGTTTGCCGTCGAGCCCTCCGAAGGGTGGTCTGCCATGGCATTCCCAGTAACCCGCCTGCGCCGCCTCCGCCGCACGGCGGAATTGCGCAACCTTGTCAGCGAAACCAGGCTGACGCCGGACGCCTTCGTTTACCCGATGTTCGTGTGTCCGGGTGAGGGAGTGCGCAAGGAAGTCCGCTCGATGCCGGGTGTTTTCAACCTATCGGTGGATGAAGCGGTGAAAGAAGCGCAGGAGGTACATTCGCTGGGGGTGCCGTCGGTGATTCTGTTCGGGCTGCCGGATAAGAAAGATGAAGTAGCGACAGGCGCGTGGGCCGAGGATGGCATTGTGCAGCAGGCGGCACGGGCGATGAAGCGCGAGGTTCCGAAGTTGGTTTTGATGGGGGATGTCTGCCTATGCGAGTACATGTCGCATGGCCATTGCGGGATTGTGAAAGCCGCGCCGCAATCGCTGGGAGCGGCCGTGGCGGCGCCGCCGGGGGTGACGACGGAGTACGAGATCGTGAATGATGCGTCGCTCGAACTACTGGCGAAGACTTCGGTATCGCTGACGCGAGCGGGGATCGACATTATCGCACCATCGGACATGATGGACGGGAGAGTGGCGGCGATCCGGCGAGCGCTCGATGAGGAGGGGTTTATCAATACGCCGATTCTTTCGTACGCGGCGAAATTTGCATCCGGATTCTACGGACCATTCCGGGAAGCGGCGGACTCGGCGCCGCAATTCGGCGACCGGCGGTCGTATCAGATGGACGGAGCGAATGTGCGTGAAGCGATGCGCGAGATCGAAGCCGACATCGAAGAAGGCGCGGACATGATTATGGTCAAGCCGGCGATGCCGTATCTGGATGTGATTCGGGCGGCGCGGGACCGGTTCGATCTGCCGCTGGCTGCGTATCAGGTATCGGGGGAATACGCGATGATCGAAGCGGCCGCCGGCAATGGCTGGATCGAACACGACCGCGTGATGATGGAGTCGCTGCTGTCGATCCGGCGAGCGGGGGCGAGCATCATTTTGACCTACTACGCGAAGGACGCGGCCAAGGTGCTGGCATAACCGCAACCCTTGTTCGTTATCGACGTTACCTTATCCTGACTAGACTATCCTGATTGCCCGGCTGCCGAATGAGCAACCATCCGCGGGACGGGCTCGCATTCACCGTCGTTGTTTACTGCGCGGCGGAGCGGAAAATCCTGTCTGAAATCTTCTTGAGAAAAGCGCGGTCGCGCAGGCGGCGAAGCAAGAAATACTCGTTGACCGGGCGATCATCGTCGAGGGCAGGAACGCCGGGATCGGTTTGGATGAGTGAGGCGAGAGAGACTTCGCGAGTGAGCGTAGCGGAAAGCTGCTCGGCGGGAGTGTGAAAGGGTCCCCACTCCACCAGATCGCGAACCGCGCCGGGAGGCATGCGAGCGGCGAGGACGGAGGGGGATTCGACGCGAATGGGAGAGGTGCTGGCGAGGAAATGAAGTCCGGGTCCCTGGAGAGCGCCGAAAACGCGGACGTAGGGGAAAGACTCGCCGATCGCCTTGGCGACGGAGGCGACGATGGCGGGCTCGCCGTTGGGCAGCCACTGCTGGAGAATGCCGCCGTCGCGCAGATGCAGCTTGGCGGCGGTGTAGAACTCTTTGGAGTACAGAAGGCTGGATCCTGCGGCTTCGACGGGCGGGGGAGGATCGAGCGTGATGACATCGAATTTCTCCGATGACCGGTCCATATAGAGGCGACCGTCGTCGATGACGAGGTGGGATCGCGGCGATTTCAGAAGCTCAGGGCCATCCTGGTGGAAGTAGCCGTAGAGCGAAGGGACACTCGGAACCAACTCGACCGCGGTCGAAGAAATTCCCCAGGAAAGCAAGGAGCGGTGCGTGGTCCCCATGCCGAAACAGATGTCGAGTGCATTCTCTGGAGGGCGGCCGAGAAGGACAAGCGGGAGATGCGCCATGAGCTTGGTCTCAGGCGTGAGGTTGGTAATGCCAACGCCATTGACCAGGAGCCGCTTGCCATCGCGACTGACTCCGGTGGCGATAACCGTGGCGGTGTAGTCGCGCCGGAGTTCATATCGAGGAAACTGAGTTGCGAAACCGGTGGTCGAGAAGATCAGAAGCAGGGACGTGAGTGTGGCTGCGATGGGGGCGAGCTGCGAACGAAGTCCGGAGGAAGCTTTCTCGTGCGCGAGAGGAAATAGGATGAGCAGCGAAGAGAGCGCGAGCCAGGGGGTTGCGAGGAGCGCCAAGGAACCACGCTCACCGACCGCGGGGAGCAACACGAAGCCGCCGAGAAGTGGTCCGAGAATACAGCCGACAATATTCAGACCGTAAGCGGAGCCGGCAGCGCCGGGATCACCTTTGGCGACGCGATCGAGCAGGCAGGGAGTGATGAATCCAAGGGCGGCGGAAAAGGGAACGATGCCGATGAGGACGCGAAACAGCGCGGGTAACGGCAGGCGAGGATCGGCGGTAAGCAGGGGCAGGAGCGTGACGAAACCGAGCAAGGCCCAGACCCAGCCGTCGAGGCGAGCGCGCGACACATTTCTTCGATAGATCCACGATCCCAGATAGGTGGCGGCCAGATAGATAGCAAGGATGGCGGCAAAGGCATAGACAACGGTTCCGACCCACGCGGTGAAAGTCCGCACCCAAACTACTTCGGCGGCCATGCTGGTCAAGCCAGTCCAGAAGAGCAGAAGGAGCAGCCTGCGGCGTTCGGACGCGGGCTCGAGGGGAACGCGGGTGGAAGGAGCGCCGGCGTTTTGCGAGTTTTCGTCTTGGTGAGCGTCGTGGCTGTTGTGGTTTCTGGTCGCGGCGGTCTTAGTGTCGCGAAGACCGCCGAGGTTGAATGCAGAAAGAGCAAGTAAGAAATTCAGGGCTGCGCCGACGGCAAGGGTTCGTTTGAATCCGGCCTGCTCAATCAGCAGCAAAGGAAGAAGAGCTCCGGCCATGGCACCGAGAACGTTAGCGAGATAGAGATAACTGAACGAGTTTTCCGAGTGCGAGGGGAACCGCTTTTTGATGGCGAACAATGCGCAGGGAAATGTTGCGCCCATGCAGGCACACCAGGGCAGAAGAGAGATGGCGATCCAGAGGCCGGTGGCGCCGTAATAGGCCCAGGGGGATGCGGAAGCGCCTTCGAGATGGCCCAGGAGTTGCCGGCCAAACGCGAGTTCGAGCACGACGGCAAAGGCGGAGAGGCCGATCAGGAGTTCGGTGAGCGCGTACAAACGGAGAGGCGGGAAAGTGAGGTCCCGCTCCCAGTGTTTGATCAGGCGGCCGCTGCCCCATGAACCGACGCCTAATCCGAGCATGAAAGTGGAGAGGACGAGCGAGACCATGGGAGTCGTAACGCCGTATTGGGCCATGGCAAGCCGTAACCAGATGACCTCGTACATCAAGCTGCAGAAACCGGACACAAAGAAAAAGCAGAAAAACCAGATCATCCGCCCAGCCTTCCTTGAGAGCAGGTCATTGGGATGCGAGCATCCCATTGCATCAGAAGAACACAGGGAGTGGCAATTGCAGCGGCGGTAAATTTGGAGGGCAGATGACCGCGTGGCCGAGGACTATGTGCTGGAGGCCTTGCCGACGGCGAAGGTCACTTCGACCTGGCGGCGGTCTTCGTCGGAGACTTTGAACATCTGGCGGGGCTTGAGGCCCATGAAGCTGGCGACGAAGACGTCGGGGATCTGGCCGATGCGGGTGTTGTAAGTGGTGACATCGTCGTTGAAAAACTCGCGGCGGTCGGCGATGCGCTCCTCGAGCTCGGAGATGCGGTTCTGGAGCTTAAGGAAATTTTCGTTGGCTTTGAGTTGGGGATAATTTTCGGCAACGGCGAAGAGACCGCGCAGGGCTCTTGCCATCTTGAGGTCGGCGAGGGCTTTCTGGCCGATGCTGGCGGCATTCATGGAGGCGGCACGGGCCTGAGTAACGGCAAGCAGCGTTTGCTGCTCGTGCTGCATGTATCCCTTGACGGTCTCGACGAGGTTGGGAATTTCGTCGTGGCGCTGCTTGAGAAGGACATCGATGTTGGCGAAGGCGCGATCGTTCTCGTTGCGCAGGCGAACCAGACCGTTATAAAGGATGACGGCGTAGGTGAGCACTCCGGCCACGAAAAGAAAGAACGCCAATCCTGAAATGACGCTGCTGCCCATCGGCACCTCGGCTGATTCAAAAGTGCCAGCAGACGGGCGTGGAGGCAAGTGCCGGAAGGGTTGCGTCGGCGGGAAGGGCTCGGGTCGCCCCACCCTTGGGAAAATGGCGAAGGGTGGGGCAGCCAGGGGAATTTCTTAGTCTCGGCTAGGCTTCTTCGGCGAGATATCGCAGGCCTGGCGGACTTCATCGAGGTTCAAGCCGGCGGGCGAGAACTCGGCGATCTGGCGTCCGCTGGGCGTGGGAAGGGCGATGTTGAATACCTGCGCGCCGATCATGCCACGCGAAGTGCCCTTGTCCATTTCCAGGATGCGGCCGGCCCAATTCCAGCCGTGGAAGTTGTGGACGTCATCGACGCGGACCTCAACTTCGAGCTGGGGCTGACCCCAGAAGCCGGGGCGATTGGGACGAATCCTGACACCGGGATTGAAGTTGGCGATTTTGTACTTGCCGTTTTCGCAGATCATTTCGACGCGCGGCTGGTAAGTGTTGTCTTCGCGGAAGTAGTTGTTGGCGCGAAGTTCGAAGCGGACCCTCTTGGCAGCGGTCATCTTGTCTTCAGATTTAAACTCCATCCATTTGCCGCCGGCGGAGACGCCGTCCTGTTCGCCTTGATAAGGGCTCATCGCGCCGTTCTGAGCCAGAGAGAGTCCGCACGCGAGGCAGACCAGAACAACGGCGGCCAGAAGAGCGGGGCGCGCCCGTTTTGTAAAGAATTGCAATCCGTTCACGATGTCCTCCAAACGAAGTTCCCCTACGTATATTGAACCCGGAAAGGCGTGAAAAAGTTGCACAAAAAGGTACGACGGCGGTTTAGCGAGCGTCGATTTTGAAGTCGATGTAGACCTGGGAGCGGTCATCGAACTGGCTGACGGACTTGGTTTCGCTTTTGCGGCCCTTGAATTGGGCGTAGACCTCGTAGTCGATGGCGGTAGAGAGCGCGGGAAAGCGGTAGGTGCCGTCGGCGCCCACGATATAGGTTTTGACGGCGCGGGTGCGGGTATTGGTAAGGTAAACGATCGCGTCGGGAAGGGGATCATCCTTCTGATCGAGAACTTTGCCGAGCAGCAGGCGACCGAGGTTCTTATCCTTTGGCGAGGCATGGGCAATGGCACCCGAGGCGACGATAAGCGCGCAGGTCACGGCTACGGCCGCGATGACAGATCGTTTGTGATTCATCGTGATGTTATTGTCTCACGGTCGCGGGGAAACGCTAGTGGGCAAGATGCAACCCGGTGTCCTGGCGCTCGTCGTTATAAATGTGGACGGTTACTTGCTGTACGAGGTGCATGGGCTTGCCATCGGTGAATTTGACGCCTTTGAGGTCGGCCCAGAGGATGTAGTCGCACTCCCCGACGGGGACTCGCTGGGCGAATTCGCCCATGTGGTCGGAGGTCAGCTCCCAGCGAACTTTTTTGGGCTTGTCGCTGGCGCGGCGAATCTTTACCCGAACGCCGTAGACGGGACGGTCATCGGGACCCCAGACTGTGCCGACGATGAGAGCGTAAGGCTTTTCGGCTTTGTCCCTGGCGGGAGCGGCGGTCAGATGCCGCGGAGAGAGGCTCAACCCGGCCAGGATCATGGAAACCACGAGGAGCGATGATTTCGACCAGAACGGGATGAGGCGGAGTCTAGGAGTAATCACCGTCTTCGCTTTCCTCTTCGACTTCTTCGTCTTCTTCTTCGTAGCCCTCTTCGACAGCTTTCAACTCAAGTGGACTGGTGGTCACGACTTCGAAGTCGGTGCCGCATTCCGGACAGGAAATGACTTCCCCTTCGTCGACCTCTTCCTCTTCGACGTCCAGATTGGTTTCGCATTCGGGACACAGAACCATAAAGCCTCCGTAACCGATTAGAGCCTCCTGTTAATATTTAGATTCTCCCCGGCTGCAGGTCAAGGGGCACGGGCCGGGGCGAGGTTTTCCGGGGACGCAGGATAACGCCTTCCGCTGAGGTTCTGCAAGACGGGGTTTTGAGGTAGAAAACCATGTTTCATTCCTTGCAATTGATGCGATGTGGCCGCGCTGCCTGCGGGGCACTTCTGGGTATTTCGTTGGGGGCGATGGCGCAGCCGGGCAAGTCCGAGGTTGCGGTTCCGGCCGATCCCCGGATTGCGGCGGCGTTACAGGAGATTTCGGCACAGCGAATTCGGGCGAATATCGAGAAGCTGGTCAGCTTCGGAACGCGATCGACGCTGTCGGCGCAGGATGAGGCGTCGATTGCGGAGGGGCGCGGGATCGGCGCGGCGCGGGAGTGGATCAAGTCGGAATTCGAGCGCTACTCGAAAGACTGCGGCGGATGCCTGGAGGTAAAGACCGACAGTTTTACCGAGCAGCCGACGGAGCGTATTCCAAAGCCAACGGAAATCACCAATGTTTATGCGGTTCTGAAGGGCACCGACCCCGCGAACGCACAACGGGTGGTGTTGGTGACCGGGCATTACGACTCGCGCAACGGCGATACGCTCGATGCTTCGGGCGATGCCCCAGGAGCAAACGACGACGCCAGCGGCACGGCAGTGAGCCTGGAATGTGCTCGGGTGCTCAGCAAGATGAAGTTTCCGGCGACGATTGTTTTTCTCACTGTTGCGGGCGAAGAACAGGGGCTAAACGGCAGCCGGCATTTCGCAAAGATGGCGAAGGATGAGAGCTGGGACCTGCAGGCAGTTTTGAACAACGACATAGTGGGCGGCGACAAGAGCGCGGAGCAGGATCATTCGGTAGTACGCGTGTTTTCCGAGGGAGTGCCGGCGGTCGCGACCGAGCAGGAGATCCGGCGGATTCGCGGGTTGGGCGGCGAAAATGACTCCGGGTCACGGCAACTGGCGCGGTATATCGCCGAAGTGGGGCAGGCGTACGACGCGGGCGTGAAGCCGATGCTGGTCTTCCGGCCGGACCGGTATTTGCGAGGCGGGGATCATTCGTCGTTCAACCAGCAGGGATTTTCGGCGGTGCGTTTTACGGAGTATCGCGAAGACTTTCATCATCAGCATCAGAATGTACGTACAGAAGACGGGATGGAATACGGCGATGAGCTGAAATTTGTGGATTTCGATTACGTGGGGCACGTGGCGCGGCTGAATGCTGCGACGCTGGCTTCGCTGGCAGCGGCGCCGGCGCCTCCCGCGAACGTGCATCTGCTGACAAAGAGTTTGGAGAACGATTCGACGCTGACGTGGGACGCGTCGCCCGGCGGGCTGGCCACGGAGTATGAAGTGTTGTGGCGCGCGACCAGCAGCCCGGAGTGGGAGCACTCGCAGAATGTGGGCAACGTGACGCGGACCACGATGAAGCTCTCGAAAGACAATGTGATTTTTGCGGTGAGAGCCGTCGACGGGGCGGGTCATCGCAGCCTGCCGGTCGTGCCGGTACCGGAACGGTAAGATCCCCACGTCTCGCCAAATGCGCGAGAGATGGATTGACGATAGACGAGTAGAATTGGACGAGAGGTAATCGAGTGCGGCGAAGCGGCGAACCGATGACGTTGAGCCTGCCCCCGTTCACCAAGGCGGTGACGTGGCTGCTGGGAATCAATACGGGCATATTCCTGCTGATGGAATTATTTGGGATGGCGCGGCTGCCGGTGGTGCGATATGTCATCGACTACTGCGCTCTGACGCCGGTGCTGGTCGTGCAGCACGGATATGTCTGGCAGTTGCTCACCTACAGCGTGCTGCACGCGGGGCTGATGCATTGGTTCGGCAATATGCTGGGGCTGTGGATGTTCGGCTCGTCGATCGAGAGCGCGTGGGGGACTCGGCGGCTGGTGGAGTTGTATTTGATTGGCGTGGTGGGCGCAGCGCTGACAACGGTTGCACTTTCGTACGCGCACATCCTGGGCAATCCATATCAGCCGACCATTGGGGCTTCCGGAGGTGTATTCGCGATCCTGATCGCGTTTGGAATGCTGTTTGGGGACAACGAGATCATGATGATTCCGTTTCCCTTTCTCATCAAAGCGAAGTATTTCGTCGGCATTCTAATTGTGGTGACGCTGGCTTTGGCCATGGGTGGCGGAGGAAACGTGGCGTATGTGGCGCACCTGGGCGGGTTGTTCTTCGGATGGCTGTATGCGCGACGCGGCCCGAAGCGCGCGCTCGTCAATGTGGGACTGGCCGAACGATACTACGGCTTGCGAAATTCGTACTATCGATGGAAGCGGCGGCGGGCAGCGAAAAAATTTGAAGTCTACATGCGGGAACACGACCGGGACGTGCATTTCGACGAGCATGGGAATTACATTCCGCCGGATGACGGGACGCGCAAAGGCAATGGCGGCGGAAAATCGGGCTGGGTGAATTAGATAGACGTGACGGTCTCGCTTTGCGAACCGTCGACTCGGCTCAGGATGACAGTTTTCATTTGTTCGAGAGAAATGCGGTGAATTCGGAGAAGACCCGCGCCGGCAGTTCTTGTTTTGCTTTCCCTTTGAATCCCAGGTCGTGACCGGAGCCTTCGACGGTCAGAAGTTTCGTTCTTGCCGGGATCATCTTCAAAGCTTTCTGAATCTCGTCGATCGAGCCGAAGGGATCGCGCGTGCCGTGGATAAAGAGCGTGGGCGTGTGGAGATCGGGCAGATGCTGGGTGCGTTGTTGCTCGGGACGGCGCGGCGGATGGAGGGGGTAAGAGAGCAGAAGCAGAGCGGAAACCAAGTCTGGTTGTTTTTTACTGCTTTCGGCGCAGAGCATACTGGCCTGGCGTCCGCCGTAGGAGTGACCGCCGAGGAAGATTCCGGGAGATTTCTGACTTCCGGAGTTCCCACCTCCCGCAAAATCGGCGAGAAGTGGGGCACCCCCGTTTTCTGTGGGACCACCCAAAATCTTCTTCACGCATGTGATGGCATTCTTCAATCCGGCGCGGTCGCGGGCGGCGTCGCCGGGTCCGGGAGGACCGAAGGATCGCGTCTGGCGATAGGGGAGATCACAGCGCAGGACCGTAACGCCGGAGGCGCAGAAGATTTCCGCGAGGGCGACCAGCAACGGCGATTGCGCGTTTGATCCCGCGCCGTGGGTCAGAACGAGGGCGCTGCCGCTGGGAGTTTCGGGCGTGTGGAGATAGCCGCGGACGTGGGGGTCGACGGCGTTGTCGGCGAAGTCGCGAGTGGCGGTAGCAGGCAAGAATACATTCTAACCATCGGCCGGCCGGCCCGCTTTGCCGATTTCTGACCTGTGAGCTGCGCATGAGGCGTGTGCTATCGTTTTGGCCGCGCACCCCGCGCAAGGAGAACAGCCACATGCCCGATAGAAAACAGGTCGGCACATTGATCGTCCTCGCCCTGACCGTGATTGCGGCGATGGCAATGCCCCCCGATTCGTCTTTCGCATACGGAACGATTCGAAGCTCGTGCGCACCAACAGACGCGCCCGCAATCGCGATCACGCTGACCAGGGAACGGTCCGGGTGCAAACGAACCGGGCCCTTTGCATCCTTCGCGATCTGGCGAGGTCTGCCTATCCGTGCGGGCCAGGCCGTCGAGTTAGGCCCAGGGTCGACCGCCGGCTCCGCGGCGCGATGCGTCAAGGAGGGCGACTGCGAACTCGCCCAATCAGCCAGGATCGTATTCGACAGCTACGAGGAGCGTTCCGGCGCAACAGGGCATTACGAGATGGTTTTCAGGGGCGGCGAAACGCTAAAGGGGCCTTTCGAAGTGAAATGGTGCGAGGAGCGCGTGGTCTGCGGATGATCAGCAAGGCTAGTCCGCTTTGTCGAAAGTGACTTCGGCAAGGGTTTCGTAGACTTTGACGATTTGAATTTCGTTACCCAGGCGAGCCCAGCAGCGGAGCATGTCGGGATCTTCGAGCGCGCTGCGGCGAGCTTCTTCGGATTTCCAATAGCGCAGCAAAACGTAGCGCAATTCGCGGTCGCGATAGAGAACGTCGCGTCCGTAGCCCCTGCTGATGACGATGGAGGAAAGTTCACGCAGAGTAGCGAGCGATGCGGCTTCCATATCGGGGGCGGGTTTCCACACGGCCACCGAAAGTATCTCTTGTGGCATAAACAGGGATTATAGCTTGCGGCGGGGCGAGGAATGCAGTTTCCCGCGGCTGCGCTTTTGGGGATGAACAATGCGCTGGGCCTCCTCATCGGTGACGACGTGCAAGCGCATGAGATTCGTGGAACCCGAAGCCTGACGGGTGCCGGCGACCACCCCCAGAACATCTCCTGGTTTGAGCTGCCCGCGCTGCAGGAGCACCTGCTCGGCGAGCGTGACCATCTGTTCGGCGGAACGGGCTTGCGGGCAGCGGACGGGACGAACTCCCCAATAAAGATTGAGGCGCTGGACGACGGGGGAGATATGGGTGAAGGCGTAGATGGCGGCTTTGGGGCGGTGTTTCGAAATCATGCGGGCGGTGTTGCCAGTTTCGGTAAAGACCGCGATGGCGCCCATGGGAAGGTCTTCGGCGGCGTGAGCGATCGATTCACAGATGGTTTCAGCGACCGAGAGACTGCGATGGTCGCGACGGCGGCGGGTGTGCTCGAAGTCGGGCGGATTGCATTCGGCTTCGACCACGATGCGCGACATGATGGAGACGGATTCACGCGGATACTTGCCGCTGGCGGTTTCGGCCGAGAGCATGACCGCATCGGTGCCGTCGAAGATGGCGTTGGCGACGTCGCTGGCCTCGGCGCGAGTGGGACGGGGATTTTCGATCATGGATTCGAGCATCTGGGTCGCGGTGATGACGGGCTTGCGCCAGGCGGCGGCACGGCGGATGACATGCTTCTGGATGACGGGGACTTTTTCGGGAGCGACTTCGACGCCGAGGTCCCCGCGGGCGACCATGACTCCATCGGAGGCTTCGAGAATTTCTTCCAGATGATCGATGGCTTGCGGCTTTTCAAGCTTGGCGATGACGGGAACGTCGCTTTGCTGTGAGGCGATGATCTGCTTGACCATGGTAACGTCGGCCGCGGTACGCACGAATGAGATGGCGACGGCATCGACGCCGTGGCGGAGGCCGAATTCGAGATCCTTGCGATCTTTTTCCGTCAACGCGGGGATGGAGAGAGCGACACCGGGAAGATTGATGCCTTTGTGCTCGCCCAGCAGGCCGCCGTTGACCACGTCGCAGAGGACGTTTTTGCCGCGAACGCCGCGCACACGCAATTCGATCAGACCGTCACTGAGCAGGATGCGCGCGCCGATGGTCAGTTCACGGGCAAGATCAGGAAACGTGGTGGAGATGCGCGTGGCATTGCCGGGCGCATCGTGGGGAGTGATGGTGACGATCGAACCGGTCTTGATGAGGACCGGTTTGCGCTGCTCCAACAGGCCGGTGCGGATCTTCGGGCCTTGCAGGTCCTGAAGGATGCAGACGGTTCGCTTCTCGCGTTCGGCGGCGCGGCGCAGGCGAGCGATATTGTGAGCGTGATCTTCGTGGGAGCCGTGGGAGAAGTTGAGGCGGGCAACGTCCATGCCGAGGCGGAGAAGATCGCGCATCATGGCCTCGTTGTTGGAGGCGGGGCCGATGGTGCAGATGATCTTGGCGCGGCGCGGGGCGGAACTGGAAACACCTGTGGCGGCGGACAATTGCATCAGTGTCAATTTCTCTCCGGGTCAAACGGGACTATTGGTAGGGTACAACAGCTGCAGCAAGTCGTTTGAAATTCGCCGGAACGCTGAGATCACGAGCTTCGCCGGACTGGACAGCCGGAGGCGACCGTCCCCCCAGACAACATCGACAATTTACAGCTTGGCGCTGATGGCGGTGAGTTCTTTGCCCAGCATGGCGCGCGGGAACAGCAGCGCGTTGAACTCGGCGCCCACCAGGACCACAAGGGAGATCAGGTACATCCAGACCAGCAACGCCATGGCGACTCCGAGCGAACCGTAGATCGTGGTGAAGTCGCCGAAATGCTGGAGGTAGGCGCGAAACCCGACGGTGCCGGAGAACCACAAGATGGTGGCCAGCATCGCGCCGGGAATAACGCTGTGCCAGGGCTGGGTGCGGGGCACGGCGTGATGATAAATGAGGGCAATGACTGCGATGCTGGTGAGAGTCGCGATCAGCCATCGGCCCGTCCCCCAGAGCAAGAGAATGTAAGGGCTGAAGTCGGGATCGATATAGGAGAGGATGCGACTCTCGATTTTGCTGCCCAGGGCCACGAGAAGTGTGGCAAAGGTCATGGGCACGAGGGCAAAAACCACGAGCAGAAAGGCGACCAGACGCTCTTTCACCAAGCCCCAGGTTTTCGGCAGTTCGTAACAGCGGCGGAAACCGTCCATCCAGGAAATCATGACACCGGACGCGGTCCAGAGGGTGATCAGCGAAGTGGTGAGCAGGAAGCCGACAGGATGACGCGCGGTTCCCTTGAGATAGTTGAGGGCGGTGTTGCTGCCGGCGGGAAGGATGCTGCCGAGAGCGTAAGAAATCTCGCGCAGATAAGGTCCGCCTTTGCGCCAGGTGGCAAGGCCGGATCCGATGATGAGGAGAACGGGGAAGAACGTGAGGATCGAAGAATAGGCCGACGCTTTAGCCGTGGCAAAGGCGTCGTGCACGAAGGCACGCCAGAACGCGAGTCGCAACAATCGAAAGAGCCGCAACATGCGATGCCCTAGAGTAGGGCCCGGGGGCACCTGACGCAAAGAGGGAAGTTCGGCAGGTTCCTGAATGCGCAATCGCTGGGGGCTAGCGTGCATTTATAGGTTCGTTGCGAAAATCCGGGGGCGAGAGTAGCAACTCGCCCCCAAATTGGCTGTAATTCCGACTATTCCGCCGCGGGCAGTTCCGCGGGCAGGTCGTCGGTTTCGCCCTCTTGCCGCATCATTTCGAGAGCGCGCTCGGCCTCTTCGTAAGCCGCCGAGACTTCGGCCTGGACCTTGGCCGCGGCCTCTTCCATTTCTGGCGAGAGGCGCACGTTGCGGTAGTACTCCATGCCGGTACCGGCAGGGATGAGGCGTCCGACGATGACGTTCTCCTTGAGGCCGCGCAGGTGATCGACTTTGCCGTTGATCGAGGCTTCGGTGAGCACGCGCGTGGTCTCCTGGAACGACGCCGCCGAGATGAAGGAGTCGGTGGAGAGCGAAGCCTTGGTGATACCGAGGAGCAGCGGGCGGCCGGTTGCGGGCTTTCCGCCTTCCTTGATCACGCGCTCGTTCTCTTCGCGGAACGCGAACTTGTCGAGCTGTTCCTCGAGCAGGAATCGCGTGTCGCCGACGTCTTCGACCTTCACCCAGCGCATCATCTGGCGGACGATCACCTCGATGTGCTTATCCGAGATGTTGACGCCCTGCAGGCGGTAGACTTCCTGGATTTCGTTGACCAGGTAAGCCTGCAGTTCTTTCTCGCCGAGCACGGCCAGGATGTCGTGCGGGTTGAGCGGGCCGTCCATTAATGGTTCGCCGGCCTTGACGCGCTCGCCTTCCTGCACGTTGATGTGAACGCCGCGGGGAACCGAGTATTCCTTTTCGGTGCCGTTGTCGGCGACCACGTAGATTTTGCGCTGGCCTTTGGAGACCTCGCCGAACTTGACCGTGCCATCGATTTCGCTGATGACGGCGGTTTCGTGCGGCTTGCGGGCTTCGAACAGCTCGACCACGCGCGGCAGACCACCGGTGATGTCTTTGGTCTTGGTGGTTTCGCGCGGGATCTTCGCCAGCACATCACCCGGAGAAACAGTGTCGCCGTCGGCGACCATGAGGTGGGCGCGGGAAGGCATCAAGTAGCGCTTGCTGCTTTTGCCCTTGATGACGATGGCGGGCTGGCGCTTCTCGTCCGGAGAATCGCCGACGACGTGACGGGACAGGCCGGTGACTTCGTCGACTTCTTCGTGGAGCGTGACACCATCCTGCAAGTCTTTGAACTGCGCCGTGCCGCCGATTTCGGTCAGGATGGCGAAGGTGTAAGGATCCCACTCGACCATGACCTGGCCGAGCGTGACGGCATCGCCGTCGTTGACCTTGACCTTGGCGCCGTACACGACCGAGTAGCGCTCGCGTTCGCGGCTCTTATCGTCGACGACGGCGATCGAGCCCTGGCGGTTCATGACCACCAGATCGCCGGATTTCGCCTTGACGGTCTGCAACCCGATGAAGCGCACGGTGCCGTTGTTTTTGGCTTCGAGGCGCGACTGCTCGGAGACTCGCGATGCCGTACCGCCGATGTGGAAGGTACGCATGGTGAGCTGCGTTCCAGGCTCGCCGATGGACTGAGCCGCGATGACGCCGGTAGCTTCGCCAAGTTCGACGAGGCGCCCGGAAGCCAGGTTGCGGCCGTAGCACATGACGCAGACACCACGCTTGGATTCGCAGGTCAGCACGGAACGGATTTTTACGCGCTCGATGCCGGCAGCCTGAATGGCTCCCGCGAGATCTTCGGTGATCTCCTGGTTGATGTCGACAATGATGTTGCCGTCGTAGTCTTTGATCTTCTCGAGCGAGACGCGGCCGACGATGCGGTCGCGCAAGGGTTCGATGATCTCGCCGGCTTCGACGATACCTTGGACGTAGATGCCGTCGACGGTGCCGCAATCGTACTCGCTGATGATGACGTCTTGGGCGACGTCGACCAGACGGCGAGTGAGGTAGCCCGAATCGGCTGTCTTGAGCGCCGTGTCGGCCAATCCCTTGCGGGCGCCGTGGGTGGAGACGAAGTATTCCAACACGGTCAGACCTTCACGGAAGTTCGCGGTGATGGGAGACTCGATGATTTCGCCCGACGGCTTAGCCATCAATCCGCGCATGCCGGAGAGCTGGCGAATCTGCTGTTTGGATCCGCGAGCGCCGGAGTCAGCCATGACGTAAATCGGATTGAGTTCGCCTTCCTTGTCGCGCTTCTGCATTTCACCGAACATTTCGTCGGCAACTTTTTCCGTAATGGCCGACCAGATTTCGATGACCTTGTTGTAGCGCTCGCCGTTGGTGATGGCGCCGTCGAGATACTGCTGCTGAACGTTGACCACCTGCTTTTCGGCGTCGCGGACCAGGACCTTCTTGCTGTCGGGAATGACCATGTCGTCGATGCCGATCGAAAGTCCAGCGCGCGTGGCGAAGCGGAAGCCAAGCGTCTTGACTTCGTCGAGCATCTTGACGGTGGTTTCGAGTCCAAACCGCAGGTAGCCATAGTTCACCAGCGCGCCGATGCCCTTTTTCTTGAGCAGGCCGTTGATGTACGGCATGCCATCGGGCAACTGGTCGTTCAGGATGGCTCGGCCCACAGTGGTGTTGATGAAGGAACGCTCAACCTGCACCGGCTCGGTGTGGATGATGTCCTGATCATCATAGGCCGTAGTCAGGTCGATCAGTTCACCCGAGTAGCGGAGGCGGATGGGGCTGAGTGTTTCGACTTCACCGGCATCGAGCGCCATGAGGACTTCTTCAATGTTGGCGAAGGCGCGGCCTTCCCCCTTGGCGCCCGGCTTGGCTTTGGTCAGGTAGTACAGGCCGAGCACCATGTCTTGCGTGGGGACGGTGATCGGCTGACCGGAAGCGGGCGAAAGAATGTTGTGCGAGGCAAGCATCAGCACGCTGGCTTCGACCTGGGCTTCGGGGGACAGCGGAATGTGAACCGCCATCTGGTCGCCGTCGAAGTCGGCGTTGAACGCGGTGCAGACCAGCGGGTGAATCTTGATGGCCTTGCCTTCGACGAGAACCGGCTCGAACGCCTGAATGCCGAGACGGTGCAGCGTGGGAGCGCGGTTCAAGAGCACGGGATGGTCTTTGATGACTTCTTCCAGGATGTCCCACACGATGGGTTCCTGCTGCTCGACCATTTCCTTGGCCTGCTTGATGGTGGTGACGTTGCCGGTCTGCTCGAGCCGGTGATAGATGAAGGGCTTGAACAGTTCGAGGGCCATTTTCTTGGGCAGACCGCACTGGTGCAGCTTGAGTTCGGGACCGACGACGATGACGGAACGCCCGGAGTAGTCGACGCGCTTGCCGAGCAGGTTCTGCCGGAAGCGTCCCTGCTTGCCTTTCAGGGTGTCGGAGAGAGACTTGAGGGGACGATTGTTGGCGCCACGCAGCACGCGGCCACGGCGGCCGTTGTCGAACAGGGCGTCAACAGCTTCCTGCAACATGCGCTTTTCGTTGCGCACGATGACTTCAGGAGCGTGCAGGTCCATCAGCTTCTTCAACCGGTTATTGCGGTTGATGACGCGGCGATAAAGGTCGTTCAGGTCAGAGGTGGCGAAGCGGCCGCCATCGAGTGGAACCAGAGGGCGGAGCTCCGGGGGAATGACCGGGATGACGTCGAGGATCATCCAATGCGGCTTGTTGCCGCTCTTGCGGAAGGCCTCAACGACTTTCAGACGCTTGGCATACTTGAGCCGCTTCTGCAGCGAGCTCTCGTTCTTCATCTTCTCGCGCAGCTCGGTGGCCAAGCCATCGGTGTCGACGCGCTTGAGGAGTTCCTTGATCGCCTCGGCGCCCATCATGGCCTTGAAGCCGGCGGGACGGTATTGCTGGTCGAGTTCGCGGAACTTGGCTTCGTCTTTGATGACCTCGCGCTCTTTCACCGGAGCGTCGCCCGGTTCGACGACGACATAGGCTTCGAAATAGAGCACGGACTCGAGATCGCGCAAAGAAATGTCGAGCAGGTGCCCGATGCGGCTGGGCAATCCTTTGAAGAACCACACATGCGAGCAGGGCGAGGCGAGCTCGATGTGGCCGAGGCGTTCGCGGCGGACTTTGGAGAGAGTAACTTCGACGCCGCACTTGTCGCAGATGACGCCGCGGTGCTTCATGCGCTTGTACTTGCCGCAGAGGCACTCCCAGTCGGTGACCGGGCCAAAGATGCGGGCGCAGAACAGGCCGTCGCGCTCGGGTTTGAAGGTGCGGTAGTTGATGGTCTCGGGCTTCGTCACTTCGCCGTGCGACCAGCTCCGGATTTTTTCCGGAGAGGCGAGGCTGATACGGATAGCGTCGAAGTCCGCGATCACATTTGCCATTTCGAATGGGCTCGAACGAAACAAGGTGTTCCTCCGCTTCCTGCGGTTCTGACGCGTCCGCTGACGGAGCTCAACAGCAAGTTCTCAGTTCTCGGTTCCCGTTCTCAGCAAGAACCGAGAGGAACTCTCGCCTGTTCATGCGGCATTGAGCTCAGATGCCGCAGTGGCGCTGATTTCAAAATCCTTACCTCAGGGGCTAAAGCCCCTGCGTGATTGGCGGCCTTGGCGGCACGAGTAAAACTCATGCCCTTTCCAAAACCAAAGGCCCCATAATCCCGCCGCTACGCTAATCCGCGGCCGCGCTGGCGGTCGGCTTCTTGCCCTCGGCCGCCTTGATCAGCTCGACGTCGAGGCAGAGCGACTGCAATTCGCGGATCAGCACGTTGAACGACTCGGGCACGCCGGGCTCCATGGCGGCTTCGCCCTTGACGATGGCCTCGTAAATCTTGGTGCGGCCGTATACGTCGTCGGACTTCGCCGTCAGCAGCTCCTGCAGAATGAACGCCGCGCCGTAGGCTTCCAGCGCCCAAACTTCCATTTCTCCGAAACGCTGACCGCCGAACTGGGCTTTTCCACCCAGCGGCTGCTGCGTGATCAGCGAATACGGACCGATCGAGCGCGCGTGAATCTTGTCGTCGACCAGGTGCGAGAGCTTGAGCATGTAGATGTAGCCCACGGTGACCGGCTGTTCGAACTTCTCGCCCGTCATGCCGTCGCGCAGGTACGTCTTACCCGAAGTCGGCAAACCGGCGTGTTCGAGCAGCGCCTTGATCTCGCCTTCTTTGGAACCGTCGAACACCGGCGATCCCATGAACACGCCCTTGGTGAGCGTGGGAGCGACAGATTCCAGCTCTTCGTCGCTCATGTCGGCGATGGTGTCGGCAAGTTGGGAGTCTTTGAACAGGACTTTTAACTCGCGACGGATCGCTTCGGTGCGCGTGTTCTCCTTGAGAAGGTTGGTGATCTTCTCGCCGAGGGCGAAGCCGGCCCATCCGAGGTGGGTTTCGAGAATCTGGCCCACATTCATACGGGAAGGCACGCCGAGGGGATTGAGAACGATTTCGACCGGGGTTCCGTCTTCGAGGTAGGGCATATCCTCTTCCGGCAGAATGCGGGCGATGACGCCCTTGTTGCCGTGACGGCCGGCCATCTTGTCCCCGACACTCAGCTTGCGCTTCATGGCGATGTAGACCTTGACCAGCTTAATCACGCCCGGCGGCAGTTCGTCGCCCTTGGTGAGTTTATCTTTCTTCTCGTTGACGATCTTCTTGAGCACGTCGATCTGACGGGAAGTCATTTCTTCGATCTCGTCGATCTGCTCGTTCACGCGAGGATCCTTGTCGGCATACTTGATGCGCTTCAAGTTGCGGGTCGAGATGCGCTCGATCTCGTCGCGAGTGAGGATGGCGCCCTTGACCAGCAGGCGCTTGTTGGTGCGCTCGTCGTGCAGGTCCGCCTGGACTTCCTTGCCGCCCAGGATGTTTTCGAGGCGCTTCAGGCGCTCGTCGGTGAGAATCCGGATTTCATCCGAAAGGTTCTTTTCTAACTTGGCGATCTGCGAAGCTTCGATGGCCTTGGCGCGTTCATCCTTCTCCTGACCCTTGCGGGAGAAGATTTTCACGTCGACGATGACGCCCTCAATACCCGGCGGGCAGTAGAGCGAAGCGTCGCGCACGTCGCCGGCCTTTTCGCCGAAGATCGCGCGCAGCAGTTTTTCTTCCGGGGTGAGCTGGGTTTCGCCCTTGGGGGTGACTTTGCCCACCAGAATGTCGCCCTGCTTGATCGAGGCGCCGATGCGAATGACTCCCGCTTCGTCGAGGTTGCGGAGCATGGACTCGCTGACGTTGGGAATATCGCGCGTGACTTCCTCCGGCCCGAGCTTGGTGTCGCGGGCTTCGATTTCGTATTCCTCGATGTGAAGCGAGGTGTAGTAATCCTCTTTCACCATCTTTTCGGAAACGAGGATCGCGTCTTCGAAGTTGTAGCCGCGCCACGGCATGAAGGCGACGAGGACGTTGCGCCCAAGCGCCAGCTCGCCGTGATCGGTGCAAGGACCGTCAGCGATGATCTCGCCTTTCAAAACGCGCTGACCTTTTTTCACGACCGGCTTCTGGTTGATGCAGGTGTTCTGGTTCGAACGCTTGAACTTGGTGAGCTGGTAAATGTCGCTGCCGACCTCACGCGACAGCTGCGTGGGATGATGCTCACCTTCGACGCGGACGATGATGCGCTCGGAGTCGACGGAATCGATGATGCCGTTGCGGCGAGCCAGCACCACGGCTCCGGAATCGCGAGCGGTGACGCCTTCCATTCCGGTGCCGACGATCGGCGCCTGCGCGCGAAGCAGAGGCACGGACTGGCGTTGCATGTTGGCGCCCATCAGCGCTCGGTTGGCGTCGTCGTGCTCAAGGAAGGGCACGAGCGATGCGGCCACGGAGACAAGCTGTTTCGGGCTGACGTCGACGTAATCGACTTCATCACGGTGCACCAGCACGAAATTGCCGGCTTTGCGGGCATTGACGAGTTCGGCCACGATCTTGCCCTTGTCGTCGAGTTCTACGTTGGCCTGCGCGATCGTGTGGCGATCTTCTTCCCAGGCCGAGAGATAGAAGGAGAAGGGATCGATCTGCGCCGGCTTCTTGCGCTTCTCTTTGAGTTCGGCGTTGATCTTCTCGATCTCGTGCTTCTCGATGTGATCGCCGACCTTGAGGTCGCTATCGCCGACGTTGACGACGGTGACGTAGTCGATCACGCGACCGCTCTTGATCTTGCGATAGGGCGACTCGATGAAACCGTAGTCGTTGATGCGGGCGTAGCAGCTCAACGACGAGATCAGGCCGATGTTCGGACCTTCCGGCGTCTCAATCGGGCAGATGCGTCCGTAGTGCGTGGGGTGAACGTCGCGGACTTCGAATCCGGCGCGTTCACGCGAGAGACCGCCCGGCCCAAGAGCCGAGAGACGCCGCTTGTGCGTGATCTCGGAGAGCGGGTTGGTCTGATCCATGAACTGCGAGAGCTGCGACGATCCGAAAAATTCGCGGATGGCGGCCATCACGGGCTTGGCGTTGACCAAGTCGTGCGGCATGGCGGTCGACATCTCCTGGTACACGCTCATCTTTTCCTTGATGGCGCGCTCCATGCGGACCAGGCCGATGCGGAACTGGTTTTCCATCAATTCGCCGACGGCGCGAACGCGGCGATTGCCGAGGTGATCGATGTCGTCGACGGCGCCGATGTTACGGCGCAGTTTGAGCAGGTACGAGATGGTCGCGTAGAAGTCATCGGGATCGAGAGTGCGCTTGTCGAGGCTGGTGGCTTCCTGGTTCTCGAACAGCTTGATGTTGAACTTCAAGCGGCCGACGCGCGAGAAGTCATACTTGCGCGGATCGAAGAACATGCCGTGAAACAGGGCCGTGGCGGTGTCGAGGGTCGGCGGATCGCCGGGGCGCAGCTTGCGGTAGATTTCGATCAGCGCTTCCTGGGGGGTCTTCACCGCATCGCGCTTGAGGGTCTGGCTGATGACGGTGCCCACGTCGTCGCGCTCGGGGAAGAACAGGGACATTTCGACAACGCCGGAATCGAGAATCTTCGAGACCTTGTCGGCCGTCAGCTCGGAGTTGGCTTCGAGCATGATTTCGCCCGTGGTGGTGTCGACGATGTCGCCGGCAGTCCAGGCGCCTTCGAGGTCAGTGATGTCGACTTCGATCTCGGAGATCTTCGCCTTCTGAATGTCCTTCAGGATCTGGGCGTTGATCTTGCGGCCGGAGTGGGCAATTTCCTCGCCCGACTTGTTCTTGATGCTGTGGGCGAGCTTCATGCCGAGAAGGTTGGTCGGCTTCTCGCTGGCCGGATCGAGGGTCCAGTAAAGCTTCTTGTCGCGGATTGCGATGCGGTCGGTGGTGTAGAAGGTCTTCAGAATATCTTCGCCGGAGCGCAGGCCAAGAGCGCGCAGGAAGATCGTGCCCAGAAATTTGCGCTTGCGATCGATGCGGACGTAGAGCACGTTCTTCTGGTCATATTCAAACTCGACCCAGGAACCGCGATAGGGAATGATCTTGCCCAAGAAATAGGTACGGTTGTTGGCCGTCTCGAAGAAGACGCCGGGCGAACGGTGCAACTGGCTGACAATGACGCGCTCGGTTCCATTGATGATGAAGGTACCGTTCTGGGTCATCAAGGGAACGTCGCCGAAGAAGACCTCCTGCTCTTTGATATCGCGGATGGAGCGGTTGCCGGTCTCGGCGTCCTTGTCGAAAATCGTGAGGCGCATCGTGACCTTGAGCGGCGCGGAGTAGGTCATGCCGCGCTCCTCGCACTCGGCCACGTCATATTTCAACTGCAGTCCGACGGGGTCGCCGCACTTGTTGCAGAAGTCGGGGGTGTTGGCGTTGTAAGTGCCGCACTTGTTGCAGAGCACGTCGCCGGGATGAAACGGATCGGTGATGACGGTGGAACCGCAATTTTTGCAAGTCGTGCGGAGGTGGTGCAGGCCCTTGAGGTGACCGCACTTGCACTCCCAGTTACCAATGGCGTAATCCACAAACTCCAGTTGTGATACGTTGCGAAAGTCAGTGATCGGGAAGACAGACTGAAACACAGCCTGCAAGCCGCCGTCTTCACGCTCGCTGGGGAGTTTGTCCATCTGCAGGAAGCGGTCATAGGAGCGCTTCTGAACCTCGATCAGGTTCGGGATCTGGATAGTGGCCGGAATCTTGGAAAAATCAAAGCGTTTGCGGAAGGCATTTTTCATCGTCAAGAAACTCCCAATCACGCGCAGCCGAGGGCCGCGCTCAAACCGCGGAATGTGGGGCGCTCATCGCGCCGCGGGAATTGCAATTTCGAACCGGGACAACCTGGAAAACTTAAAAGACAACAGGGCGCCCGCAGGGACAGTAGTTCCCGCAGACGCCAACCAAGGCGTTTCGCCATTTCTGATTTGAACTCTTTCGCGCCAGTTCTTCGGCCTGTTTCCGCCCCGCCTGCCTGCGGAGCAGCCTGCCCAAACTTCCCTCGCGAGCCTCGCTCGCGCTTTGAGTGAAGCCCAAGGAAGCGACGTTATATAGATGCTAACACCGCTCCCAAAGCTTCACAAGTAGGAACGTGCGACATAATCGATTTTGCACCGACCCTGGGGCATTTGTTCGGCCGGGACCAACACGCCAGACGTCCCTCACAAGAAGCGCTCGGGACGGCGGCTACGGGCTCCCGCTTCGCTCACGCCCGCAAAGCGCCGCTACTTCACTTCGACAGTGGCGCCAGCTTCGGTGAACTTCTTCTTGATGGTCTCGGCCTCTTCCTTGGAAACGCCCTCTTTCACGTTCTTGGGCGCTCCGTCGACCAGTTCCTTGGCTTCTTTCAGGCCCAGGCTGGTGACTTCGCGAACGGCCTTGATCACGTTGATTTTGTTAGCCCCGACTTCTTTCAGGACGACGGTGAACTCGGTCTTCTCTTCCGCCGGAGCCGCACCCGCAGCAGCCGCACCGCCGCCACCCGCAACCATCACGGGAGCCGCTGCCGCCGCCGACACGCCCAGACGCGATTCGAGCTTCTTGACCAGTTCCGCCGCTTCCAGCAGCGACAACCCTACGATTGACTCTTCTAACTGAGCTAAATCCGCCATTTTCGTTTCTCCAGAGTATTTAGTCTTTTTCGGTCTTGCTGTAGAGACGTAGCTCGCTACGTCTCGCTTTCGTCATCCGCAAATCAGGTTTCCAGTGCGACCAGGCCCTGCTTCCTCGCGCCAGACAACGGTTGGAAAGGACCGCGCAACCCCTGAGCTGTGAACGACCAAATTCGCTTCTGTATCGCGGGCACATGTGCCCGCGAAATGCTGTCGAGCTCCGCTCGACGGGACAGCCAAAGGCGGCTGTCCCTCCATGAACCGTTATGCTTCCTTGAACTTGTTCTGCTGCACGCCCTGATCGACCACGACCGCCAGGTTGCGGCCAACGGCGTTCATCGCCGTGACCAGACGCTGCGCGGGAGCATTGATCAGGAACAGCAGCTTGGACATCAGCTCTTCCTTCGAGGGCATCGTGGCCAGCGCTTCGATCTCCTTGATCGTGATCACGCGGCCTTCGACCACGCCGACCTTGAAGGTGAACTCGGGCGTGTCTTTGGCGTACTTGGTGAGCGCCTTGGCCATCGCCACGGGATCGCCGGTTGTATAGGCGATCGAGGTCACGCCAGCCAGGTCTTTCAGCGCGCCTTCGACTTTCGTGCCTTTGGCAGCGCGCTCGGCCAGAGTGTTCTTGACGACCTGATACTTCGCCCCCGCGCCGCGCAGAGCCTTACGCAGCTCGTAATCCTGAGCGACCGTCATCTTGGTATAGGTTGCGACAACGACGTTCGAAATGTTTTTCAGGTCTTTGCTCAGCTTCTCGACCTGTTCGGTCTTCTTTGCTTTCGTGACTGCCATTGGTCAATTCCTCGAATCTTTCCGATTTGTCATCCTGAGGCGACATGCCTTTCGTCGCCTGGGCGCGCCGCGCGATGCGCCGAAGGCACCTTGATGCGCCTGCGGCGTGCTTGCTTCCTAAGCCTTGGCGGCAGCCTCGATCGGGGCCACATCGAGCAAAATTCCAGGCCCCATGGTCGAACTCAGCGTGCAGCCTTTGATGTACTTGCCCTTCGCGACCGAGGGCTTGGCCTTGATCACGCTGGTGATCAGCACCGTCGCGTTTTCAATCAGCTTGTCGGGCGAGAAAGAAATCTTGCCGACCGGGCAATGTACGAGTGCCGTCTTGTCGGTGCGGAATTCGACCTTGCCGGCCTTCACTTCCTGCACGGCCTTGCCCACGTCGAAGGTGACGGTTCCGGTCTTCGGATTCGGCATCAGGCCCTTGGGGCCGAGAATCTTACCCAGGCGTCCGACTGATTTCATCACGTCGGGCGTAGCGATCAAGGCGTCGAAATCGGTCCAATTCTCTTTGGTGATCTTCTCGACCATCTCTTCGCCGCCGGCGAAGTCGGCGCCGGCCGCTTCAGCTTCCTTAATCTTGTCGCCGGTCGCGATGACCAGAACTTTTTTCGACTTGCCGAGCCCATGCGGCAGAACCACCGTGCCGCGGACCATCTGGTCGGCGTGTTTGGGATCGACTCCCAGGCGCAGCGTGACTTCGACGGTCTCGTCGAACTTGGCGTACTTGACTTTCTGCAGCAACGGAACTGCGTCCTGCAGGATGTAAGGGCGATGCTCGACTGCCGCGTGCGCCTTGGCGATATTCTTTCCTTCTTTTTTGTTCATTTATTCTTCCTTGTCTCCCACCGCTGATCGGTGCTTCGAGCAACCGTGGTGAATTCGACCTCGAACCTCAGGGGCTCAAGTCCCCTCAACGGGACAGCTGAAGCCGCGCCCTTCCCAACTACCCAAGCACTTCAATGCCCATGGAGCGCGCAGTGCCGCGAATACTCTTGATTGCGGAATCGATCGAGGCCGCGTTCAGGTCGGGCATTTTCTGCCTGGCGATATCTTCGACTTGCTTTGCCGTGACCTTGCCGACTTTGTCCTTGTTGGGCGCACCGGATCCCTTCGCGATGCCTGCCGCCCGCTTCAACAGAATCGACGCCGGAGGCGTCTTGGTGATGAAGGTAAACGAGCGGTCGTTGTAGACCGACACGACCACGGGAATGATCAGGCCTTCCAATTCCTTCTGGCTGGTCTTGGCGTTGAACTGCTTGCAGAACTCCATGATGTTGATCTGCGCCTGGCCCAAAGCCGGTCCCACGGGCGGGGCCGGAGTCGCCTTGCCCGCCGCGATCTGCAGCTTGACGTAACCTGTAACTTTTTTTGCCATGATCTCTCTTCCGTCCGCAACGCGAGTCTAGGATTTTCGGCTCAACATCTGTGGACTTTTCGTTTCAGGGGCGAAAGCCCCATTCGTTGTTGGTCTATGCGACCTTCTCGACCTGGTTGAACTCCAATTCCACCGGCGTCGAGCGGCCGAAAATCGTGACCATCACCTTCAGCGTCTCGCGGTCTTCGTTCACTTCGTCGACCACGCCGGTGAAGCTGGCGAACGGCCCCTCGGTGATGCGGACCGATTCGTTCTTCTCAAACTTGACCTTCAGCTTGGGCTTCTCGCGGCTGTCGGCGACTTTGTAGACGATGTGCTGCACTTCTTCTTCCGAGAGCGGCGTCGGCTGCTGACCGGTTCCGACAAATCCGGTCACGCGGGGCGTGGACTTGACCACGTGCCAGACATGATCGTCCATATCCATTTCGACCAGCACGTAGCCGGGATAGAACATGCGCTCGGAGGTGTATTTCTTGCCGCCGCGCACTTCGGTGACGGATTCGGTCGGGATCAGCACTTTGCCGATCTTGTCTTGCAGCCCGAAAGCCGCGACCCGGGACTCCAGTGATTCTTTCACCTTGCGCTCAAACCCCGAATAGGAGTGGATGATGTACCACTTCATGTTCGGGTTGCGGGGCGCCTCTGCGGTAGCAGTCGAGCCCTCTGCTGCGGGGGCCTGCGGCTCGCCGGCGGGGATTGCTGCGTTCTCGTTTTTTTCTTCGTCCTGCATATGGGATGCTTCTTCTTGATCTGGTCGGCGATTCTCGAATCAGTGACCCTTGAAATAGTTGAACAGATACGTGACGCCGTGCTGGATGAAATAGTCGATCACGGCGAAGTACAGTGCGAAAAGGAAAACGGTGATCACGACGACGGTTGTCGTGGCCTGCACTTCCTTCCAGCTCGGCGCGGTGACTTTGCGCATCTCGGCGCGCACGTCGTTATAGAAAGACCGGATCCGCTCCGGCCAGGACTTTACCGTGGTCACGAGTGCGTTTTGTTCCGTCATGGTGGCCATTCTGTTACTTCTTCCTTCGCGCTCTCTTTCCAGCGCCGCTGCTTCCGTTTCCGAGCCGCAAATTCTGGCAGGGGCGGAGGGATTCGAACCCCCAAGTTCGGTTTTGGAGACCGACAGTTTAACCGTTGAGCTTACGCCCCTGTTTCAGTGATCGGTGATCAGTGATGAGTGGTCAGCTCTTCCGACCACTGGGCACTGACGACGCGCCACTGTTATTTCACTTCTTTGTGTGGCGTGTGCTTGCGGCAACGGCGGCAGAATTTCTTAAATTCCAGCCGGTCCGTGGTCGTCTTACGATTTTTCGTGGTCGAGTAGTTCCGCTCTTTGCACTCGCCACACTGTAACGTCACAATTTCTCGGGGCATCTCAACCGCTCCTGTTACTTTGTCATCCTGCGGCGACGCTTTTTGTCGCCGAAGGACCTCTGCATTTTCTGTCGTCCCTTACGGGACTACTCTTCCAACATTCGGCTGACTGCCGTTTCAGTTGCTGAGAGCCGATAGCTGCTACTGAATGATCTCGGCGATGGTTCCGGCGCCGACGGTGTGGCCGCCTTCGCGAATCGCGAAGCGCAAGCCCTTCTCCATCGCCACCGGCGTGATCAGTTCGATCACCAGGCTCACGTTGTCTCCCG
>Ga0335078_10001358_pt1 | contig 37132 bp, 34 predicted proteins | sample Lox_Sample_32_FD_206711 | JGI IMG/M metagenome (GOLD analysis project Ga0335078, IMG submission 206711) | Soil microbial communities from Loxahatchee National Wildlife Refuge, Florida, United States - Lox_Sample_3.2 | ecosystem: Environmental > Terrestrial > Soil > Wetlands | place: USA... | reverse complement strand
AGGGTGCGGTACCGCGCGTCCACCCAGGGCACGATCTCGTCGCACAGATAGGAGTGGTAGCGCCCGGTGCCCGGCGAGTCGACGAACTGGCTGCCACCGTAACTGGTCCACGCGTCGACGTACACCACGATGGCCGGCGGCGCCTCGCCGCGGGCGAACATCGCATCGGCGGTCTCGGGGAACGGCTGCCGGAAGGCGGACCGGTTCCGCCACATGGCCACGTGCCCGGTGTAGCCCTGGATGACGTACACCGACGGGTACCGGCGGCCTGGGCGCTGCGACTCGTCGTCGTACCCCGGCGGCAGGTACACGAGCACGGGCCGCTCGTACGGGTCACCGAGCGGGTTACCGCGCAGCAGCTCGCTGCTGATGACCTGCTCGTCGATGCGGCCGACGAGATCCGCGGACCAGGGCAGCACGGCTCCTCCTCAGGGGAGCTTCTCGGAGACCCCCAGGTGACTGAGAATAGCGGCCGTGACCGGACCGGGTGCCTGATACGGAGCCAGGTGCGAGGTGCCGCGGATGACCCGGAACCGGGAGTCCGCGATGCCGGATGCGGTCATCGCGCCCTGCCAGGGTGGTGCGGCCTGGTCCTCGGCCCCGGCCATGACCAGGGTAGGTGCCGTGATCGCACCGAGCGCGGGACGCAGGTCCATGGCGGCTATGGCCTCAGCACAGCCCGCGTAGCCCACCGGGTCGGTGCCGTGCAGCATGCCCATGACGAAGGCGACCGCCGCCGGCTGCCGGGCGATGAAATCCGGGGTGAACCAGCGCGGCGGGACCATCTCGCTGATCGCCGCCATCCCCCCGGAGCGCACCAGCGCGGCCCGGTCCAGCCATGACTGGCGCGACGGCATCGGGGTGATCGCGGCGCAGCACACCACCAAGGACGAGATCCGCTCCGGCGCGTTGGCGGCGAGCCACAGCCCGGTCATCCCGCCGATAGAGATGCCGCAGTAGGCGGCCGTGGCGACACCGTGCTCGCCCATGAGGCTGAGCACGTCGGTGCCGAGCTCGGCGATGGAGTAGGGGCCGGGCGGCGCGTCCGACTGCGCGCCGGGCGCCCCGTGGCCGCGCAGCTCGAACCTGAGCAGCCGGTGATCCTCGCGCAGGACCCGGGCCTGGGCGTCCCAGATGGCCCGGGTGGTGCCGATCGGGTTGGCCAGGACCAGCACGGGTGCGCCGTCCGGCCCCTCCATCGAGGAGACCAGGCGGACTTCAGGCATCGAAGAAGACTGTCTCGCGCTCACCCTGCAGGAAGATGTCGAACCTGAGCTGGCCCTCCGGCTCGGGCACCGCGACGAGCGTGGCCCGCCGCCTCGGCGCGTCGATGGAACACAGCACCGGGTCGGCGGCGTTGGCGGCCGGCTCGTCGGGGAAGTACATCCGGGTGACCACGCGGTCGAGCAGGCCGCGCGCGAACACCGACACGTCCAGGTGCGGCGCCTCGATGGTGCCGTCGGGGGCCGGCAGCGGGCCTGGCTTGAGCGTGACGATGCGGTACGAGCCGTCCGGCGCGGTCGGGCAGCGGCCGAAGCCGCGGAAACTCTGGTACCCGCCCGGGGTGGCGCCGCGCGGGTCGTCGGGGTGGGCGAAGCGCCCGTCGGGTCCGGCCTGCCACGTCTCGATCAGCCCGTCCGGGATGATGTTCCCGGCACCGTCGTAGAGCCGCCCGACGATCGTGATCGCACCCGGGGTCCCCTCGGGCACCACGAACGGGCCGTCGGGCCACGGCAGCCGCATCGAGAAGTACGGGCCCACGGTCTGGGAAGGCGTCATCGGAGGCACGTGTCGTTCCGCCCCTTACTCGAACACGGTCGCGTCGCGGCCGCGCAGCACGATGTCCCAGTGGTAGCCGAGGGCCCACTCGGGCTGGGTCAGCTCGATGTCGAAGTCGGCGATCAGCGCCTGCCTGGCCTTCTCGTCGGGCACCGAGTTGAAGATCGGGTCGAGCGGCAGCAGCGGGTCGCCGGGGAAGTACATCTGGGTGACCAGCCGCTGGGTGAACGCGCGGCCGAACAGCGAGAAGTGGATGTGCGCCGGCCGCCAGGCGTTGTAGTGGTTGCCCCAGGGATAGGCGCCGGGCGCAATGGTGACGAACCGGTACCGGCCGGCCGCATCGGTGATGGCGCGGCCGATCCCGTCGAAGTTCGGGTCGAGGGGCGCGGGGTGATGCTCGCGCGAGTGCCGGTAGCGCCCGCCCGCGTTCGTCTGCCAGATCTCGATCAGCGTGTCGGGCACCGGCCGCCCGCCGGAGTCGAGCACCTGGCCGGTCACGATGATCCGCTGTCCCTGCGGCTCGCCGTCATGCTGCGTGGTCAGATCGGAATCGGTGGCCGTGATCATGCCGTCGCCGAGCAGCGGGCCGGTCACCTCGGTAAGCCGGTGGGGCAGCAGGACCAGCGGCTGCTTCGGGTGGCGCAGCGCGGTCGACCGGTACCCCTCGAAGTCCAGCGGCGGGTGCACGCCCGCGGCCGGGCGCTCGTACGACGGCAGGACCAGCCTGCCGGTCTCCGCCGCGGCCAGCGACGCCGATACGTCAGCGGTGGTCATTAGTGGTGGCTCCTTGCTCGCGTGCCCTGGAAACGGCCCCGTGTTTAAACGAGCGCAGCGCGTCCAGCTCGGCCGGGGTGGGCGCGGCGATGATCTCCGGATCCGCCGCGATGGACAGGTCCCAGCCGGTGCGTTCCTTCGCGGCCGAGACGGGTACGCCCGGGTACAGGCCGGTCAGGGTGAACTCGAGCGTCTCCGGATCGGGTTCCAGGACGCCCAGGTCGGTGATGATCTTCTTGGGCCCGGCGCCGGTGAGCCCGAGCCGCTCGCGGTCTCCCCGCCCCGACCCGTAGCCGACCGAGGTGACGAAGTCGACTCGTTCGACGAACGAGCGGTGGTTCTGCCTGACCACGACGATCACCTCACGGCACGAGGCGGCGATCTCCGGCGCGCCGCCGGCGCCGGGCAGCCGCACCTTGGGGCTACCGTAATCGCCGCCGATCACGGTGGTGTTGATGTTGCCGAACTTGTCGATCTGGGCGGCGCCGAGGAAGCCGACGTCGATGCGGCCGGGCTGCAGCCAGTAGTTGAAGATCTCCGGGACGCTGACCACCGCGTCCGCCGTCTCGGCCAGCATGCCATCGCCGATGGACAGCGGCAGCCGGTCCGGCTTGGCGCCGATCGTGCCCGACTCGTAGATCAGCACCAGCGACGGCGCGTGCGTGGCGCGGGCCAGGTTCGCGGCCGAGCTGGGCAGCCCGATGCCGACGAAACAGGTCATGCCGTCCCGCAGCGCCCGGGCGGCGGACACCGTCATCATCTCGTCCGCGGTGTAGGTCATGACCGCCCCGCATATACCTGCTCGTCCAGCCACCGGGTGAAGGTCTCGCGGTCCCTGGCGATGGCGTCCCAGGCCACGTAGTAGTCGTTGTCACGGATCGAGTAGCCGAGCGCGTAGGAGGGGTGAGCGCCACCCCGCGCCCGGGCCACGAACGTCACCGTCCAGCCGGGCAGCACCACCGCGCCGGGCCGGGGATCGAGCTCGTCGACGATCTCCTCCACCGTGACCACAGAACGGGCGGACGCGAGCACGGCCTCCTTCTGCACGCCGGTGATCCCCCACAGCTGGACATTCCCGGTCCGGTCGGCCCGCTGGGCGTGGATGACCGCCACGTCGGGCCGCAGGGCGGACACCGCGGTCAGCGTCTCGCCGGTGAACGGGCAGCTGATCGGCCTGATCGTCGGTACCGGCCCGCTATCGCCGTTCAGTGTCTCGAGACGATAGAGGTCAGTACCGTTGTAGCCGCGCAGGACGGCGAACGGGATGCCGGAGGCACCGGCCACGTAGCGGTTGGCCATCCCGGCGTGGCTGTGTTCCTCTATCTCCAGCGGGACCGGCCAGGAGTGCTCGACCGCGTCGCGGAACCGGTGCAGCGAGCCGACACCGGGGTTGCCGCCCCAGGAGAAGATCAGCTTGCGCGCGCAGCCCGCGCCGATGAGCTGGTCGTAGATCAGGTCCGGCGTCATCCTGATCAACGTCAGGTCACGGCGCCGCTGCCTGATCACCTCCTGCCCGGCGGCGAACGGGATCAGGTGCGTGAACCCCTCCATCGCGACCGCGTCGCCATCATGGATCGCCCGCTCTACGGCTTCGGCGAGTGAGACGATCTCCGCCATGTCCCTCCCGGGTAGTTTGCCTGTGCTAACGATAACGCGTCAGCGATCGCCATGAGTACAGTCGTTCGCATGTCGGACGCAGGCGTGTGGCGAGCGGACAACGTCCCAGCTTGCGGGACTGGGGTCCTCGACAAGAGCGTAAGAGGGCGGGGCGATTCCGCCTAGGTCTGCCCCGTGTCGTCCGCCCGGGCTTCGGCCAGCGCGCGCTGCGCGATGGGGAAGGCCCGGTTGGCGACCGGCACGCCGGCGTACACGGCCACCTGGAGCAGGACCTCCTGGATCTGCTCCGGCGTCAGGCCGTTGCGCAGCGCGGCCTTGACGTGCATGGCCAGCTCGTGCTCGTGCTGCATGGCGGCGAGCACGGACAAGGTGACCAGGCTGCGCTCGGCTCGGGAGAGCCCCGGCCGGGACCAGATGTCCCCCCAGGCGTAACGGGTGATGAAGTCCTGGAACGGCTCGGTGAACGGGGTGGTCGCCGTCACCGCCCGGTCGACGTGCTCGTCCCCGAGCACCTCGCGGCGTACCGTCATGCCCCGCCGGACGCGTTCCGCGTCATCCATGGAGTTTTCCCAGTTTCTCGTGTGCGTCGAGTGCGGCGGTGACGAAGGCACCGGCGGCGCCGAGGTAGCCGGACGGCTCGAGCGCCGAGTCGATCTGCTCGGCGGTGATGCCGGCCGACGAGAGCCGTTCTTCCAGCTTGGGCACTGCCAGCAGCACGTCGCGGAGCGGGAGCCCGGCGCTGGTGGCCCGTGCCCCCGCCTCGGCCACCAGATCGTGCGCCTGGGCGCCGCCCAGCACGCCGGACAGCAGCGAAGACACGTGCTCGGCGAGCGGCAGGCCCTTGGTCGCGGCCAGGTTGGCGGCCATCCGCGAGGTGTCCACGACGAGCCCGGGCAGCAGGTCGGCGGCCCAGCTCGAGGCCGAGGCGGTCAGCCTGAGCAGGGCGGTCAGCGGCTCCCACTCGGCGTGCCAGGCGCCGGCCGCGCGCTGCAGTTCCTGTTCCGAGGCCGCGGCCAGGGTCGCGAGCAGCCCAGGGACCTGCCTGGTGCAGCCGAGGATGGCGATCGAGGCGACCGGGTTGTGCTTGTGCGGCATCGCAGAGGAGCCACCGCGCCGCGGGGGACGGGGGGGGACGGGGGGGTGGACCCCCCCGTGCTCGGGAGATTCCGCGGGCGTCCGCTGGCCGGCACCACGCGGATCGGCCCCGCCGGCACCGCCGGCCCCGCTGGCACCGCCGCCCTCGCTGACCTCGCCGACCTCGGACTGGGCCAGCAGGGTGACATCCCGCGCGATCTTGCCGAGCGCCGCCGCGACCCGGGCCAGCGCGGCGCCCAGGTCGATGATCCGCAGCCGGTCCGTGTGCCAGGGCAGCACCGGGACGGCCAGGCCGAGTTCGGTGGCGAGCAGCGCAGTGACCCGCTGGCCGGCCTGGCCGAGCGAGGCGAGCGTGCCCGCCGCGCCGCCGAACTGGACCGCGAGCCGCGGGCCCACGGAATCGAGCCCAGCGCGGGCCTCGTCCAGGCTAGTCAGCCAGCCCGCCGCGACCAGTCCGAAGGTCACGGGGACGGCCTGCTGGAGGAGGGTCCGGCCGATCATGATCGAGTCCCGGTGCGCTGCGGCGAGCCCGGCCGCGGCGTCGGCCGCCCGGGCCAGGTCGGCCGCAATGACGCCGATGGCCCGCTTGGCCAGCAGCATCGCGGCGGTATCCACGATGTCCTGGCTGGTGGCCCCGTGATGAACAGCGCTGACCGCGGTCTGGGGCACCTGCCGGGCCAGCGCGCGGGCCAGCCCGGGCACCGGATTCCCGGTCAGCGCGGCGAGTCCGCCCAGCTCGTTCGGGTCAAAATTTCCGGCTCTGGCCGCCGCGGTGACCGCCTCGCCCGCCCCGGCCGGCGCCAGCCCGGCCCGCTCGAGCGCCCGGGCCAGCCCTGCCTCGGCATCCAGCATCGCCTGCAGCCACGCGGCGTCGCCTGTCTCGACGCCGCCCCTGGCGAAAACCCCGCCGAACAGGCCCCGTGCGTTCGGCTTCTCATGGTCTGGCATCCGAGATCCGTCCTCTCCCGTATCCGGTTCACCACCCTAGGGCCTTAGCCCCGCGCGTATAGCTACCTCTGCTTTGGCCGTCGAGTCAGATGATCTATGGTCTGATTTATGACCGAGCATGTTCAGGGCGACGACGCCCGGCTTCCGCAGCGTAGGCACCTTGTTACCGAGATCCCCGGACCCGTCTCGCGTGAGCTGCTCACCCGGCGCGAGCGCGTGGTGGCCCGCGGGGTCAGCCACGTCCTGCCGGTGTTCGTCACGGACGCAGGCGGCGGCGTGATCGTGGACGCCGATGGCAACTCCCTGATCGACTTCGGGTCCGGGATTGCCGTGGTCTCCGTGGGCAACGCGGCCCCGCGGGTGGCCGCGCGGGTGGCCGAGCAGGCGGCGAGGTTTACCCATACCTGCTTCATGGTGACGCCCTACGAGGGCTACGTGGAGGTCTGTGAGGAACTCGCCAGGCGGACGCCGGGAACGCACGACAAGCGCTCGGCCCTGTTCAACTCCGGCGCGGAGGCGGTGGAGAACGCGGTGAAGATCGCCCGGCACGCCACCGGGCGGCAGGCCGTCGTGGCGTTCGACCACGCCTACCACGGGCGCACCAACCTCACCATGGCGCTTACCGCGAAGAACATGCCGTACAAGGACAAGTTCGGCCCGTTCGCCGGCGAGATCTACCGGATGCCGATGGCCTACCCGCTGCGCTGGCCCGGCGGCCGCGACGCGTGCGCGGCGGATGCGCTGGCCGCGGTCAAGAGCCTGATCCACACCCAGGTCGGCGAGGACAACGTGGCCGCCCTGATCATCGAGCCGATCCAGGGCGAGGGCGGCTTCGTGGTGCCGCCCGACGGGTTCCTGCCCGGGCTCGCCGAGTTCTGCCACCAGAACGGGATCGTGTTCATCGCGGACGAGATCCAGACCGGGTTCTGCCGCACTGGCGACTGGTTCGCCTGCGAGCACGAGGGCGTGGTGCCGGACATGGTCACCACGGCCAAGGGCATCGCGGGCGGACTCCCGCTGGCCGCCGTGACCGGGCGCACCGAGATCATGGACTCGGTGCACGCTGGGGGTCTCGGCGGGACCTACGGCGGCAACCCGGTGGCGTGCGCGGCCGCGCTCGGCGCGATCGAGACGATGGCGGCCGAGAACCTGGCCGGCCGGGCCCGCCGGATCGGTGAGATCATGCTGCCGCGGCTGCACGGGCTGGCGGAGAAGTACCCGGTCATCGCCGACGTGCGGGGGCGCGGCGCGATGCTGGCGATCGAGCTGACCAAGCCGGGCACGCTCGACCCCGACCCGGCCACCACGACGGCCGTCGCCAGGGCCTGCCATCAGGCCGGGCTGGTCACGCTGACGTGCGGGACGTTCGGCAACGTGGTCAGGTTCCTGCCGCCGCTGGTGATCGGCGAGGACCTGCTCGACGAGGGCCTGTCCGTCCTCGAGGACGCCTTTGCGGCAGTCTGAGCGCGAGGAGCTGACCCGGCTGGTCATGGCGGCGCGGCCGGCGCCGTTCTGGCTGGACCGGCCGGATGCCCCGGCCGCGCGCGAGCCGCTGCGCGGCGACGCGGCCTGCGACCTGGCGGTGATCGGCGGCGGTTTCAGCGGCCTGTGGACCGCCCTGCTGGCCAAGGAGGCCAACCCGGGGCGGTCCGTGGTGCTCATCGAGGGCAACCGGATCGGCTGGGCGGCGAGCGGGCGCAACGGCGGCTTCTGCGAGGCCAGCCTGACCCACGGCGCTGACAACGGGCGGGAGCGGTTCCCGGCCGAGTTCGGCACGCTGCAGCGGCTCGGCGAGGAGAACCTCGACGCGATCGAGGCCACGGTCGGCAGGCACGGCATCTACTGCGACTTCGAGCGGGCCGGGTCGATCACCATGGCCACCGAGGACTACCAGGTCGCTTCGCTGCGCGAGGCCGCAGCGGCCGACGGGGCGATCTTCCTAGACGCCGGGGCGGTGCGGGCCGAGGTGAACTCCCCCACCTACCTGGCCGGCCTGTGGGACAAGGAGGGCTCGGCCGGCGTTCAGCCGGCCAGGCTCGCCTGGGGCCTGGCCGACGCGTGCGAGCGGATCGGCGTCCGGATCGCAGAGCGGACCCCGGCCACCGGCCTGGCCAGCGACGAGGACGGCGTCACGGTGCGTACCCGGCGCGGCGTGCTGCGGGCCAGGCGGGTAGCCCTCGGCACCAACGCGTTCCCCCCGCTGGTCAGGCGGCTGCGCCCGTACATCGTGCCGGTCTACGACTACGTGCTGGTGACCGAGCCGCTCAGCCCGGCGCAGCTCGCCGCCGTCGGCTGGCAGAACCGGCAGGGCGTCGCCGATGCGGGCAACCAGTTCCACTACTACCGGCTGACGTCAGACAACCGGGTCCTGTGGGGCGGCTACGACGCCATCTACCACTTCGGCGGTGATCTCCGCCGGGCCTACGACCAGCGCCCGGCTAGCTTCGTCACCCTCGCCGGGCACTTCTTCAGCACGTTCCCGCAGCTGGAGGGCATCGGGTTCAGCCATCGCTGGGGCGGCGCGATCGATACCTGCAGCCGGTTCTGCGCGTTCTTCGGCACCGCGCACCGCGGCCGGGTCGCCTACGCGCTCGGATACACCGGGCTGGGGGTGGCCGCGACAAGGTTCGGCGCCCGGGTGATGCTCGACCTGCTGAGCGGTCAGCCGACCGAGCTGACCCAGCTCGAGATGGTCAGGTCCCGGCCGCTGCCCTTCCCGCCTGAACCGCTCGCCTACCTGGGCGTGCAGGCCACCCGCTGGTCGCTGGCTCAGGCGGACCGCCGGTCCGGCCGCAGGAACCTGTGGCTGCGGGCGCTGGACGCGGCGGGCATGGGCTACGACTCCTAGCTCCCGTTAGTTTCCGTTTAGCTCCCGGACAGCCCGAGCGGGCTCGGCACGGTGAACTCCACGCGTAGCACCGCCTGGCCGTCCGGCAGGACCACGGGCACCGTCCGCACCGGCCGGATCCGGGTATCGAGCCTGTTCAGGGCCGAACGCACCGCCTGGCTGTCCTGGCTCGTCGGGGTCAGGTCGGCGTAACGGAGCGGGACACCCGCGCTCACGCCCGGGCCGACGTTGCCGAAACCCACGACGCTGACCCGCTGGTCCCGGGACAGAGCGGTGAGGGCGGACAGCAGGCGCAGGTCGACCAGGCCCTCGGTGAGCTGGGCCCGGGCGGACGTCTGGACGCTGATCCGCCGGTCGGCCAGCAGCCTGGCGCCGGCCGCCCTGGCGGCGGCCATGTCGCCGGCCAGCGCGGTCTGGTACGCGACGGCCCCATGCGAGGCAACGACCCGGACGGTGATGCCCGCGGACCCGGAGCCGAAGGACGCCAGGACGGCCGGCGCCCAGGCCCGGTCGAGGCTGGTACCGAACAGCGCCCGGACGGCGCCCGTCTCGACGACAACGGCGGAGCTGCGCGGATCGCGCGAAAACGGCCCGAGCACGAGCAGGTCGCGTGCCGGGAGCCCGCGCGCCTCGAGCGCCGCGCACATCACCCGATCGCAGGACACCGCCACGCCCCCGCCCACCTGCTGGGCGACCCAGGCGGCCGCCTGCCCGCGGATAGCCGCCTCGTGGCGGGCCGGGGCGGCACTGGGCGGGCTGCCTGCCCGTGTTCCGGTGAAGTGCCTGACCGCTCCGACGGTCAGCGACCCGATGACCAGGGCGGGGATCACGATCAGGGCAGCCAGCCCGGCGCCCAGCCAGCTAGCGGATTCCGGCTCGGCATCGGGCGTGACGCCGGGCGCGGCCTCCGGGGACTTACCGGCGGTCCCGATCCATTCGGTGACCTCGTCCTCGGTGAGGGGTGCGGCGCTGGCGGCGCGTGGCCGCTCCCGTACCGCGCCGGCAGATCCGGCCCGGCCGCCACCACGCGCATCGGGCAGGCTGGTACCGAGGCCGTTCCCGCTCCGGACCGACGGAGTAGTTACCTCGCCACTGGACAGCACCGGTGCGACGGGCGAGGCGGACGGGGACGTTGCGGCCCGGGACTCGCCGCGGAAGCGCTGTGGCAGCTCCTTGTCGCCGCCTTTACCTGCCATGCCGGTCAACCCCCCAGCGGGACGCATGCCGGACGATGCGAACCGCACGGTCTAGCGCAGCACAGGTTCGACATCTGTTCAAGCAGGACTACGAATTGTGATCAGAAATCCGCTGATTCCGGTGGCTCGGTTACCCGGCGGCGGCGGGCGGGTCAGCTCATACCGGTGGCGGAGGCCGAACGCGACCTAGGATCCCGCGGGTGCCACGAGCCGCGGGCCACGCTGGACAGGAAGCTGTCCACGGCGCGGTTGAAGACGTCGGGTTCTTCCAGGTTGGCGGTGTGGCCGGTGCGCGGCAGGATGGTCAGGCCCGCGGTGGGGATGGTGCGCTTGAGCATCAGCGCGGGCTCCAGGCAGCCCTCGTCCTCGTCGCCCGCCAGGACCAGGACCGGGACGGTCGTGGCGGCCAGGGCGTCGGTAAGCGCGTACAGCGAGGGCCGTTCGGCCTGGACGCCGCGCATGGTCAGGGCGCTGCCCAGGGAAGAATGGCCGGCCAGCGCCTCGGCGAACTCGGCCCACCCACGCGGGTTCTTGTTCTGGAACTGGACCCGGGCCGGCCCGACCGCGTACCGTTCGGCGACCTTCGCGGCGCCCTCCGCCGCGAACGCGGCCGCGGTCAGCACGGATTCGGCGCGGAATGCTTCGGCGCGCTCGGGCTCGGCGCCGTAGCCGGCGCCGGCCACCACCGCGGACAGGACCCGCTCCGGGTAGCCGAGCGCCAGGTGCAGCGCGGTGAAGCCGCCCATCGACAGGCCGACCACGTGCGCCTCGCGGATCTTGAGGCCGTCGAGCACAGCGATCGCGTCGGCGACCGCCCGCTCCTGGGAGTATGCCTCCGGGTCGGTGGGCACGTCCGACGGCGGGTAGCCGCGGGCCGCGTAGGTGACGCAGCGATAGGCCGCCGAGAAGAACCGCACCTGCGGCTCCCAGCTCCGGTGGTCGCCTGCGAACTCGTGGACGAACAGGACCGGCTCGCCCTGGCCGGTCTCCTCGGCGTGCAGCTTCACGCCGTCGTCGGTCACGATCGCTGGCATCGCGTCTCCCCTGATCTAGCTGACCTGGATCTGGCTGCGGCCCTACCATATTTCAGCGCTTTGGAAGCCCCCCGTGGTTCGGAGCTGAGCATGCCGCATTCTCACCTCGCCGTCGAGACCAGTCCGGCTGGCTTCCGCTGGGTACGCCTTTCCCGGCCGGAGCGGCGCAACGCGCTCGACGTGAGCCTGCTCCGCGCGGTAACCGATGCACTGGCCGCCGAGCCCGGCGTCCCGGTTCTGCTGACCAGCGCCGATCCGCGGGTATTCTGCGCCGGCGCCGACTTGACCATCACCGATGCCGAACGGGCGGCGGTCTCCGACCTCGTCTACGACTGTTGCGAGACCATCATCACCAGGCCCGGCCCGGTGATCGCCGTGCTGACCGGCCCAGCGGTCGGTGGCGGCGCGCAGCTGGCGGCAGCGTCCGACCTGCGGATCGCGGGACCGGGGGCCCGGCTGCGCTGGACCGGTCCGCCCGGAGTCGACCTCGCGGTGGGCGCCTGGCTGCTGCCCGACCTGGTCGGCCGGGCCATGGCCATGGACCTGGTGCTGACCGGCCGCTGGCTGGAGGCGACCGAGGCGCTGGCGCTCGGGCTGGTCAGCCGGGTCTGTGACGACCCGGAGCCCGTCGCGGCCGCGATCGCCGCCGACCTGGCCGACCGGGGCGCCGGGGCCGGCGTCAAGGCGGTGATGGCGGCCGGCGGGCTGCTCGATCGCTTGCGGGCCGAACGGGCGGCCAACCGTTCGGCCTGGGCCCGCGTGCTGGCTGCTCCATGAGCGACTACCAGGACTGGAGCGTGGCCGGGTGGCGGGCCCACCTGCCCGGTGTGCCCGACGTGCCGGATTACGTGGCCCGGCTGGGCGGGGAGAGCTTGCCCGCGCTGGCCGCCGCGACCGCCAGCGCGGTGCCGGACCGGATCGCGGTCACCGTGGACGGCGAGCCGGTCACCCACGCCGCGCTGGACGAGGCCTCCGCCCGGGTGGCGGCGTGGCTGGCCCGGCGGGTGCATCCCGGGGACCGGGTGCTGCTCGCGGCCGGCTCCAGCATCGGCTTCGTGCGCTGCTACCTGGGCGCGCTGCGGGCCGGGGCCGTCGTGGTGCTGGCTAACCCCGGCTACACCGCCGCCGAGCTCGGGCACCTGGCCGCCGACTCCGGCGCGGTGCTGGCCTTCGCCGATACCGAGCCCGGTCGCAGGCTGGCCGGACTGGGAGTGGGCCTGCAGATCGCGGACGCCGGGGAGCTGCCCGCGGACGTCCGGCGGGCCACCGACGTGGCGGCCCGGCCGGACGAGGTGGCGCTGCTCGCGTACACCTCGGGCACCACCGGCAGGCCCAAGGGGGTGCCGCTGACCCACCGCCAGGTTACGGTCTCGATCCGCGCCGCGATGGCGGCCTGGCGGTGGCAGGCCGACGACGTGCTGGTGCACGCGCTGCCGCTGTACCACCAGCACGGCCTGGGCGGGGTGCACGCCGCGCTGATCGCGGGCGGCACCGTGCACATCAGGTCGAAGTTCTCGGCCGATGGACTGGTGCAGACCGTCGCCGATACCAGGGCCAGCGTGCTGTTCGCGGTGCCCACCATCTACCAGGCCCTGGCGGATTCGCCAGCTGCGCGGGCCGGCGGGCTACGGGGGCTGCGCCTGGCCGTCTGCGGTTCGGCTCCGCTGAGCCCGTCCCTAGCCGGACGGCTGCCTGCCGTGCTGGGGCGGCTGCCGCTGGTCAGGTACGGCACCACGGAAAGCGGGCTGAACGTCTCCAACCCGATCGCCGGTCCGCGCGGGGACACGATCGGGGTGCCGCTGCCCGGCGTGCTCGTGCGCATCGGCACCGGGGAGGGCTCAGCGGACAGCCTGGCTGCTCCCGGCGCCGACGGCGAGATCCAGCTCCGCGGGCCGCATGTCTTCTCCGGTTACTGGGACGACCCGGCCGGCAGCGAGGCCGCCTTCACTCCGGACGGCTGGTTCCGCACCGGTGACATCGGCACGGTGGATCCGGCCACCGGGCACCTGGTGATCCGCGGCCGGACCAAGGAGATGATCATCTCGGGTGGCCTGAACGTGTACCCGCGCGAGGTCGAGATCGCGCTCGAGGGCCATCCGTCCGTGGCGGAGGCCGCGGTGGCGGGCGTTCCTGACGAGCGCTGGGGTGAACGGGTCACCGCCTGGGTGGTGCTGCGGGCCGGGCACGAGTTCGACGAGGCCGCGCTCATCGGCCACGCCCGGACGCTGCTGGCCGCGTACAAGTGCCCCAAACGGGTGTTCCGGCTGGCCGCCCTGCCGCGCAACCAGCTCGGCAAGATCGTCCGCGGCGCCCTAGGCTGAGCCGCCGGCGCCCGCCGATTGTCATGAATGTGGCGTTGTACACAAAAAGCGGTGTTGCCCGAGACCCGCTTCGGTCCGGGCGCCTCGGCGCGCCGGCTGAGGATCGGGCGGGATGCCCGCGGTGACCCCGCCGCCGGCGGTGCGGGCCCAGGGGGCGGCGTCGTAGCGCTTCCCATGATCCCGGTTTACTACCGGAGGGAGTAGCAAACCCTTCGCGATCATCGAAATAAGCACCGGAACAGCGGTCTCTCATGATCGCGAAGCATCTGGTACGGCTAGCCGTACCAGATCCTTCATAATCATGGGCTGGCCCGCCCGGCGGGAGCCGGGTGGGGCTGCAGGGACAGGCGGGGCAACCGGCCGCCCGGCCGTGCGTCCCGCGCTGGCGGCGTACTCTTGGCCGCCGATTCAGTGGTTGTCCTCCTTTACCCGGAAGAATGTATGTAACGCCCCATTCATACCTGTCGCACTGGTGCCCGTGGTGCGGAAGGTGAGAATGGTGTGCACGATGTGCGTCAGCAGCGGATCTCCTGCCTAGATGTCGCGCGGGGATTCCCGCGCGATGCCGTATCGGGCCGCGACCGGATTCCATACCTGCACGAAGGCCTGCTTGGCCGCGTCGGCCCGCTGGCTAGCGCTGAACGCGGCGTTGTAGGTGCTGGACTGGCTGGTCGGCGTGCACCCGCTGCTCAGCTGCTGCCGGGCCCAGGACAGATAGTCCCGGTCGGCCGTCAGCGAGCTGCCCAGCGCCGCCAGCAGCTTGGACTTCACCTGCGTGCCGCCCGGCAGGGCGGCGGTGGACAGGGTCGAGGCCCGGTCATACTGCCCGGCGCGCCGATTCACGACGACCTGGAGCTGGCTGACGGCGCCAGGCAGCTTGGTGCACGCGCCCACCTGGGTGACCGCGTCGTGCAGCGCCGTACGGGCAGCGGCGCTCGAGGTCAGCAGCTCCTTCAGGGCCGCCGCCTGCTGGGAGGCCGTGACCGGCGCCGTCGGCGATGAAGCCGCAGATGGCGGTGACTGCGGAGACTGCGTCGGGGACGGCGAAGAGGCAGCCGGCGTGGGGGTGGCTGCGGCCGGGTGGGCGGGGACCGATCGCCCGGACAAGACGACACCGGATACGACCGCGGCGGCCACAACGACTACGGCGCCGACCGCCAGCACGGGCCCTCGGGCGCGGATACGCCGGGAGGACCGTTCGGGATCGGGGCTGCCCGGATCGGGGCTGCCCGGATCGACGGCGGGGGCCGCTTCCAGCGAGCCCGCTCCCGTGGGCCGGTCCGCCGCGACGGCGCGTGAGTCGTTCGCGGCTGCCTGCGCGTCCTCCGCGCCTGGCGGCTGCCTCTGTTTAACACGGAGAATCCCCCGGCCGGCCGAAGCCGGCCAGGGCCGGCTGACGGTGCCGTTGCCGCGCGGTGCGGGCGACTGCGGTGGGTCCGCTGGCTCACCTGGCCGCAGGCCGAGCGCGGCACGCAGTTCCTCGGCGAACCGGCCACAGCTCGGGTATCGGCCGGCCGGGTCCTTCGCCAGCGCGGTGGCCAGCACCGAGTCGATCGCCGACGGTATTCCGCCGCGCCGCGCGCTCGCGGCCGGGGGGTCCGCGTAGATCTGCGCGTACATCAGGGTCTGGCCCTGGTCGGGGCCGAACGGCGGCATGCCGCACAGGAACTCGAACGCGGCGCACGCCAGCGAGTACTGATCGGTCCGGCCGTCGGCGGCGCGGCCCTCGATCTGCTCGGGCGCGAGGTAGTCGAGCATCCCGGCGGCCTGGTCCGCCGTGATGACCTGACCGGGCGGGAAGACCTGGCTCATCCCGAAATCGGAGAGATACGCATGGCTGCCCGCGGCCCGGCCACCCGCATCGTCGCCGTCGAGGAGGATGTTGGCTGGCCTGACATCACGGTGGATCACGCCATGCGCATGCGCCGCGTCCAGGGCCGACGCGAGCTGGGCGACTATCCGCCACGCATAGCCGAGCGGAAGCGGGCCGTTCCGGCTGAGCAGCGAACGCGCGTCCCCGCCGGTCATATAGCGCATGGCAGCGTACAGGACCCCGTCCGCCTCGTCAGCCTCGAAGACGGGAACGATGTGCGGATGTCCCAGCGCGGCGGCGGCCCGGGACTCGCTGATCATCCTGGTCCTGAAGCCGGAGTCGCGAGCCAGTTCCGGAGTCATCACCTTGAGCGCGACCCGGCGGCGCAGCCGCACGTCCCGGGCGAGGTAGACCACTGCCCGGCTGCCCTGCCCGACGTGCCCGTCCAGCCGGTAACCGCCGATCGTGCTGATCTGCCCCGCGGCGGGCAACCCCGGACGGGTGGCGTGGCTCACCGAGGCCCCACCGGGCCGGGCGCGCCCGGCCAGCAGTTAAGGCTGGCCTTGCCTACCGGGTCAGCCGGGCACCAGCTCCAGTGATGATCTCGGCGGTGCAGCTCACGAACCTCCGTTCCCAGTGCGGCGCGCCAGGTAACCAGGCGAGCCCGCGGGCGCGGCGACCGCGCCGTATCGCCACGATATTGACATTGCACCAGGCCTGTCCGGCCAACCAGAAAGAGGCGGGCTCGCTCGTCCGCCGTCAGACGGTCCGGACTCGGGCAGGGCGGCGGAGCAACCCGGATCACGTCGCCTGGGCCGCCGCGAAGGATGCCGCTAGCGAGCGGCAATGGCTGCGCCTGGCGGACGCCTCGACCGATGGCCATCCCGCCGATGCCCTAGCGGCATACCACACGACGATCGGGTCGCTGAAGGTTCATACCGGCGACGACAACTACCGGCGGATGGTGAGCCTGCTGCTTTCCGCGCGCGCCTGCCACCTGGCGCTGGGTACCCCTGACGAGTTCACGCGGTACGTGGCGGCCTTATGCGCGGAACAGAAACGCGAGCGCAACCTGATGAAATCCTCAACCAGAACGGACTCTGAGCACAAGGCTGTCCAGGCTATTTAGATCTTCCACGGCGCTGATATCTGGTCTACCATCCAGCTCACCGGCGGCACTGGCCGGAGGCGGGAACACGCCGACCCGGCGGGGTGCTGTAGGGAGACGGAAGGGGTTGCGGTGGATCTGCGGCTGGACGGAAAGGTCGCCGTCGTCACGGGCGCCAGCAAGGGCATCGGCCGGTGCGTCGCCGACTTCCTCGCCCGGGAAGGCTGCGACGTGGTCATCACCGCCCGGACCGCCGCCCCGCTGGAGGCCGCCGCAGAGAAGATCGCCGCCGATACCGGCCGGGCGGTGCTGGCGCTGGCCGGCGACATGAGCGTGACAGAGGACGTCCAGCGCTGCGTCGACGCCACCCTCGAGCAGTTCGGACAGATCGACATCTTGGTCACCTGCGCGGGCAGCTCACCCGGCGGGCTGCTCGAGGACCTGACCGAAGAGCAGTGGTTGTCGAGTCTCAACCTGAAGTTCATGGGTTACGTCCGGTCGGTGCGCGCGGTCATCGGTCACATGCGCGAACGCGGCGAGGGCGCGATCGTGCTCGTCGTGGGCAACGACGGCCTCAAGCCCAGCTACTGGGAGATGACGGCGGGCGTGGCCAACGCCGCGGACATCAATTTCGCCTCCTCGGTCGCCGAACAGTACGGGCGGCACGGGGTGCGCATCAACACCGTCAACCCCGGCCCGGTGAACACCGACCGGTGGGACACTCTGGAGAAAGCCTTCGCCCGCGACAAGGGCGTGACCCAGGAGCGCGCGCACGAGCTGGCCCGGCAGTCCATCCCCTTCGGCCGCATCTGCGAGCCGGATGAGGTCGCGGCGCTGGTTACCTTCCTCGCCTCGCCGCTGGCCAGCTTCATCAACGGCGCCCATATCCCGGTCGACGGAGCGCAGCGCAAAGCCATGATGGACCAGTAGGGAGCCCAGTGCAGGAAGCTCAGTGCAGGGAGCTCAGTAAGGGAGGAGAGCCATGACCCACGCTGCCGACGCCGCCGGGGTGCGACCGCTCCAGGTGGAGATGAACGGCATCAACGTGATCGCCGAGTCCGAACGCAAGGGCCACCCGCGTGACCTATTCTGGCCGTGGTTCGCGGCGAACGTCTCGGTGCTCGGCCTGAGCTACGGTGCGTTCGTGCTCGGCTTCGGCATCTCGTTCTGGCAGGCCGTCATCGTCGGCGCGGTCGGGATCGTGCTGTCGTTCCTGGCCTGCGGGTTCATCTCGGTAGCGGGAAAGCGAGGCTCGGCACCGACGATGGTGCTCAGCCGGGCCGCGTTCGGGGTCAACGGGAACAAGCTTCCGGCGGCGATCTCCTGGGTGTTGACCGTGGGCTGGGAGACCGTCCTGGTCATCTTGGCCACGCTGGCCACCGCCACCGTGTTTAAGCAGCTGGGCTGGGGCGGCGGCGACGGCACCAAGGTGGTCGCGCTGATCATCGTGGTAGGGCTCACCATTTTCGGCGGCGTGATGGGCTTCGACCTGATCATGCGCCTGCAGACCGTGATCACCATCGTGACCGGGGTGGCCACCGTGGTGTTCATCGCGCTGGTCGCGGACCACATTCACTGGCACACCGTGTCCGGCATCCACAGCGGCTCCGCCCAGGCCGTCATCGGTGCGCTGGTGTTCGTGATGACCGGCTTCGGGCTCGGCTGGGTAAACGTCGCCGCCGACTACTCGCGCTACCTGCCCAGGCGGTCCTCGGGCGCGGGCGTGGTCTGGTGGACCACGTTCGCCTCGTCCATCGCTCCTATCTTCCTGGTGGTGTTCGGCCTGCTGCTGGCCGGCTCGTCCAGCAGCCTGAACTCGGCGATACAGGCCGACCCGATCGGGGCGCTGGCCACGCTGCTGCCGACCTGGTTCCTGGTGCCGTTCGCGATCGTGGCCGTGCTCGGGCTGATCGGCGGCTCGGTGCTCGACATCTACTCCTCCGGGCTGGCGCTGCTCACCCTCGGCGTCCGGGTCCCCCGGTACGTGGCCGCCCTTATCGACGGCACCGTGATGACCCTCGGGACCATCTACGTGGTGTTCTTCGCGCACAGCGACTTCATCGTCCAGTTCCAGGGCTTCCTGATCACGCTCGGCGTGCCGATCGCCGCCTGGTGCGGGATCATGCTGGCGGACATCGCGCTGCGGCGGCGGGACTACGCCGAACCCGAGCTGTTCACGGCGCGCGGCCGCTACGGCGACATCAGGTGGCTGCCCGTGCTGACGGTCGTAGTGGCCACCGGGCTTGGCTGGGGCCTGGTCACCAACGGCCTGGCCAGCTGGCTGACCTGGCAGGGCTATCTGCTTGGCCCGTTCGGCCTGGGCGGCAAGGACGGCGCCTGGGCCTTCGCCAACCTCGGTGTGCTGATCGCCTTGGCTCTCGGCTTCGTCGTGACGTTCGCGTTCAGCCGGGCCTCGGTCCGGGGCGAGGAGGCCGCCCCCGCGCCCGCGCCCGCTGCCGTCTAGCCCCCGGTCCAGGGGATGGAAGTTGCCAACAAAGCAGTACCATGTCCGGCCCAGGGCTTCTTTCGGCGCGTACGGGCCGTTTAACCTGACGGAATGGGGACGCCTTCGCCAGGCTGGGACTTGCTGGTCCGCCAGGCTAGCGTGGCCGCCCGGCGGCGCAGGCGGCGTCGCCGCCAGCGCCGGATGCTCTGGCTGCTGACCGGCGCGACGACTGCGGTGCTGGTGGTCATCGCCATGTTCATCATGCACATCTCGAAGGTCCCCACCACGGTCAGGCCCGCCGCGCTGTCCGCCTCGGCGCGGACGGTCAGCAATCCGAAAGCCTCCGCGACGGCGCACCGGGCCAAGCCGTCCCCGCGCACCCGGCACGCGGTGACGTACCCGCAGGTGATCGACGCCTCGTCGGGCCTGTCCTACCGGATGCTCGGCGCGCCCTGGCAGAGCGGCTGCCCGTCCGACCTGAACACCTCCGCATTCGACTGGACCGCGGGCGAGAACACCGTGGCCGGGCACGTCAGCATCGGCGGGTCCGTCATCGACTGGCACGGCCTGGCCTGCTCGGGGCAACTCCAGCAGCAGTTCCCCTACGGCGGCCCCGGGGACCTTGAGCAAACCGCGATAAGCCTGATCAGCGCGCTGGACCCGGCTTACTACGCCGGAGTGCAGCACACCCGCGCGACCGAGGAGAACTCGGCGATACGGGTCAGCGGGCACCAGGCCTGGAAGATCGAGTTCGCCATGGACTACACCGACGGCGCCGGCCAGGGCCTGACCTGGAGCACCGAACTGGGTGCCGTGGTCGTGGTGGACCGCGGCGCCGGCCAGTTCCCCGCCGTGTTCTACGTCTCGGTGCCCGCCAGCCTCGGCACCCAGAACGTCGCCACCTTCCTCAGCTCGCTCCGGGTGAGCTGATCCGGGCAGCCGGGTCAGCTGGCCTCGGCGATGCTGATGTTGCCGCCGCCGCTGTCCACCTGGATCGTGTGGCGGGACGCGCTGTTGGTCGGCACCGTGGCGCCGTAGTCGCCGCCGCTCGGGGTGCTCTTGATGGCGTAACCGGTGTTGCCGTGCGGGACCACGATGGCGATGTCGCCACCGCTGCTGCTGACCTTGACGGAGTCCGGCACCGCCGTGAACACCAGGGTGACATTGCCGCCGCCGGAGCCCGTGGTGACGCGGGGCGAGAACAGGCCGCTGCCGTCGACGTCGCCGCCGCTGGTCGTGAAGGTCAGGATGCCGCCGAGGTCGCTGGCGGTCAGGTTGCCGCCGCCGGTCAGCACGTCGGCGTTGCCGCCGATCCCCGAGATCCCGACGTCGCCGCCGCTGCTGTCCAGCGTGACGTTGCCATGGATGCCGCTGACCTGCATGTTGCCGCCGCCGGTGGTCAGGTCGACGGCAGCGTGCGACGGGACGTCGAGCGTCGCGTTCAGCCCGCAGTTGCCGGTGGGCACGTGGCAGTGCAAGCTGATGCCGTTGCCGCTCACCGTGAAGGTCGGGCGGATGAGGCTGTACTCGACGGTGCCGGTCAGCCGGGCCGTACCACCGCTGACCTGGCCCTGGTGCACGGTGATGTCACCGCCGCCGGTGCTGGCCACCACGCGCCCGTCCTGGACGGGGATCGTGGTGCTGACCGCGAAGCTCGCCTGGCCGATGTCGGTCACGAGGCTGAAGACGGACAAGCCGATGAGGACGAGCGCGATCGGCACGCCGACCGCCAGGGTGGCCCAGCGGCCCGGCGTCATGCGCAGGGTGGCGGGCGGGCGCGGCGGGCCGGTCACAGGCCCGGTGGCGGGCGCGGTCGTCATGGCGTACCCCCGTTTCATCCGGTGCCCAGGTAGCGCAGCACCGCGAGGACGCGACGGTGGTCGCGGTCGCCGGGCGCCAGCCCGAGCTTGGTGAAGATGTTGTTGATGTGCTTTTCCACCGCGCCGCCGCCGACCACGAGAGCCGCGGCGATGGCGGAGTTGGACCGCCCTTCGGCCATCAGCGCGAGCACCTCGCGCTCGCGCGGGGTGAGCTCGCCGAGCGGGTGGCGGCTGCGGGCGAGCAGCTGCGCGACGACTTCGGGATCGAGCGCGCTGCCGCCCGCGGCCACCCGGTGCAGCGCGTCGAGGAACTCGGCGACGTCCGCGACCCGGTCCTTGAGCAAGTAGCCGACCCCCTGCGGGCGCCCGGAGATCAGCTCGGTGGCATACCGCTCTTCCACCCACTGGGACAGGACGAGCACGCCGGTGTCCGGCCAGCGGTCCCGGACCATCAGGGCTGCGCGCAGGCCCTCGTCGGTAAAGGTGGGCGGCATCCTGACGTCGACGACGACCGCGTCCGGGCGGTACGCGTCGACCGCGCGCAGGAATTTCTCGGCGTCGCCCTCGGCCGCGGCCACCTCGTGCCCGGCCTCGGTGAGCAGCCGGGTCAGTCCCTCGCGCAGCAGCACGGAGTCCTCCGCGATCACTACCCGCATGGCAGTTCCGCCGCGATGATCGTGGGGCCGCCCGACGGCGACTCGACCGAGAGCCGCCCGTCCACCCCGGTTACCCGGTCGGCCAGGCCGGACAGGCCAGGACTCTGCACGTCAGCGCCTCCTATGCCATCGTCGCTGATCATGACGGTCAGCGTGCCGGGGTATCCGCGGCCTTCCACTACCACCTTGGCGTGGCTGGCGCGGGAGTGCTTGGCCACGTTGGTAAGCGCCTCGGCCACCATGAAGTAGGCGACCGCCTCGACCGACGACTTCGGCCGCACCGGCACGTCCACGTGCATCTCGACCGGCACCGGGCACAGCGCGGCCAGGCCGGACAGGGCGGCGTCCAGGCCGCGCTCGGTCAGCACCGGCGGATGCACTCCGCGGACCAGGTTGCGCAGCTCGACGAGGGCCTCCTTGGCCTGGGCGTGCGCCTGGTCGACCAGGCCTGCCGCCGCGTCGAGGTCGTCGGCGAACCTCGCCTTGGCCCGGCCCAGATCCATGGCCAGCGCGACCAGCCGCTGCTGCGCGCCGTCGTGCAGGTCGCGCTCGATCCGGCGCCGCTCGGCCTCGGCCGCGTCCAGCACCCGTTCCCGGCTGGTCTCCACCTCGATCACCCGGGCGGCCAGGTCGCGGCGCGGGCCGAGCAGCCGGCTGGACAGCGCCGCGTCCGCGACGGCCATGGCCCGGGTCAGCTGCGGCGCGGCCAGCAGCAGGACCAGCCCGAGCGCGGCCGAAGCCGCCATCGTCGGCGTGCCCTCGAGCACCACATTGCCGATCTTGGCGCCGCCGCTTGGCAGGGCCTTGTTGTACAGCGGCAGTGTCAGCAGGACCAGGCCCGCGGCCCAGGCCGAGACGGCGAGCGTGACCGCGACCGCGCTGACTGGCAGCCTCAGCAGCCCGTAACCCAGCTCTCCCCACGTCGCCCTCTCGGTCAGCATGCGCCAGCGCGGGACGATGCCCCAGCGGTATCCGGCCCGGGCCTCGGCGGGCCAGGCCGGGATCCGCACCCCGAGCATCAGGCTGAGCCTGGCCCGCTCGGCCGCGGCGTACAGCGTCGCGGCCCGCAGCGTCAGGCCCAGGATGGGCAGGCCGGTCAGGGCCAGCACCAGCAGGCTGAAGCCGAGGCTGAGGCCGGTGACGAAGACCACCATGACCGCGAGGCCAAGGAGCAGGCCGGCCAGGTGGCTGATCATGGCGAGCCAGGTACGCGGCGACACCAGATCGCGGAGGAGGAACATGGCTCCGACGCTATGACATGAGCCTCGGGGTTGCCATCAACCGGACCCCCGGGAACCGGGTGGGGTTACCCCTACCCCGTTTCGGCCCGCCCGCACCATGGTTCCGCGCGGGTGCCGTAGCCGAGTCTGGTGTGCCATGGAGACGAAGCGGCCCGCACGGGCACCCATCGTGGAACGAGTGGCCGGCTGGTCCGCCATTCACCGCAAGACCGCCGTGTTCGGCTGGCTGCTGCTGGTCGTCGTGGCGGTGGCGGTCGGGCACCAGCTCGGCACCAGCAACGTGAATAGCTACGATCCCGGCGAGTCGGGCCGGGCCGAGCGGGTCCTCGACCGGCCCGTGGTGCAGCAGCCCGACGCCGAGAGCGTGCTCGTCCAAGGTCGTTCAGCGGGCCAGACCTACGCCGGCGACCCCGAGATGCGGCAGGCGGTCCGTGAGGTCGTCGCGGCGCTGCGGGCGCTGCCCAAGTCCGCCACCGATATCGAATCCCCGCTGACCAGCTCCGGCCTGGTCGGCGCCAGCCCGGGAAAGCCAGGTTCGGCGCTGGTCACCTTCAACGTGGCGGGCAAGCCGGACAACGACGACACGGCGGTCGTGCCCGCGCTGAACGCGGTCGCCGCCGTCCAGGCGCACCATCCCGGGCTGAAGATCGAGGAGGCGGGCGGCGCCAGCGTCGACCGGGCGATCGGCAGCATCACCGGCAACGACTTCAGGAAGGCCGAGGTCACCTCGATCCCGGTCTCGCTGGTCCTGCTGCTGGTCGTGTTCGGCGCGCTGATCGCGGCCGGCATCCCGCTGCTGCTGGCCGGGACCGCGGTGATCTCGGCGATCTCGCTGCTCGCCATCCCTGGCCGCTGGCTGCCGGTCGACAGCACCACCTCCTCGATCGTGCTGCTGGTCGGGATGGCGGTCGGCATCGACTACTCGCTGTTCTACCTGCGCCGTACCCGCGAGGAGCGCGCCGCGGGACGCAGCACCGCCGAGGCGCTGCGGATCGCCGCGCACACCTCCGGGCGGGCCATCGTGGTATCCGGGCTGACCGTGATGATCGCCCTGGCCGGTCTGTTCCTCACCGGAATCGACGTGTTCACCGGCGTGGCCATCGGAACCATCCTGGTCGTCGGCGTGGCCGTACTCGGCTCGCTGACGTTCCTGCCCGCGATCTTGTCCATGCTCGGCCCGTGGACCGACCGCGGCCGGATCCCGTTCCTCGGCCGGCGGCGTACCGCCGCGCGCGAGTCCAGGTTCTTCGGTGCACTGGCCCGCGCGGTGGTCCGGCGCCCGCTGGCCTGGGGCGGCGTCGCCGTCATCGCGCTGCTGGCGCTGGCCGCGCCCGCGCTCCGGCTGAACCTGGAGGACCCGGGCATCCATTCGCTGCCGCCCGGCGTGCCCGTGGTGCACAGCCTGGCCGACATCTCCCAGGCGTTCCCCGGCGGCCCGGTGCCGGCCGAGGTGGTCGTGACCTCCTCGGGCGGCACCGATCTCGGCGGGAAGCAGGTCACCCGGGCCATCGCCGCCCTGCACGGGCAGGTGGCGGGCACGCACGGCGCGATACGCGAGCCGATCAGCAGCGCGATGTTCGGCCACGACCAGGTGCTGGTCGTGTCGGTGCCGCTGGCCGGCAGCGGGACCGATGCCACCTCCAACAACGCGCTGATGACCCTGCGTGACCACGCCCTGCCCGCCACGCTGGGCAAGGTGCCGGGGATCAGCTACGCGGTGACCGGGCTCACCGCGGGGAACCACGATTTCGACGCACAGCTGGCTAAGACCGTGCCGTGGGTCTTCGTATTCGTGCTCGGTCTCGCGTTCCTGCTGCTGATGGCCTCGTTCCGTTCGGTCTATATCCCGGCGTTGTCCATCGGCCTGAACCTGCTCTCCGTCGGCGCCGCCTACGGCCTCATGGTCCTGATCTTCCAGGACGGCCACCTGGAGGGGCCGCTCGGCTTCACCGCCTACGGCGGCATCACGGCCTGGCTGCCGCTGTTCATGTTCGTGCTGCTGTTCGGCCTGAGCATGGACTACCACGTATTCATCCTGAGCCGGATCTCCGAACTGCGGCTGGGCGGCGCGTCCGCCCGGCACGCGGTCACCGGCGGCATCGCCAGCAGCGCGGGCGTCGTGACCAGCGCCGCGGCGATCATGGTGGCGGTGTTCTCCATCTTCGCCACGTTGTCGCTGATCGAGTTCAAGATGTTCGGCGTGGCCATGGCGGCGGCGGTGCTGATCGACGCCACCATCGTCCGCGGCGTGCTGCTGCCTGCCGGCCTGGCCCTGCTCGGCGACCGGGTCTGGCCGCAGCGCAAGCAGGCGCACCACGGCGCGGACACGGTGCTGACCGCCCGCTGAAACGGCGAACGTGCCGGGCGCCCGCGGGGACGGCGCCCGGCGCGTCTTCGCTAGGTGTTGACCGGGAAGCCGAGGTTGACGCCGCCGTGGCTTGGGTCGAGCCAGCGGGAGGTGACGGCCTTGCCCCGGGTGTAGAAGTGCACCCCCTCGGTGCCGTGCACGTGGGTGTCGCCGAACAGCGAGGACTTCCAGCCGCCGAACGAGTAGTACGCCATCGGCACCGGGATCGGCACGTTGACGCCGACCATGCCGATCTCGGCCTCGGAGACGAACCGGCGGGCCGCTCCCCCGTCGTTGGTGAATATGGCCACGCCGTTGCCGTACGGACTGTCGTTGACCAGGCCGACGGCCGCCTCGTACGTCGGGGCGCGCAGCACGCTCAGCACCGGGCCGAAGATCTCGTCGGTGTAGCAGCTCATCGCGGGGGTGACGTGATCCAGGACGCTCGGACCGAGCCAGAAGCCCTCGCTGGCGCCCCCGAGAACCGGGTGGACCCGGCCGTCGACGGCCAGCGTGGCGCCCTCGCGGACCCCGCCGTCCAGGTAGGAAGCCACCTTGTCCCGGTGCGGCCCGGTGACCAGCGGGCCCATCTCGGAACGCTCGTCCGTGCCGGGGCCCACGCGGAGACCGGAGATCCGCTCGGCGATCCGGGCCACCAGCTCGTCGCCGACCGGGTCAACCGCGACCAGCGCGGAGACTGCCATGCAGCGCTCCCCCGCCGAGCCGAACCCGGCCGACACCGCGGCGTCCGCGGCCAGGTCGAGGTCGGCATCGGGCAGAACGACCATGTGGTTCTTGGCGCCGCCGAGAGCCTGCACCCGTTTGCCGTGCACGGTGCCGTTCTCGTAGACGTAGCGAGCGATGGGCGTGGAGCCGACGAAGCTGACCGCCTTGATGTCGGGGTGCGCCAGGATGGCGTCCACCGCCACCTTGTCGCCCTGCACCACGTTGAACACGCCGTCCGGCAGCCCGGCCTCGGCCCACAACGAGGCCAGCAGCAGCGAGGCGGACGGATCCTTCTCCGACGGCTTGAGCACGAACGTGTTGCCGCAGGCGATGGCGAGCGGGAACATCCACATCGGAACCATGGCCGGGAAGTTGAACGGCGTGATGCCCGCGACCACGCCGACCGGCTGCCGGATCGAGTACGAGTCCACACCGGTGGAGACGTTCTCCGAGAACCCGCCCTTGAGCAGGTGCGGGATGCCGCAGGCGAACTCGACGACCTCCAGGCCGCGGGCCACCTCGCCGGCCGCGTCCGAGGCCACCTTGCCGTGCTCCTCGGTGATCAGCTGGGCCAGGTCCTTGGTGTTCGCCTTGACCAGGTTGCGGAACTCGAACAGCACCGAGGCGCGCTTGGCCAGCGAGATGCGCCGCCAGTGGAGGAGGGCATCTTTGGCCGCGGCCACCGCGGCGTCGACCTCGGCCGGGGCGGCGAAGTCGACCTGCCCGCTGACCTGGCCGGTCGCCGGGTCGTAGATGTCCCCGTGACGTCCGGCCTCGCCGTCCCAGGGCTTTCCGCCGATCCAGTGGGTGACGTGCTTGGTCACTTGGCGGCCTCCTCGTTCACGGCGGTGAGGGCGTCGGTGAGGATTCCCAGGCCTTCCTTGGCCTCGGCCTCGGTCAGCGTCAGTGGCGGTGCCATCCGCAGCGTGTGGCCGACCAGGCCGCCCTTGCCGATCAGCAGGCCGCGCTGCTTCGTAGCCTCCAGCATCTTGGCGGCCAGCGGCGGGCTCGGCTTCTTCGTGGCCGGGTCGACCAGGTCAACGCCGAACATCAGGCCCTTGCCGCGTACCTCGCCGACGACGTCGAGGTTCTGCGCGGCCTCCCGGAGCCCGCTGATGATCAGGTCCCCGGTGACCTTGGCGTTGCGCTGCAGGTCGTGCGAGAGCAGGTAGTCCAGGGTGGCGTTGCCCGCCGCGGTCGCGACCGGGTTGCCGCCGAAGGTGGAGATGCCGTTGCCGCGGATCCCGTCGAGCAGGTCGCCGCGGGCCACCACGCCGCCGATGGCGAAGCCGTTGCCGAGGCCCTTGGCGAACGTCATCGCGTCCGGGGTGACGCCGTGCGCGCCGATGCCCCAGAAGTGCTCGCCGGTCCGGCCCCAGCCGGTCTGTACCTCGTCCGAGATGAGCAGGATGCCGTGCTCGTCGAGGACCTCCTTGTACGCCGCGAACAGCCCGTCCGGCGCCATGGTGAAGCCGCCGACACCCTGGACTGGTTCGGCCAGCAGGCAGCCGACGTCGGCAGGGTGGATCCCGCCGGACAGCAGGGCCCGCAGGTCGTCCACGCAGGCCTTGATGTAATCGGCGTCGGACAGGCCGGCGTAGGCGGCCAGTTGCCGGTCCGCGCCGTGCAGGTAATGGGTGCCGAACGGGCTGAGGCCTGACATCTTCCAGGCGGCGTTGCCGGTCACGCTGACGGCGCCGAACGACCGGCCGTGGTAGCTCCCGCGCATGGCGAGAACCTCGGTGGCCTTGCGCGCCGTGAGCGCGGCAAGCAGCGCGGTCTCGTTGGCTTCCGTGCCGGAGTTGGTGAAGAACACCTTGGCGTTCGGTATGCCAGACAGTTTCGCGATCTTCTCCGCCAGCTCGACCTGGCCGCGGATCAGGTACAGCGTCGAGGTATGCACGACGCCGCTGGCGATCTGCCGCTCGACCGCGTCCCGTACCTCGGGCACGTCGTAGCCGAGCATGTTGGTGAGGATGCCGGCGAAAAAGTCGAGGTAGCCGCGGCCCTGGGCGTCGGTGACCCGGCAGCCCTTGCCGCTGACGATCTCGATCGGCTCGTCGTAGTAGATACCGACCCAGTTCGGGATGACCGCGCGATGGCGGGAGAGAAGCTCAGACATGGTTCCCAGTCTTCCCGGTCGCGGGGACCGGCGTGAACCGACACTACGTAAGCGTTTTGGTTTCTGGCTTTACGCTTTGTCTTATGCTTCCCACCGTCGCCGACCTGCTGGGGATGGATGTGATCCGGCGGGGCAGCCCGCAGGTGGTCGCGGGCTCCGGCGGCCTGGGCGCGCGGGTCCGCTGGGTCCACGTGCTCGAGCTGGCCGACGCGGCGCACCTGCTGCAGGGCGGGGAGCTGGTGCTGACCACCGGGGTCGCGCTGCCCGCCGAACCCGCGCTGCTGGCTCGCTACGCCGCCGACCTGGCTGCTGCGGGCGGTGCGGGGGTGAGCGCGCTGGCGGTGGAGCTCGGCCGCCGGTACGTCGGCGCGCTGCCCGGCGTGCTGGTGCGGGCGGCGGCGGACAGCGGGCTGACGCTGATCGCCTTCGAGCGCGAGGTCTCGTTCGTGGAGATCACCGAGGCGGTGCACGCCCGGATCATCGATGCCCAGCTCGACGAGCTCCGCGCCTCCGAGCGGCTGCACGAGGTGTTCACCGAACTGTCGGTCTCCGGCGCGTCGCTGGACGAAATCGTCCGCCAGGCGGCGACACTGGCCGGCCGGCCGGTTATCCTGGCCGACCTGTCGCACCGCGTGCTGGCCTGCGAGCCGGGCAGCGCCGACCCGGCCCGGCTGCTGGCCGGGTTCGCCCGGAGCAGCCGGGCGCTGTCGAGTTCTTCTGGGCGCACCGCCTACGACGAGGCGTCCGGGTGGCTGTTCACCCCGGTCGGGGCGCGGGGCGAGGACTGGGGCCGGGTCATCCTGGTCTGCGACGGGCCGCCCGGCGGCACGGACACCGTGCTGATCGAGCGGGCGGCGACCACCCTGGCCCTCGGCCGCCTGCTCACCAGGCACGCGGAGAGCCTGGACCGGCAGGCGCACCGGACGCTGATCACCGGCATCATCAGCCAGGCGCACGCCGATCCGGCGGAGGCGGCGGTGCGGTCCAGGGCCCTCGGAGTACCGGTGGACGGGCGGCAGCTCGTCGCCATGGTGCTCAGGCTGCGCGATCCTTCCGGGGTATCCGGGCCGCTCGGTATCTCGGCCCACGCGCGGGTGCTCGACGTCGCCGACGCGGCGGCCGCCGCGTGCCGGGCTGAGCGGGTCCCGTCCCTGGTCGGGACGTTGGACGACGCCCGTGCCGGGGCCATGCTCTCGCTCAGCCCGCACGCCGATCCCGATCGGGTCCTGCACGGCCTGGCGGCCCGCATCACCGAGTGGGCCGGGGGGTCCGGCCGGCGGCCGGGGGAGCTGGTGATCGGCGTCGGCGCCGTGGCCGGGTCGATCCGGGACGTGCGGCGCTCGTTTCTCGAGGCCACCCAGGTGGCCGACGTGGCCGCCGAGCGCCCGGACGGCTGGCCCGCGGCGGGCGGCCCGGACGGCTGGCCCGGGGCGGGCGGCCCGGACGGCAGGCCCGGGGCGGGCGGCCCGGACGGCGGGCCGGCTGCCGCCGGCTCCGGTCGGCCGCTGTTCTACCGGCTGGCTGACCTGGGCCTGCGCGGCCTGCTGCACCTGCTCCGCGACGACCCGCGGGTGCAGACGTTCGTGGAGCGCGAACTGGGCCCGCTGCTCGCCGAGCCGGACACGTCACTGCTCGACGTGCTCGCCGCGTACCTCGCGGCCGGCGGCAACAAGGCAGAGGCGGCCAAGCAGGCACACCTGGCCCGGCCGACGTTCTACGAACGGCTCCGGCGGATCGAGCGCATCCTCGGCACCGACCTCGACTCGGCTGAGCCGCGGACGTCGCTGCACATGGCGCTGCTGGCGCTGGAGGCCTCCCGGCACGATTCCCCCCCAGGCGGCTGACCGGCGTCCCCGGCGGCTGAGCAGGTCCCCGGCGGCTCACCATCATGCCGCGCGATCTTCTCGCTAATGTATTTGAATTTCAATATTCACCTGTGTGCTGATGAGAATCCTTTGTCACATTTCGGGTTGCGGACAGCACCCTTGGAATGCTATTATTCGAACACAAAGGCGATTATGGTACTGCTGACGGGAGGCTCTATGGCAGCTTTGCCGGCTCAGGAGCCTTCCGGGTGGGAGGATCCCGCCTGGCTGGACCGCGACCCGATGACCGCGGCGGAGCGGGAGGCGTGGCTGGACCGGCTGTGCGAGCAGGACGACGACCCGGCTGACGCCCCTCAGGAGTACTGGGACCCCGAATCGTGCGTGCCGCCGCCCGGGCAGGACGAGCTGACCGCGGACGAGCTGGCCGAGGTCCGGGAGGCGGCCGCCGATGAGATGCTCGCGCTGGACGCCGCCAGCACCGGGCGGCGGGGGCCGGGGCAGGCCGGCTCGGCGCGGGTCTTCCCCGGGGAGTCGGACAGCCGGGCGGCCGGGTTCGGGACCGGGATGGCGTGGGACGTGACGCCGGGCTGTGCCCAGCTGGCGGTGGCCGCCGACGCCGCGCTGGCTGGCGACGGGGATCAGGGCGACTCGTTCCTGCAGGTAGCTGATCATGAGCTAGTCGGGCTGGTGTGCGCCTTTGGCCGGCTCGAGGCCCACATGGCCGCCCGCAAGCTGGTGGCGATCGCGGAGGTGTTCCGGCGCAATCCCGAGGACGGGTTCGAGCCAGAGCCGGGGCAGATGCCGGCCGTGGTGCACGAGTTCACCCGGGACCAGCTGGCGTACGCGCTGGGCGAGTCCCGGGCGGCGGCGGACTGGCTGCTGACGGTGGCCTGGCACCTGGCCACCCGGCTCGGCGGCACGCTCGGCGCGCTGGCCGGCGGGATCATCACCCGCGGCAAGGCCGAGCTGATCGTCCGGCTCACCCAGTACCTGGACGACGGCGAAGCCCGGGCGGTGGAAGCCAAGGTCCTGGGGCGGGCCGGGCGGCTGACCCCCGGCGGGCTACGCTCCGCGCTCGCTCGCGCGGTGATGGAGGCTGCCCCGGGCAAAGCGAGACAGCGGCGGGAGGCCGCGGCGCGGATGGCCCGGGTGGAGCGGTGGGCCGAGGACTCCGGCAACGCCGCGCTGATGGGCCGGGAACTGCCGCCCGATGAGGTGCTCGCGTGCGACCAGCGGATCGGCTGGTGGGCCGGCGAACTGAAGAAAGCCGGGCTGGACGGCGGCATGGACGAGTTGCGTGCCCGCGCCTACCTGGATCTGCTGCTCGGCAAGGATTCCCGCCCCCGCGCCTCCGGGGCCTCTGCCGCGGACCCCTCCCCCGGCACGAGTCCGGCCGACGGCGCGGCGGGCGGGTTCGCCGGGCGGGTCACGCTGACCGTCCCGCTGGGCACCGCGGCCGGGCTGGCCGACCGGCCCGGCGAGCTCGCCGGGCACGGCCCCGGGGTCCCGGTCGACCCCTGGCTGGCCCGCGACCTGGCCGCCGCCGCCGCGCGGAATCCGAAGACGACCTGGTGCGTGACCGTCACCGACCAGCACGGCCACGCCGTCGGGCACGGCTGCGCCCGCCCCGAACCCCAAAGTCACGGCAAACGCGCCGGACCCGGCCCGCCGCCCGGCGGGACCGGGTTCAGCTTCACCCCGGCCAGCCGGGACGGGCCGCCCGGCGGCTACGGCACCTGGCGGCTGCGCACCCCCGGCACCGGGCCCGGCCTGACCGTCGCGATCGAGTCCCTGGACACCCGCCACTGCCAGCACCGGCACGAGAGCCGGGGCCATGACCCGGGGGCCAGGCTGCGGCACCTGTCCCAGATCCGGCACGCCACCTGCACCAGCCCCGTCTGCCGGCGGCCCGCCGCCCAGTGCGACTTCGAGCACAACACGCCCTTCGAGGCGGGCGGCCGGACCTGCCTGTGCAACGGCGACCCCAAATGCCGGCACGACCACCGGCTCAAGCAGCAACCCGGATGGACCGTCACCCAGCTCCCCGACGGCACCTTCCGCTGGACCACACCGGCCGGACGCAGCTACGACACCGAACCCACCTGCTATCCGGTCTAGCCGCCGCGGGGATGGTCAGCGAAGGGGAACGGCGTTACGCTCCCCTGCATCACGCCGGTGGGGAGGAGGTGCCGTGATGGCAGGGCCGGGAGATCAGATAACAGCCCCGCAGTGCGAGGGCCGTGGCGAGCTCCGGGCGTCTCACGCCGACCGCGAGCAGGTGATCGAGGTGCTTAAGGCGGCGTTCGTCCAGGGGCGGCTGGCCAAAGGGGAATTCGACCTGCGGGTAGGCCGGGCGTTCGCGGCCCGGACCCACGCGGAGCTGGCCGTGTTGACCGCCAGCCTCCCGGCCGAGCCGGCCACAGCACGGCCGCCCACGCCTGCGGGCGCCACGGGCGAGCCGCCAGTCGTGCGGCCCGGCTCGCTGATCACGGTGGCGACCGCGGTTTGCGCGGGCGTGTGGATGTTCGGGTTCCTCGTGCCCTGGCCCAGGGACTCCGAGGGCGATCCCCCTCACGGAATCGCCTTGCTGGTCTACCTGACTACCGTCATCTACCTGTTCATTCTGGCCATGACCCTGTGGCTGGGCGGGGCAGTGATGGTTCAGTCATGGCTAAAGCGGCGTTCCCGGCGCGCCCTCTGAGCGTCAGGCGTCGAGGACCTGGCCGGCCCGCTGGACGACGGGGTCCTCGCTGCTCCACGGGAAGTTGATCCAGCGGTCGGTCCGCCGCCAGACATATTCGCACTTGATCACGGACTGGGGCTTCTCGTAGATCACGGCCGAACGCACGTGCTCGACCTGGTCCTTGATGAAGGTGTGGACGAGCTCGATGGTCCGGCCGGTATCGGCCACGTCGTCGGCGATGAGCACCTTCTTCGCCGAGAAGTCCACCACGCTCGGCACCGGCGGCAGCATGATCGGCATGTCGAGCGTCGTGCCGACCCCGTCGTAGAACTCGACGTTCATCACGTACAGGTTCTTGACCGCGAGCGCGTATCCGAGGGAGCCGGCCAGGAACAGGCCGCCACGGGCGATCGAGAGGATCAGGTCGGGCTCGAACCCGTCGGCGGCGATCACCGTCGCCAGCTCGCGGGACGCCTCACCGAACCGTTGCCAGCTGAGATTCTCGCGCTCGTCGCTCATGGCCGCCTCATCGTCGTCGGTATTCGTAGCTCATGGTGCCATGTGCGACGGTCACGGCCGAAGACCGGGAGGCGCGCTGCTCCAGACGGCTCGCGCGTGCAACGGTCCATTGGTTTAGCGTGCTCTTAGGTGGTGTGGAGCCGGTGGTGTCCGATCCTCTCGACGAGCTCGCCGCGAACCCTGACGTCATCAGCGCTGGCGGTGAGGACTTCAGCGCCTTCGTGGTGTCGCGGTGGCCCGGGCTTGTCCGGCTGGCGTTCGGCCTGACCGGGGACCGGTGGGCCGCCGAGGACCTCGCCCAGGCCACCCTGGCCATGGTGTACGTGGCCTGGCGGCGGGTCAGCCGGGCAGATGACCCGGACGCGTACCTGCGCCGCATCCTGATCAACACGAGCCACCGCCGGTTCCGCAGGCAGCGGGTGACCGAACAGCCCGGCGAGCCGCCGGAGACCGCGATCGAGGGCCCGGCCGACCTCGTGGGCGAGCGAGCCGCCCTGCTCGCCGCGCTGCGCGGGCTGCCGCCCCGGCAGCGCGCGGTCGTGGTGCTGCGGTACTGGGAGGACCTGACGGACGCGCAGATCGGCGCGGCTCTAGGCTGCTCGCCGGGCACCGTGCGCAGCCAGCTTTCCCGGGCCCTGGCCAAGCTGCGGGACGACCCGGCCCTGGGAGAGGGTGAGGAACGGTGAACGGACCAGGCGAGACGGAACTGCGGCCGCGCGTCCGCGAGCTGCTCCAGGCGGTCGAGCCGCCGATGGCTCCGGTCGACGCCATAGTCCGGCGAGGCCGGGGCGTCCGGTTGCGGCGCGCCGCGACGGTGGCGGGAGGACTGGGTGTCGTCGCGATCATCGCCGCGGTCACGCTGCTGCCCTCGCCGCCGACGCCGGTCCCGCAGCCGCCGCCGCTTCCGGTCACGGTTCCCGCCAGCGGCGTCTCGGGCCCCGATGGCACGTTCGCGAGCGGCACCGCCGACGGGCACGCCTGGCGGCTCGCCGTGCAGGACATCGCCGATCCTGGTTACCGCTGCATCCCCGCGATCACCATCAACGGGACCGACGCCGATCTCCTGTCCCCCGATCCCGGGAACGGCGCCGACGTCGCCATCGGCGCCGCGGCACCGGGCATCGGTTTCGCGTTCGTCCAGGTGCCGGCCGGAATCCAGGCCCTCGTCATCGACGGCAAGAAAAGCGTCCCGGCGATCGCGGCCACGGTCTGCGGGCAGCACTACCGCGTGGCCGGCCTGGCCTACCGGCTGAAGCACCCGCCGCGGCTGACCGCGCAGTACGCGAGCCCGGGCGCGCCGACCCTCTACCCGCTGCCGCTGATCAGCATCCCGCCGCCCGGGGTGGCCGGCCCGCAGACCAACGGCTTGTGGAACCACGTGCGGGAGATCAGCACCGAGCCGACGCGGGCGCTGCTCGCCTCCGGGACCGCCTGGTCGGTAGAGCTGATATTCGGAGTGGCCGGCGACTGCTATGAGTTCACCTCGCCGGGCTCGCCCGGCGACCCGGAGACCAGTGTGTGCGGCCCCATCAGCACGCCGGAGGGCCCGGAGACCATCATGGCCATGCCCCTGTCCTATCGGCCGGCGGGACTGGAGGCCCCGACCGGGTACGCGGTCCAGGTGAGCCCGGGTACCGTCCGCCTCAGGGCGACCGCCTCCGACGGGTCCACCCAGCTGGTGACCCCACGGGTGGTCGCCGGCCGCAGGTACGCGGCGTTCGTCATCGGCACCTCGCTCCGGCTCGAGCGCCTGACCTGGCTCGACGCCGCGGGCAAGGCCTTCGCGAGCACCACCTCGCTACCGCAATCCGGCTACACGCAGTTCCAGCCCTGAAGCCAGTGCTAGCCGCGGGTTAGCCGGCCTCGCGCGCCGGGCCCTGGACGGGCCCGCGCGGGTCGGCCTCGCGCGCGGCGCGCTCGAGACGGCTCCGGTAGCCCTCCCACCACGACTGGTCGCCGGGCGCCATGTTGTCGTTGCCCTCACGCAGGCCGGCCGCGCCGTCGATGAGCTCGCGGACGATATCGGCCTGCCCGGCGTGCCGGTCGGTCTCGGCGATCATGTGGACCAGGATCTTGTGCAGCGTCACCTCGCTGCGGCTATCCGGCCACCACGGGACATGGCCGATGTCGTCCAGCGCGAGCGCGCCGATGGTGGCGTCGGAATGCGCCCAGGCCCGCCGGTACAGGCCGGTGACCTGCTCACGGGACTCCTCGGCGGTGGCCCACATGTCCGCGTTGGGCTCGGCGTCATCCTCCAGCCACGGCAGCCGCTCGCCGGACGGGCGCCCGAAGGTATCGCCGAAGTACCCGAGTTCCACGCTGGCCACGTGCTTGATCAGTCCCAGCAGGTTGGTGCCGGTAGGCACCATCGGGCGGCGGATGTTGTACTCCGTGAGCCCGTCGAGCTTCCACAGCAGGGCTTCCCTGGCGTCCTGCAGGTAACGGTGAAGGTCTGTCTTCGGATCTGATCCGGTCATGCCGTCAGTCTGCCATCGCCGGCCCGGCACATGAAGTTTCAACCGTTGCCGGGGCGCACAGGGGCTAGCCGGGCTGGGCTAGCCGGGGCGGGAAGCCGCCGGTCGCCACCGGGCCCCAGCGGGCCGGCGTGAGGCGCAGCAGCGACTTGCCCTGGCGCACCATGGCCTGCCGGTATTCGTCCCAGTCCGGGTGCTCACCGGAGATCGACCGGAAGTACTCCACCAGCGACTCGACCGCCTCGGGCACGTCGAGCACTTCGGCGGTGCCGTCGACCTGTACCCAGGGACCGCCAAAGTCGTCGGACAGTATCAGCACGCTGACCTGCTCGTTACGCCGGGCATTCCGGGTCTTGGCGCGTTCCGGGTACGTCGCGATCACGATCCGGCCCTCGGCATCGACGCCGCAGGTGACCGGCGACGCCTGCGGCCGCCCGTCGGCCCGGGCGGTGATCACGATGGCGTGGTGGCGGGGCCGGATGAAGTCGAGCAGTTCATCTCGCGTGACTGCGGTATTGACCGCGATCTGGGGACTCACGGCACCACGGTAGCAACGCCGGCCACCTTGACCAGCAGCAGGAACAAGCAAAGGATGGTTGGTATGTCCGAGCTGCCAACGTGGGCACGCGACGCGCTCGCCGGGGTCTACGATCCCTGCTGCCGGGAGAAGGGCATCTCCGTCCTGGACATGGGCCTGGTGCGCTCGGTCCGGGTGGAAGGCGGAGTGGCCACGGTCGAGTTGCTGCTGACCTCGGGCTGGTGCCCGTTCGCGGCCGGCGTGCTCACCGAGGTGAAAGAGCAGATCCTCAGGGCACCGGGTATCAGCGACGCCGACGTGTCGATCGTCTGGGACGAGGCCTGGACGACGGACCGTCTCTCCCCCAGGGCGCGGGACATCCTGCGCTTCCTCCCCCCGCCCGCGGCCGTGGCCGACCGGGACGAGTACATCCGCGCTCACCTGCCTGCCAGGGACGCTAAGGAGTAGCGATGATCGACGATGCCTTCGTCTTCGACTGCGTGGCGCACGTCTTCAACTTCGACCCGAAGAACGCATTCGGCAACGCCGGCCTGATGTTCGACAACCACCTGTACGCGTTCCACAACGCGCTGACCCCGGACGACCAGCCCAAGCTGCCGCCGGAGGAGTTCCTGCGGCAGTGGACGCCGTCGGACATCCGCAAGATGGTCTACGAGGAATCCGATACCGACATGCTGGTGGCGATGCCGCTGCCGCTGACGGACCTGTTCCACGACGGCCTGTCACCCTGGGAGTCCTGCGCCGACCTGGCCGGCCGGGACCCGGACCGCACGGTCTTCTGGGGGTCGGTCAACCCGCTGGAGGGACGCAAGGCGCTGGACCTGATGGAGCGCCAGGTCGGCGAGTACAACGCGCGCGCGTTCAAGTTCTACAACGTCCGCTACGACTACGGGAGGCCGTACCCGTGGCGGATGGACGACCCGAACGTCGCCTTCCCCATCTTCGAGAAGGCCCAGGAACTCGGCGTGAACCTGATCGGCGTGCACAAGGGCGTGCCGCTCGGCCCGCAGCCGATCGAGCACACCCAGACCTGGGACATGGACGGGGCGGCGGCCAACTTCCCCGACATCAACTTCGTCATCTACCACGTCGGGCTGCCGTTCCTCGACGAGACCTGCTGGCAGCTGATCAGGTACCCGAACCTGTACGCGTCGATCGCGGCGACCGTCAACTTCGTGGTCCGGGCGCCCCGCATGTTCGC